>Ga0181591_10002951_pt1 | contig 14673 bp, 9 predicted proteins | sample 071ome_33_FD_133757 | JGI IMG/M metagenome (GOLD analysis project Ga0181591, IMG submission 133757) | Coastal salt marsh microbial communities from the Groves Creek Marsh, Skidaway Island, Georgia - 071412AT metaG (megahit assembly) | ecosystem: Environmental > Aquatic > Marine > Intertidal zone...
ATGAATTGTTAAATATTTTAATTGATGCAACTAAAATTAGTGGATCAGTAGATACTATGATTACTGGTGGTACTTCTGCTGGTATTGATTACGAAACAACATCAAGGCATTAATAAATGGATAATGGTAAATTACAAGATGGACTAGTATTAAGGTCCGTTATAGACAATGTAGTACCTGAACATATTGCTCATAATTATCCCGGATTAATTGCGGCAGTAAAGTCGTATGCAGACTTTTTAGAGCATACGAATGATTCTGGACATTATCTTAATACTATTAATATCCAAAGAGATATTGATAAAATTGAATCTGATTTATTAAGCCAATTACAAAAAGAAGTTGGTGCTACAATTCCTCAGCAGTTTTCTGCTGATCCTAGACTATTATATAAAAGAATTACAGAGTTTTATCGTTCACGTGGTACACCTGCTTCGATTGAAACCTTTTTTAGAATTTTGTTTAATGATGAGGTTGAATTATATTTTCCAAAAGAAGATATGCTTATTCCATCTGACGGCAGATTCTCAGATTTTACGACTGACGTTACGAGCAATCCAAATTCATATACACCAAGTTTTGAATATACAGTATCATCAACTACTGATACAATTTCTGGTAATGATGATTCTGGTCGTAAATTAATTTATGATAATCCAGTTATATTTGTAAATAATGTAGCAAATACCAATTGGACTTCAGCTGTTGTTGTAAATGAAACAACAAATACATTAGATTATAGTATTCAATTTGACAGCGATCTCTCAGCAGGCGACGTTGTTAAAATATATAGATCAGGAAGCTTTTCTACTAATGATGGTTTCCTAGATGATTATAAGAAAATTCAAGATTCGTTTTTCTATCAAAAGTTTTCTTATGTTCTTAGAACTGGTGCTAACACCGATGATTGGAAGAATGCTTTCACAAGATTGGTTCACCCTGCAGGGTTTATCTTCTTTGGTGAGATTCTATTGTTCTTGGATAACTTGGGTCAAACATTCCCATTTATTCAACCGGGCTTCCAAACTGGTGGATTACCGTTCCCAATTATTATACCTGCTGTAGATGCTAAGTCTTCTTATGTTAAAACACTTGGAAATGTACTTGCTTCTATAGTTGTGGTATCGTTTAAACCAGGAACCCCTGAAACTATTCTTGGTTCACAAGATCATTTTGAACTATTGAAGTTCAGATATACAAATGGTATTGATCAATATAGTCAATACACCGTACAAGATGTTATAAATAAGAATGTAAAATATAACATTGATTCAGTTATTGAGATATCTTAGGAGTAAATAAACAATGACCGCCATCGTTTCGAATAACTTTAGATTGAACGCTGCTAAGCAATTAGTAGATGATGCAATCAACAGCTCGAGCTATTACCTCTTTGTAGGTCGCTCGGAGGAATGGACTTCAGACACTTCGCCAGATGTGCCTTATGATAATACATATTCTTATCATACTGATGCATGGCAAAGGATGCATTCCTTAAAAGAAATTACTGATACAGATATTACCTATGCTGTTCCACGTTATCAGTGGATCTCAGGTACTACTTATGTAGAATATGACGACCGTGACGCAGACTTAGCAAGTAAAGCGTATTATGTTATTTCAGATAATAACAACGTTTATTTGTGTTTGAAATCTGGCGGGATTTCAACTCAGAACCCAGATACAACTGGTGTTCAAACAAATGGTGTTATTGATTTTACTTCTTCTGACGGTTACATTTGGAAATATCTCTTTACTGTATCTACAGACGACTCGAACAAATTCTTAACTTCAGCGTTTATTCCTTTAAGATATATTGAAACACAGCCAGGTGTTGGTGCTGATACCGCATTAAGTAACCAATGGGACGTTCAACAAAACGCAATTGATGGAGCAGTTTATACAATTAAAGTAACCAATGGCGGATCTGGTTATACCTCAACTCCTTCAGTTGATATTACTGGCGATGGTAGTAACCTTGCTGCAACTGCAACTGTAGTTGGTGGTGTGGTAACTGAAATCGAAGTAACAAATGCTGGATCGGGCTACAATGTTTGCTCAGTAAATATTACTGGTGGCGGTGGATCAAATGCTACTGCTCAAGCTGTACTTGGTCCAAAAGGTGGATTTGGTGCTGATCCAAGAGAAGATTTAAAAGCTCACTATATCACAATGAACGTAAGATTAGTTTATGATGATGGTGGTGGTGACTTTATTGTAGGTAACGATTTTAGACAAATTGGTATCATTAGAAATCCATATAACTATGGCACAACTACTGTGGCCACAGCATCGACTTTAGCAGCTACAAAAAATCTTGTGGTTGCAACAGGTGGAACCTTTGCAGTTGACAGTGTATTTGAAGGTACAGTAACAAATGCTAAAGGTATTGTTGATTCTTATGATTCAGTAAATGGAATTATTAGATACCACCAAACAGAAGAAACAGGCTATACAGCATTCACTACAAGTGATAATGTTAGACCTGATGGCGGCTCTGGTACTGGGCAAAGTGTAACAGCAGTAAATAATCCTGAAGTCGAACCATTCTCTGGTGAAATTATCTTCCTTGAGAATAGAACGCCAGTTAACAGAGCATCTGATCAGATCGAAACAATCAAACTTGTACTTGAATTTTAAGGGTTATAAACAATGGCAATTAAGTTTAATATCGAACCATACTATGACGACTTTACAGTCGCTGGTTCTGATGGCTTAAGTCCTAAAGAAAAATATAATAGGATCTTATTCCGTCCGGGTCACGCTGTCCAAGCTCGTGAACTTACTCAAATCCAATCGATGCTTCAGCATCAGGTTTCGGCAGTTGGCCGCCATCTTTTCAAAGAAGGATCGATGGTTATTCCGGGCCACACCACAATTGAAACAGACTTAGACTATGTTAAACTAAGCGCCATCAATGCTTCTAATTTAGATGATCTGATTGGTTTAACTTTTACGGGTGGAACTACTGGGTTGACTGCGAAGGTTGTTGCAGTAGCACCATCTGAAGGAACTGACCCTGATACAATTTATGTTAATTATCAAAATAGTGGTACTACTAATACAGAAACAGTTTTTGATGATGGAGAAACATTAACGTCTGGAAGTTATACCGGTACCGTAGATACAAATGGTACAGGTTTTGGTTCGGTTGCCTTCTTACAAGAAGGCATCTATTTTATTGAGAACAGCTTTGTTGTTGTAAAAGCTGACCAATTAATTCTAGACAAATATAGCACTAACCCTTCTTATGATATTGGTCTTGAAGTTGTTGAATCAATCGCAACTTCTGCAGAAGATGTATCACTTAACGATAACGCAAATGGTACTCCAAACTATGCTGCACCTGGCGCTCATCGTTATAAAATTAGTACTCAACTTGTTAAACAAGCAAATGAAGCCACTACAATCGAGAAGTTCTTATTACTTCTTAGAGTTACTGATGGCGAAATTATTAAACAAGTTCGTGCAACAGAATATTCTGTTCTTGAAGAAACTTTAGCACGACGCACATTTGACGAATCTGGTAATTATACAGTTCGTCCATTTACCGCAACTCTTTATGAGCATACCGCAGTTAATACACCGGGTGATGAAACCAAACTTTCAGTTGGTTTAGAATCTGGTAAAGCATACGTGCGCGGTTATGAGTGTGAGACATATAGTACAACATACGTCAATCTAAACAAAGCAAGAGATTCAGAACTCTTCGAAGCAGCTTCTGTTCCAATGTTAGTCGGTAACTTTGTTACTGTTAACAATGTCGAAGGTATCCCAGATATTGCTACCTTTGCACAGATGGAAATTAGAGATGCTACTGGTGGAACTGGTAGTATTATTGGTTATGCGCGCGCACGTTCCTTTGTATACGCCGGAGGTTCTTCTTATAGAATCTACCTCTTTGATATTCAAATGTCTGGTTCAAATGAGTTTAAAGATGCTCAATCGTTTAGATTAGCTGGTACTCCAGAATTTTTGGCTGACATTGTTTTATCAAATAGCCAAGCTGTAATTCAAGAACCAAATAGAAATTCAATGGTATTCCCATTACCATTCAACCGAGTTAAAACATGTGACAGTCAACCTGACGATGTTGCAGACGATTTTAACTTTGTTTATTTTGCAAATAGAGATGTTGGCTCGGCAGTGGTTGCAGCTGGAGAAGCTGTGTTTAATACTGTTGGTGCTAACGAATTATTTGAACCATTTGATGACGAAAACTGGATTCTTACTGTTGCGTCTGGTACCAATAGTGGTACTACATTAACAAGTATTTCTTCTTCAGATGTTACAATCTCTTCAGATTCTCAAACAGCAACAATTGCTGGACTTACAACTTACAACGGTGAAACTGTAAGACTTATTGCTGGTGTTAAACGTACACTAAATCATAAACAAAAATCATTAACTACATCTGGTGCTGACAACGTAGAGTTGTATCCTATTAACACTCCATCTGATACTGATTGGATGGTACTTGGCCACGCCGATGGTTATAAACTAAAAGCTGTTTATCAGTCAGCTGATTTAAGTACAGCAGCTACAATTAACGATGATGACGTTACTGAATACTTTGATTTTGATAATGGTCAAAGAGATAACTACTATGGAATTTCAAGAGTTCGTGTAAAACCACAAACTGCTTGGAGACATTCAGGTAGATTGTTAGTCCAATATGAATACTTTACTCATACTGGTTCTGGTGACTTCTTTACTGTAGATTCATATCAAGGTCTAGAAGATTCAGATGGTAACGATGTTAGATACGAAGACATTCCTGATTTCCAATCAAACACTGGTGAGTTAGTTGAATTAAGATCAGCTATTGACTTCCGTCCTCGTATCGATAATTCAGGTGGTAACTTTAGCGGAACAGGATCTTCGGTTGGTGTATGTCCCGAGCCTGTAACTACATTTACAACTGATGTACAATATTACTTAGATCGTATCGATAAAGTCTTTATTGATAAGCAAGGTGAGTTTGGTGTAATTGAAGGTGTATCCTCATTAACTCCAAAAGAACCAGCTGATCCTAAAGAAGCAATGGTACTTTATAAATTACGAGTACCTGCATATACACTATATCCAAATGAAGTAGATGTGGCAATGGTAGACAATAAGCGCTATACAATGCGTGATATTGGTACTATTGAAAAACGTGTAAATGCTCTTGAATATTATACCTCACTTTCTCTTCTTGAAAAAGATGCAGAAAATAGAGATATTATCGATGCAGCTACAAATACTCAAAGAATTAAATCTGGCTTTATTGTAGACTCCTTTGCTTCTCATAGCATTGGTAATGTTCTTAGCCCAGAATATAGAGCAGCAATTGATAGACAAAGAAGAAACTTACGTCCAACATTCTCTGAAGACAATGTAAGACTTGTTTTTAGTAATACACTGTCTGGTACAAATGGAACTAACTATCAGCGTACTGGTGAGTTAATTACTTTACCATATACTGAAACTGCACTTGCTAGACAAAGTGTTGCTTCTAACTATATTAACGTTAACCCATACGAAGTATTCTCTTGGACAGGTTCAATTGAATTATCACCATCGACTGACGAATGGAAAGATACTACAAGACGTCCGGATGTAGTTGTTAACCAAGATGGTATTTTCGATGCAATGATGGAAATCATTGATGAGACTGATGCTCTTGGTACTCAATGGAATGAATGGGAAAACAACTGGACAGGTACAGAAGAAACTGATCAATATACCGCAACTTGGGGTGATGGATCTCGAAGAGGCTGGGGTAACCGTATTGCCCAAGCAATTGATGTCCGTGACGTTGGTTTTGCGACAAGAACTGGTATTGAAACAAGTGTATCACCTCAAAGTGTAAGAACTAATATTGGTGAAAGAGTTGTTGAAATTAACTTTGCTCCATTTATTCGCTCAAGAATCGTGGCTTTCAAAGCAACTAGATTAAAACCAAATACTCAAGTTTATGCTTTCTTTGATGGTGCTGATGTTTCTAGTTTTGTTAGAACTGAGACTGATACTTGGGCTAACTTACAATATGGTAATAATGATAACCCAGCAATTAATGGTAAGAACACTTATGTTCAACACCCACTTGGTTCTAGTACTTTAACAACAAATGCCTCGGGTGAATTGATTGGTTCGTTCTTTATTCCAAATAATGATTCAACATTCTTTAAGTCTGGTTCTAGAGAATTTAAGATTACTGATTCTACAACGAATAATGATTCTTTCTCTACTACAAATGCTTCTGCGATTTACTCGGCAAAAGGTCTTATTGAAACAAAAGAAAATGTTACGATTTCTACTCGTATTCCACGACTAGAAAAGAGTGAAGCATTTGATCGTAAGAATATTGCGAGTGATTGGCGTCAACAAGTTATTCCTGGCACCGTTAATTGGTATGATCCTTTAGCACAATCCTTTATTGTGCCATTAAAAGGCGGTGCATTTATCTCAAGTATTGATTTATATTTCCATACGAAAGATGATAACGTACCAGTAACTTTGCAGATTAGAGAAATGCAAAATGGTATTCCTACTCAAAAGATTCTTCCATTCTCTGAAGTTACGCTGAATCCATCTGCTGTAAATGTTGTTGATTTAACAAGCAACTTGCCTGACTCTACTTTAGCTACTGAGTTTGTGTTTGATTCTCCGGTATATCTACAAGATGGTATTGAATATTGTTTTGTCTTAATGGCAAACTCAAATGCTTATCAAGTTTGGTATGCAGAGATTGGTGAAAACGATCATGCAACAAATACTAGAATTTCTAAGCAACCATATGCGGGTGTCTTGTTTAAATCACAAAACGCTTCGACTTGGACACCTGATCAAAACAAAGATCTTAAATTTACAATTAACCGTTGTCAATTTGATACAAACGCTACTTGTAACGTTATCTTTGAAAATGGTTCTGTTCAAACACGTAAGTTAATTAAGAATCCATTTGTTACTACATCTGGTTCAAACGTAGTTAGAGTGGTTCACAAAAATCACCACATGTTTGACCAAACAAACGCAATTAGTTCCTATGTCACAATTACTAATGCTACTGATGTAAATGGTATTCCTGCCGCTGAAATTAATGGCACTCACGAAGTTCAAAATGTAGAAATGGATAGTTACGAAATTGTTGTAACTACAAACGCTACTGGAACTGGTATTGATGGTGGTACTGAAGTTGAAGCAACTGAAAACCAGTTATATAACACCTTCTATACAAACGTATCTGAATTTAATCTTCCAGGTACAAATACAACATGGGGCGTTAGAACATCAACTGGTATGAGTTTAGGTGCTACATCACCAACTCCATATGTTACCACAACATCGTTTACTCCGATCATTCCAAATAGAAATGTGAATGTAACAAGTCCGGGTGTAATTGCATCTGATGATAACGAACAATCGGGTAGAACATTCTTCCTTAGAGGTACACTTACTTCTACAGCTGATAACATCTCACCAGTTATTGACTTAGAGAGATGTTCAGTATTTACAATTGCTAACCGTATTGATTATCCAAAAGCAGTTGGTGCATCTACTATAGGTAATGAAGTATATGATTATACGGCAGAAACCGATCCAACTCTTGGCTCAGCAAAAGCAAAATATGTAACGCGTAATGTGAAACTGGCTGATGCCGCTGATGGTATTAGAGTCTTTATGGATGTAAATCGTAAATCTAATACAACTGTAGAATTATATTACAGAGTGTCTGACGATGAAGATTCATTAAGTGGTCTCAATTGGACATTAGCTACTCCAGAAGAAGCAATTCCATTTGATGATTCTGGGTTCTATAATGAAGCAGAATTTGTAATTGATCCGCCTGGTTTATTCTCCGTATTTAGCGTAAAGATTGTTATGAAAAGTACAAACTCTTCTCGTGTACCAACAATTAGAGACCTTAGAATTATTGCATTGCAACCATGATAGAAGATCGTAGATATATTCCAGTCGAAGGGCATTCTAATTTATATAGGGATGCTATCACCGGATTGGTTATAAATAAAGATAAGAGTAAAGCAACAAAAGCAAGAGAAACTCGAGAACAAATTTTAAAACAAAAAGATGAAATCGAGTCTTTAAAAGGTGATGTTGCAGAAATAAAATCATTACTCAAACAATTGTTAGAGAGATAAGATATGGCATCAAAGTTTGTAAATTTGACAGATACACTTGAACAATGGCGAGTAAAAGCCAATGCAGTGTATGGAATGGTTGGTGATCTAACCACTCTAAATAAAAGCGCTTCGGTAAGTTATTCAGGTATTAATGGTATTAATGCTGATGATTTTACTGGTACTGCCGCAGAGTTCGTAGTAACTCGAGGCTCAGGTTCTTATACAGCAACTATTACTGATGGTGGTTCGGGTTACCAAATAGGAGATACTATTCTTGTTGTAGGTACTCTATTAGGTGGAGAATCTCCAACGCACGATGCCACAATTACAGTAACTTCTGTTGACCCTGCTTTTGCCATTGATGGTGTATCATTAACCGGTACAGCACAAGGTGATCTAATTTCTGAAATTAATGGTTTACGTTCAGAAACTGGAGTAAGCACATTATCTCTTACCACAAATTCAACTACTGTTAAAGATGCCGTTAACGAAATTGAATCTGTTCTTAGAGGCACAGGTGAAGCAAATTATACTCTCGATACAGATGCTGTTAACGTAATTGATGGTATTAATGAATTAGAAGCTGCGGTTCGCGGAACGGCGCCTGATTATAGTTTAGATACTACTGCTACTGATTTAGTTGCAGCTATTAATGAGCACGAAGGTGATATTGGTACAATGTCATTTGATGCTCAAGGTACTTCTCCAAATGCTGATAGCAATCACACAATTACTTATGTAGACCTTGGTACAACTATTACTTCGGGTCTAAATAACTTAAAAGATAAAACTGATCTTATTGCTGATGAGCTTGGTGGTATTATGAGTTCTGACTATGACGGTCCAGAAACAAACCACATGGATGCTTTAAACGCATTATATAACTCATCTTCTCTTGGTACCCTTGATAATACATACGTTCGTCGTGATGGATCACTAACAATGACTGGTTTATTCCAGATCCATACTGATGGTATTACTTCAAATGGTGATAATCTATTACTTAAGACTGGAGCCTCAGACGTAACTGCAGTTACGATTAGCGCATCAAACCAAAACGTCGGTATTGGTGGTGGACCAGGTACTCAAAAATTAAAAGTTACAGGTGGTGTAAATGCCACAACCGGATTTTATTATAACGGTGATGATACTGACACTCGTTATATTAGAGCTGATGTAGGCTCTGCTCAAAATTTAGATATTGATACAACTGTTAGATCTAATATTACTCTTGCTCCAGGTTCTACTAAAAGTGTAATCATTGGTGGATCTACTGTTGCAACAGATTCATTGACTTTCCTTGAATGGTTCCAAGATACTACAGGTACAATGTTTACTGGTAATACAGAAACTGGTGGTATCTCTGCAGTTTATGACGATTCAACAGGTAAGATTACCCTTGCGATTGCAAACAACTCGCACACTCACGTACATACAAATATTACAGACTGGACCGAAGCAGTACAAGATACTGTAGGTGCTATGTTATCTGGTAATACTGAAAGCGGTCTTACAGTTGATTACGATGACAACTCTGGTAAGTTAAATTTAAATGTTAATGATCCAGTAATTACAATTAGTGGTGAAGCTTCTGGTTCTGCGACTATGACTAACCTTGGTAATACTAATATTAGTGTTACTCTAGATCACGAAGCAATTCAAGATGCTGTTAGCGAACTAATTACTGGTAATACAGAAACTGGTATCACAGTAGACTATGATGATACCGCAAATAAAATTAATTTTGCTCTTACTGCAGATCCAACAATTACTTTAGATGGTGATGTTACCGGTTCAGTTACTCTTACTAACTTAGCAACTCAAACCTATACACTTACAGCAACTGTTCAAGATGATTCCCATAACCACGTTGTTGCAAACATCGATGGTATTTACGAATACGTACAAGATACAGTAAAAGATCTTGTTGATAATCCTAATGGTACTGAAGCTGGTATTAGCGTAACTTATGATGATGCAAATAACAGATTGAATTTTGATGTTAATGACTTTACACTAACATTTGATGGTGACGTTACTGGTAATGGAACCATTAGTAACCTAGCATCAAACACAATTACTATTAGTGTCAATAACGATTCTCACACTCACGATGGTAGATACTATACAGAATCTGAATCTGATTCAAGATTTGTAAATACCGCCGGTGATACTATGACCGGCAACTTGACAATTCAAGATAGTAATCTATATGTACAAAGAGATGCATACATCGGTGAAAATGGAGCCGGTGATTCTAATTTATATTTCTATGATGACAATAGTGATGCTTGGAGAAGGTTCTGGTGGGATAACGGTAATAATGAATTTAGAGTTCAAGACAATGGTGGCACTACACGAACATTACTTCATAGCGGTAATGCCGCAAGCTTTACAGTAACTAATGCTACCAATGCCACAAATGCTACCAATTCTGATTTTACGTATGTAACTAGAGACGATAGTACAAATACCACTTATTATCCAATTTTTGCTCCAATTGGTAGTGGTCAACAGCGTATGCGTAATGATGCTGGTATGTCATATAACCCATCAAGCAATACTTTATCAACTGGTACATTTAGTGGTACAGCAACTCAAGCTACTTACGCTGACTTGGCGGAAAATTATTTAGCTGATGCAGAATACCCGATTGGAACAGTTATGGCAATTGGTGGAGACGCAGAAGTCACAGCAGCTGATACAAATAACGCGCATTCAGTAATCGGAGTTGTCTCTGAGAATCCAGCTTATCTTATGAATAAAGATTTAGAAAATGGTACTGCTATCGCACTAAAAGGTCGAGTCAAAGTAAGAGTTAGAGGCGAAGTATGTAAGGGTGATAGATTAGTTCCTTCTGAAACCTCTGGTGAAGCTGAAGCAAATAACTCATTCGGTGTATTCAGCTTTGCTATTGCAATGGAAAATAATAACCCATCTGGTATAATTGAAGCGGTTATTTTGTAAAATAACTGTTTACATTTGCCGATAGTTGTGATATAATATACTTATGATTGGAATTATTGGCTACGGCATGGTAGGCAAAGCGTTATCTATTGCGTTTAAGTCTGCTGAACAAATTATCGTTGATCCAGCACATGGTGATACAACTATTGGTGATCTAATAAAACAGAAACCAATAGTTGTTTTCGTTTGTGTTCCTACACCGACCGACGATAGTAATTATGAAGTACTTAAATCTGTTTTAACTCAACTCAAAAGTTATGATGGATTAGTTGTAGTGAAATCTACTATATTACCACATTATATTGAAGACTACGATGTGGTATACAATCCTGAATTTTTATCACGCGCAACTGCATATAAAGATCTAATCAATCCACCAATGGTAGTACTTGGTGGTGATATGGAAAAGTGTAAGCGCGTTTTAACGATATATAAACAATATACACCGTTGCAATCAAATAATATCTTTCTTACAGATATTAAGACTGCGGCGATGGTTAAATATACTATGAATACGTTTTATGCTACAAAAATAACTTTTATGAATGCAATATATGATGTAGCAAATAAAGTTGGCGCAGACTATGATCAATTGACAGATATTTTATCTGTTCATCCGTGGATGGGAAACCACCACTTTCAGGTACCAGGACCAGATGGCCAAAGAGGATTTGGAGGTCCATGTTTACCTAAAGACACTGCTGCGTTAGCATATGAATATGATATTAAATTATTGAAAGAAGTTTTAAACTTAAACTTGGAGCACAGACATGGCAGTAATTGACCTCAACGTAACAAGTACATGTAACCTTGCGTGTACGTATTGTTCTGAAGGTTTCGAATGTGGACTATCCACAATGTTTGAAGAGAATACACATGTCACACTAGATAATGTTCAGGATCTTATGAATCGTATTAAAGATCCAAAGAAAGATGTTTATTTCTGGGGTGGCGAACCTTTTGTTAACTGGGAGTTCTGTAGAGGCGTCATGGAAATGTACCAAGACGATCCAAATTTTAGTTTCTTCTTTTATACTAATGGTGTATATCTTAAAAAATATTTAAAAGAACTCGTAGCATTTAATCAAAAGTTACAGGGACGTCTACGTTTACAAGTATCATACGATGGTAAAGCAGTAAACGATATTACACGTCCAACTAAACAAGGTAACCCTTCATCTGAAATGGTGAAACGTAATTACCTTGCAGCTAAAGAAGCTGGTCTACAAGTATCAATGAAATCAGTTTTAACTGCAGAACATTTTCATCTAATCTATGACGCATTCTTAGATGTTATTGAATTAGATGATAATTATTTCCCAACACCTGATCTATATTCTCAGTTAACTTGGGATGAATTCGAACCAAAACTAAAAGATCTTAAAGTAGGTTTAGCAAAAATTGCTCGTTATATTTACGAGAATAAGCTTCCTCCAGAAAAGTTTGGTTGGTTCCAAAGATCAAGAGCTCTTTGTGCTTCGGGTATTAACTACATTTCTGTTGACTTGAACGGTGATGTATCACCATGTCACGGTTGTATGTACAAAGAATCTGGCGATCACAAACTTGGTAATATTTTTGAAGTAGAAGATATTGATGGTCTTATTGAAGAAAAATCTAAAATGTATAGAGATGCTCTGAAAGACCAGCCACTTGATTGTCAAAACTGTGATTCAATGTTTTGTATGAAATGTAATAGTGCCACTTACGAAAAATCAGAAAAAGAAACTTATCTTGAAAAATGGACCGATCATACTTCTAACTGGCAAACATGTAAAGTATTTAAACAAAATGAAGTTATCCACCATGCTCTGAGAGTTGCGTTAAATAACTATACTCCACCTACAATGGAAGATAAATTCAAATCAGAACAATGCACGGTGTAATATGCCATTTACCTTAGAAGTATCAGTCACAGAAAAATGTAACCTTGGTTGTCCATACTGCTATGTAGCGAATAGACCTACATGGATGTCTAAAGAAGTATTTGATAAAGGTATTAAAGACGTTCATAAACTAATGGAACGATCTGGAGATAAAGATTATTATGTATCTTTCTTCGGCGGTGAGCCTATGCTTAATTGGGACCTCATTCAACACGCAGTTCCAGTTTTACAAGCAGATCCAAAAAATACTGGAATTAATATTATCACTAACCTTACAATGGTTGATGAAGAAAAAGCAGCATGGATTAAAGAAAATAACGTAGGTATTAGTTGGTCATTTGATGGTATGGGTTCAAACGAATCTAGACCTCTATTGCCAATTCTAGAAAATACAAATCCTGAAACAGAGCAATTATTTAATGGTATCTTAGATCTCTATAATAATAAAAGAGATATTATTATGGGTCTTACCAATGGCTGTAAAGTTATGATATGGCCTGGTAATACTAAAGAAATGGTAGAAAACTTTGAGTTTCTTTTAGACTATGGCATTGACCACCCAGACTTCTCTCTTGTAAGAGATGATGTATGGACAATTGACGATATTAAACAATATAAGTATGAGTTGGAAAAACTAACTGACCTTTATATTGAAAAAGTAAGAGGCGGTAAGTTTTGTTCAATTGGACTTATTAAACTAGCAATCCTTGATACTCTATACGGATTGGTAAAAGGTAAAAGACCATTTGGTTGTTTTGCTGGTACGCATGGTGGAGTATTAATGAGCTCCGGAGAATTTTATCCATGTGCTCGATTTGCATCTAAAAAGATTATGCAAATGGATGAGAAGTTTAGCTTTAAATATTACCAAGATCAATTTGATCCAAGAAAATATGATAAGTGTATTCCATGTGATTTACGTCAAGTATGTAACGCGGGATGTACTTATTCTCAGGTGATGAATGGTAATAAACCCGTTGATTCGGTATGCGAATTGTTTCATATTACGTATACTTGTGCGCACCGAGTCGTAGAAGAATTAAAAGACGATCCTACGTTTCATTCAATCGTGGAAATGTGGTTAGCACAGCCAGGAGAGCATGATGATAAAGGTATTAATAAACCAGGAGAAAAATTTTGTTAGAATTAACTGACGCAGCAAAAAGTAAATTAGACGAACTCTGTTCTGAAAATAACTGCTATGGTATTAGCCTTAATATGAAAGGTGGTGGCTGTGCAGGTTTTCAGTATGACTGGGGTCTATTAGAATTCGAATCCGATCTAGAAGATGGTGATGAGATTTTCGAAAGTGGAAATGGTCCAGGTAAGTTAATTGTCAATGTTGACAGTTTAGTTTATCTGTTTGGAGCCGAGATTGATTATGTGAAAGACATTATGGGATCTCAATTTGAAATTAACAACCCTAATGCTAAAAGCTCATGCGGTTGTGGAGTATCGGTGAATTTTTAAATGGCACGAAAAACGCTAAGAAGTCTTGTAAATGATGTACCCGTTAAAGTTGAAATGCAACCGGTTGAGCTTACTTCTGACAAAGTTCTTTCACCCGAAGAATTAGCGGATCAAATTGAAGAAGCTCGTAAAGGTAAAGCCAAAGTAGATTCTAAATACGTTGGTAATGCAGATGGTCTTCAGCATTTATTTGAATACAAATATGATTATCCAAGATTTCTTGA
>Ga0181591_10002956_pt1 | contig 14652 bp, 6 predicted proteins | sample 071ome_33_FD_133757 | JGI IMG/M metagenome (GOLD analysis project Ga0181591, IMG submission 133757) | Coastal salt marsh microbial communities from the Groves Creek Marsh, Skidaway Island, Georgia - 071412AT metaG (megahit assembly) | ecosystem: Environmental > Aquatic > Marine > Intertidal zone...
CGTTGGCGTAGGTTGATCAGACTGGAACGTACTGTTACGAACATAAGACGTTGGCGTAGGTTGATCAGACTGAAACGTACTAGGTCGAACATAAGTCGTTGGTGTTAACTGATCAGACTGAAACGTGCTAGGTCTAATAAACGAACTAGGTGTTGGCTGTTGACTCTGAAATCCAGTACTAGGTCTAATGTACGAACTAGGAGTCGGTTGTATACTCAGAAATCCAGTACTAGGTCTAATGTACGTACTGGGCGTTGGTTGAACACTACCAAAAGCAACACTAGTTCTTATATAAGTCGTAGGCGTAAGTTGATCAGACTGAAACGTGCTAGGTCTTATATAAGTCGTAGGCGTAAGTTGATCAGACTGGAACGTACTGTTACGAATAAACGAACTAGGCGTTGGTTGTTGACTTTGGAAAGTACTGTTACGAATAAACGAACTAGGTGTCGGCTGTTGACTTTGGAACGTACTAGGTCTAATGTACGAACTTGGTGTCGGTTGTGCACTCTGAAATCCAGTAGAATTACGGATATATGAACTAGGCGTTGGTTGTGCACTCAAAAATCCAGTACTAGGTCTAATATACGTACTAGGCGTTGGTTGTGCACTCAAAAATCCAGTAGAAGGTCTAATGTACGTACTAGGCGTAGGTTGAGCAGACTGGAACGTACTGTTACGAATAAACGAACTAGGCGTTGGTTGTTGACTCTGAAACGTACTAGGTCTAATATACGTACTGGGTGTTGGCTGTTGACTTTGGAAAGTACTGTTACGAATAAACGAACTAGGCGTAGGCTGTTGACTCTGGAACGTACTGTTACGAATAAACGAACTAGGCGTTGGTTGTTGACTCTGAAACGTACTAGGTCTAGTTTGTATACTAGAATAACTACTAGGTCTAGTTTCAATAGACTGATAATTTGCAACTGACGTATAGTTTGCAAGGAAATCGCCCGCATACGCAGCAGTAAAAGTCGAGTCGGATTTTACTTGAATTGTATCTGTCGCAGTACCACGAGCAACCCATGTACCAGCGTCCGTTGGAGCTCCTTGAGTTGCAGAACGTATTTGATATGCACCAATCCCAGGATTTGCTCCCGCACTTTTTGCATTGGCTCCTACAATATCCTTAATTCTCTGACCCAACGTATATTGAATCTGTTGTTGGGTCATTCTTTGTAGACCCTGATACTCACCACCACGGCCACCACTACGTTTTACAGCAAGAGGTAGATATTGTCCATCTAACTGACCACTTATTTTTGGAGGTGAAGTAGGAGCGGTTCCCGTATATCCGGATTGTCGAAGATACAAATTGTATGCAACTGATGTGCCATCTGTTCTGGTATCAGTAAAAACATTACTGAGAGCAGAAACATAATCTGATCCTGGCGAAGAAGACGCAAGTCTGTATGTGCCAGGATATTCTTCAGAAAGGATTGTTTTTAAAAGACGATTACAGAGAACGTTCATCTCTGAATTGTTCATTTCTTTGATACGACCATTAGCAAAGTCGTAATATATCATACCTCGACGGTCGCTCCCAGTTTCATCGGAGTTGCCGGGTACCTGATAAACAGTATAATCAGTAGAACCAGTAGTAATTGCAGTACCGGGGTGTGTACCTACAGGTTCATTATAAAAAGTGTCTGTGAGAGTACCAACTACAGCGGAAGTTGTTGCCTTTGTTAACGCTCCTTTGGCCGTTGACCCTTGCTCACCCAGGCGAATTCCTGCTTGATATGCAAGGTACGACTCCTGAGCCAAAGTAAACCCAGTTATGTCTCCTATCGCATTAGCACGTAATGGAGTAGCATCTCTTGACATTAATACACCCGTTTATGGATTCAAAAGAACACCAGCGGAATCGTAGATATCTATCAATCTTCTATTGTTCTCATTGATTGCAGATACAAGATTCGTGTTGTCATCAGTATTTAGTGTAGTTCTATCTCCCATATCGGAATCAAGTTCATTAATTGCACCTGCTACGTTTTGATTCGTTGTGTCTAGTGCACTATCAGTATATATGTTTCCAGAGAATCGTGCATCCAAGTTAGAATTAAAATTCAGTGCTTCGGTGGTACCATTCTTGATAATAAGATTACCAGAGGAATTCGTAAATGTTGCGAATGTGGTACCTGCATCTTTAAGTAAAATGTCTCCACCGTCGGCGTTTAATATGATGTCTCCGGTGATATCTAATGTGAAGTCAGAAGTTACAATATTAGAAATTGTATTGGAAATAATTTTCATGTTTCCAATACGTGCAGAATCAGAATAGATACCCATCCATCTAGAATCGTCATCACCTAATTGGAATGCACCATCTGTTGCTGGAATAATATTTGAGTTAACTTTCGCACCAAAGTTTACGGTGTCGATAGACTCATCACCTAACGTAATCGTACCCGCACTAGGACCACCGTTTAATGTTGCAATACCCGCAACCGTTAATGCACCGTCGATGTTTACATCACCAAGGAAACGTGCATCATCATCGGTAAACTTAAGTAAGTCGGTACCTGTCTTGTTTACGAATACTGCGTTACCATTAGACTCACGATACTGGCCGTATTGTGTTCCTGCATTGGTGAATCGAATATTACCGTCACCTGCATCAAGGTCGATTGCTCCCGCAACATCTAGAGTTAAGTTACCAGAAGGAACATCGATTTCTTTATTTGTGCCGGCAATGAAGTCAAACTGAGTAGTGCCCGCATCTTTAATTGTTACATTACCACCATCCGCATCTAGAGTTATGTCGCCGGCGACATCTATGAATAAATCACCTTGAGGCACTTCAATTCCTGTGGTGTCGGAATCTGCCACACCCATGCGATAACGCATAAAGGTAGTACCACTTCTCCTGAAGAAGATGTCACTATCAGCAGCGTCTAGGTAAATATCGCCTGTTACATCAACAATGTAATTACTAGGAGCAACGATTGTATAGTTACCATCATTAGCTAACGTGTGTGTGACAGTATCACCACCTGTACCATTCTTAAAGATAATGTCGTTACCATCAGCATCTAGGGTTATATCACCAACAGCGTCTACTGTAAAATCACCCCCAACGTTTGTAGTGAAATTTCCACCAGCAGTTTGAGTGAATCCGTTTCCAGACGTTTGACTGATAGAACCAGTGAGTGCCGTTTGTGTAATCGAGTTGTTTGCGGTCAACGTATAGTTAGTGGCCGCAGAATCTCTCATGTATGTACCAGATTTGGTTACATGAAAACCTGAACCTGTTTCGGTATAATTACCCGAAATGTCTAACGTAGGAGCAGACGTTACTCCAAAAACATATCTGTTCGCAGTGATTGCACGAAGATGAATCTGATCACCATCTGCTTCGAGATAAATGTTGTTCGAAGCGTCAAGGGTTAAATCAGTACCCGTTAGTTCTTGAGTTGATGTTGCGGATTGAACAATCGAACCCGAACCTGATACCGTATAGTTTCCAGTAACATCGAGTTGTGGAGTTGCATCAACGTTAAACACCATACGAGTGTTTCCGTTGTTTTCGAAATTGATTTGTTCTCCACCAGCATCGAGAGTAATATCATCGGACACATCCGCAGAATATGTTCCCGTAACATTTGTTGCGAAGTTACCACCGGAAGTTTGAGTAAATGTACCACCAGACGTTTGTGCAATTGTGGTTCCCGCAACTAAAGAGTAACTAGTACCTGCTGAGTCTGCAATAGAACCGTCTACATCAACCGTGTAATTACCACCCGCAGTTAAGGCATAGTTTGTACCAACTGTATCGGTGATCGTTGTACCAGCGACTCTTTGAATAGAAGTTAGAGCGGAATCAATTAATAAACCATTAATGTTGCGAGTAAGGTTGCCAGTCCAATTCTCATTATTATTGTTACCTAAATTAAATTGAAGTCTTAGGCTAGCACCATCTCTGAAGAAAATGTCATTTCCGTCAGCATCTAGAGTGATGTCACCTACAGCATCGATGATAACATCATCTGGAGCAGTAATTGTGTAGTCTGCATTATTTGCTAACGTATGAGTTACTGTATCTCCCCCAGCACCATTCTTAAAGACAATATCATTACCATCTGCATCAAGAATAATATCTCCTAACGCATCTAGTGTAACATCACCATTAGGAAAATCTAATTCGACAGAACCCGCAGCACTGTCATAGGTGATTTGCATGTGTACGAAATCACCTTTCTTACCATTTACAATGAAAAGATCTGAACCATCGACACGAAGATATAGATCTGAGTCAGCTTCCTTGACTCGATAATCAAGTTCAATTAATGCACCGACAACATCGGAGTCGAGTTGAAACGAAGGAGTATGACCCCATGGATTTGCGTTTGTTTGTAATCTACGCTTATCTCCAAGATCGTCACTGATCTGGTTGACTTTCCTACGAAATGTGTTTATACTGTCTGTTAAACTTACTATGGTAGGTCTGTCGTATCCGTATGGGTCTGCCATTATAGTTTCTCTAGAATCTTGGTTAACATGTCTTTCATGTCTGATACTTCAGACTTCAGATCTTCGACTTCGCTGCGAAGAATCTCATCTTGTTGCTTCTTATCTTGACGAGCTCGTTTCCTTGCTCTTGCTGCGTCGGCGTCAGTTCTATTTATACTCACTACCATTCCGGTATCTACATCTTTACGTAATCCTGGCGCACCATCTACTTTTGCTAATTTCATTAATCCACCATCGCAATTGCTCTAAGATCTCTAAATCTAGGCACTCTACAAACGTTACTTGATTTCATTACAATTTTTAATTGGAATTGTGTGAATTCTGGTAGAGTTCCTTCTGTACCACCAATAAGATATTCGTATTCACGGAATATAGTCTTGTTAGCATCTTTAGGTTGTACATTTTCTGCTTCAACTTGAATCCACGGTCTGGTATCTAGAAGGTCACCATCTGCCGCACGATACACTCTATAATACATTTCGAAGTTGGCTTCTGGTGGAACATTTGCTGCAACCAAAACTTTAAGACCCGTAGCATCTTCGATTAATGTAACAGGTTTGGTTACATGTTTTGCAATCGATGTTCCTGATACTGGATCCGTTTCATCAACGTATAAGATAGGTACGTTTTGTGTGTTGTTTGGAGTCGCCGCAACTTGGTTGTCAATTCGGTTTTCTGTAAATGCAAAAGATGCTCTCTGCATATCAATAACAGGAGATACGTATCTACTTGGTGTAGACATTGAAACTTTCACCAAGACCGATTTATTTCTTCCCGGCTTTCCTTCTTCGTGTGGTTGATACACTCCTTTGGGCGAATCAAAAACAATGGTGGTGCCTGGTGTAAATCGTCTAAAATTAGCATCTCGACTAAATCGATTTGCTGCATCGTTACCCGCATATGAACATCCACTAGTAAATTTAGCGTCAAATGCAATTTGAGTATTAGTTGGTACGATATGGTCAAAGGTAGGTAACGCTTGTGAAGCGTTAATGTTTCTTCGACTAATAAATCGCTCACCGAACCTTCCGGTTCTCGTAGCGACACTATCTGCTGTGAATTGATAGTTATTCGCATCGAATGCTGAAACCGTTAATGTTCTCGAAGAATTTGGTAACATGCTTGATCCTAAGATACCACCGTAACGAGTATCTGAATCTAGATAAGTTAAATACACTCTATCACCGACTCTGAGACCGTGGCCAGGTGCATTTACCGTCACAGTAGAACTAGAAGAATCGAGTAGTACTCCATCGTATAGAACTTGTGAAGGAATATTTCTATTCTCAAGATAGATTTCCGCTTTCTCACTAAAATCTGCACGATGCAATTGATACATCATGTCTAATTTTTGTGCGGGTTCCCAAGTTTTTGCATTCTGAGACTTGAAGAAAGAACCCAAAGATGGTTGTTGTGTAATACGTGCAGAGGTAGAACCAATTTCAAATTGTTCGACTTCAGAAACATACACTTTATAAGCAACCGTATTTGGTGCAACAACTACAATTGCATATTCAGTATATGGTGACAAAAAGATGGGTTCTTCGAATTCAAACGAAGTTGGATACTGAAGAACGTCTGCCATCGTTACTGTAGAAAGTCCTCCAGTATCAATCGGAGTCTTAACATCTGCAGCTGCAACAGTTACTCGTGAACCTGGCACGATTTCTACTGATGCAGGAACTCCATTAACCGTGGGACGAATTTGTACCTGTACAGGAATTTCAGCATCTTTTGATGAAAAATAAAGATCGACTTTAGTTAGGAAAACCCCAAACCCATTATCAACATTGAATGTTTGTGCAATTGGATCATAATAGGTTCGTTCGTCAATTGTTTGATCTTTACGGTAAACCGATTCGTTTAATGAACCAGTTTGATCGTATGCACCATAGTACTGCGCTTCTCCGTCTACAGTATCTCCTGTCGCTGCGGAAGTTTCTACTAATTTTTGAGCCTCAACTTGGGCGTTCGTATATGCATTCCCTTGTTCATCCGCTACAGGAAGGTCTCCTGCGATAAGATAACCACCAGCAGCGAAATTTTCTGCATTAATAAAAGTAAGGTTTGCTCCTGCTAAATCTGCATCCGACCACGCTCCAGAATTTCCTTCAGAACTAACTTCAATTGTGGTGCCCGGTTCATATCCTAATGCATCACATTGTCCATCAGTCAATCCAGAACATGGATAGATTTCATCAACAACTGGCGCAACAGGGTCTTCTACAAGTGCATCGTCATCCGTAGATTGATCTCCTGCCCCTGTATCAGAAGGATTTTGGGAATTAAAATCAGTCTCAGATGCAGAACCATCAGCAAGACCCGTATCCGTTGTTTCGGTGATTACACCATCATCTTCTTCTTCTATTAGAGTATACGTACTCGAAGACGAACTTGTCACACTAGACGATTCAACATTTGTTGTGGTATCTGCAAGTTCAATAACTCTAGTACTTACAACCTCCTGTTGACGTGTTTCCAAAACACCTTGTGCGGTGTATGTTGCTTCTGCTTTGGCCAATGCTTTCGATGGTGTATTTACAGATATATCTAAAAGTTTGAACTGTCTAGCACCAGTAGCAAATCGAATTACATCTGTTCTTTCAGGTTCAGATGGATCAGCCGATATTTCTGATGTTACCGTACCAGTGTTTGGAATCCAGAAAGATCCTATAAGTTCCCCTTTACTGTCGGTAGTGAGAGTAGACTTTCCATCAGGATGTTCTGTCTGGTTGAACAGGTATTGTGGTTGTTCGTCATCACGATCAGACCAATTAACAAAAGAGGATTCTGCACGAACCCAATCCGCAACTGCTCGGTCATCAAAAAAGGCATACATCTGAGTATTCGGTCTCAGACCTTCTGCTTTAAAATAAATTTTTCTTGAACGAATCCATGGAATAAATGCAGTTTGTACAACACGATCATTTACAACTTCGGTCACCACTTCGTTCGATACTACTGTCGTTACTGTAACGGGAGTAGAAGTGTTTGTAGTAGTCGTTGTTTCTGTAGTTTCGACTTCATACGTTTCTCCGTCTTTTTCTTCCGTTGTAATAGAAGATGAACTTGTAGAGTTCGAAGTAGAAGTACTTGTACCGCTCGATCTTTGTAGTTCCGCACCAACCTCTAAATTGCTAGGATCAATGCCTGCCCATGACCATTCGTCTTCGTTCCATGAGACAGCGTTAGTAGCATCTATACGAACACCACCATCAATGACCTTATCTGGATCATATACAACATCTTTCCATTCGTCAGATGCAGGAGATAGTTTTAATACCCCAGCATAGTGCGGAACTAAAAATGGGTTGACAGGTTCGACTTTAGAAGCCTGCAATACAGAACTCCACGGAACTTCTCTGTACTTAATATAAACGTTATCCCCTTTCTTCACTGAATTCGAAGAAAGCGTATCGTTATATTTCATAGACACACTTTCTCTATCGAATGTGGGTCTCATCAACCTACCCTGAAGATCGATTGATGCTCGATATTCCGGACTTTTTACGTTTGAAAGAACATGATCTGAGAAATTGTCTACAAAGAATCCGGAAGTAGTTCTAACATCACCGGCTTCATTTAATAATACTGTGTTTTTCGTATCAAGTTCAAGCAAGGATAAAGAAACAACTTCTTCCAGACGTTCCAACTTCCTATCAATTGCTGCAATATCAGCCATCGTATATCTTTTCGAAATGATGGGTGTTATCTTAACATCTTTTGGTGTTAAGGTATTACCTTGCATAATAACTTTATACAGGGGTAATGAACCATCCGGAGTTTTTACGAACTGAGGTACCCTTGCGGCTTGGCCACGATGATACGCTAGTGTGCCATCTTGGTTAATTACTAACTTATCTGCTCTAGGTAAGTAATATGAAACGTCAGCAGTGATAACATTACCATTAATTGGTGATTCGAATGCATTTATTACCGGCGATGCAGCGGAATCGACAGATCTGTCTGGGCGAAAATCGATAACGTTTCTCATATTTTGAGAAGCGATGTTGAAGAAACTGTGAGTAGGAATGTCTTTATAGTCAATACCGATATATGAATTTACACTATAAAAATCACCACCTGCACCACGAGCAAAATAATCGAAATCAACATGAACAGGACCAGCATAACGACCCGTGTTTAAGAGTACACTCTGTCCATAAAAAGATTCAGTAATACGTTTGTCTAACGTAAAGTAATTAGAAATATTATTACCGTTTGCGCTATCTTTAATCGAATTGACTTGGTATACATCAGGGTATCCTAGTTGGAAAGTATTTCCTGCGGCAACCGCGCCCGTAGCGGTTGTATTCGTTAATGTTTTTGTTCTCTCCGTAGCATTTGCTTTTTGAACGAAAGCCAAAACATTGTACGTAGTACCATTTAATAGATTTCCTATTCTCAACTGAGTTGGATCGGAAGCAATGTACGAAAAGGTAGCAGAATCTCTAATTGCAGAATCAGCACTCGCAACTAAATTAGTAGAAATGTTGACAAAAGATTCACCAGTGGTTGAAAGTGATAGATCTAAATTACCAGATGCGTTTGCAGTTCCGCTCAGTTCTCTCTGTACAACAAACGAAACGTTCGTATCAGAAACATTTCCCGTACCTACTCGTTGAGGTCTCTTATTCGGTAGAGGAAACAAAAACGCCTTTTCAGTCTTAGATCCCAATACTTGTGTCTTTGCAGGAGTTCCTGTCTGAACTACGTTAAAGTAATTAGTAGAACCCGTACCTATAGAAGCAACATTTCTAAAACCATCCCCATCGTTGATACCCGCACCAAGTCCGTTATCACCAATAGAGTATACTTGTAATCTTAGATTTCCGTCTGCTTGCCTTTCAATCGCACGTGCAATAACGTAACCGGCTGATGCTCCACCACCATTGGCCGAATACTTTAGTCCAAGGACGGTGTTAAGAGGTGGTAAGTTTTTGTTATTATCTGGGTTTACGGTAACGTACTGATTGTACGAAACCGCAATAACATCATCGGTAATGGTTTCTGTTGCCGTTGGTTTTGGAATAAACAATTTAGATGCAGTAGGAATGTTTGCACGATAACCATTAACATATGCGGTCCCAGGCGACACCGATAGAAAATACTTGTCAGTGATTGCAGAATCAGCATATTCAAACTTGGCCTTGAACGGTTTAGCAACATAGTTACCAGACTCTTCGAAAGTTCTTTTTGCCAACAAGTCATTAATCTTGTTGTACCCGTCAGTACCGTCTACTTGTTGAACAATTTGACCATCTTCAATCTTACACAAGAAGACAAAGTTATCTCCTTCATTCAGCATTTCTTTTTTACATAACGCTAAACGAATTCTATATCGATCCGCACCAGGCGACGAAACATTAGGTGTACCACCCTGATTATCATACAACTGGTTGTTGTCTTCAACTGTAACAATATCCTGTAAGATTTTAAATCCGATAATTCCAGAATATCGATTGTTATATTTTGATAATACTACAGTTTGTGCTGGAGCATTAACAAATCGACCCAAAACAAAATAGTCACCATTTGTTGTAGATAACGAAGATCCTCTACCCGTTGGGTAAATTTTAGGATTAAAGTTTTCTGCTTCAACGGTTAGATTTCCGGCTGCAGCAGTCAATACTTCCCCAGGCGTAAACTTTACGGGAACCGCAGTTGCAGTATTCGAACCGTCATTTTTATATTTTACGAAAAGAGTGCTAGGGTCTCCTAGTCCAGTCGATAATTTATAAATTGCATGTGTAACGACTGCTTGTACACCTGAAGTTGCACCAGTAATAGTTTGACCCACATGATTTTTCGTTAATGTTCCACCAGCATCATCTAAACGTACATAGTCTAATCGATTGTTGATTGTTGGTGAGCCTGGGTTTACCATTGATCCATCTTTAAAAAGATGTGAACCCAGTCTTCTTATTTCCGCATTCAGAATAGATTGGAGTTCATTTAACTCTCTCGCCTGAAGTGCTTTACCTCCATTAAATAATACTTTGTGGTAACCTCTCTCTTGCGCCCAATCGTCTTTATACGTTGAAGAGAAACTATTTTTAGTAAATGTTTGTGGCATGTTTTTTCCCTTACAGGCGGATTACAATTTTAATATCTTCCGTTTGTTCAGTAGATCTATCCACTGCGGCTCTATTATCTGTATATAGTAAGTCTCCGGAGAACGGATCAATTTCTGCTGCTGAATCAAAATTAGAACCCAAAACAATTGCAGTGACACCCTGATTATTAGTCAACGCCTGACTACCTTGAAATGGTGCAAATCCTGTGGAATCGTTTTGGTGATACCATATCTGATTTTCTACGTTATCATAAAAATCTACCCAAGCTTTTGCTTGTGGACTACCAGATGTAGACTCGATAATATCGTCGATTTGGAAAACCCCACCAACAACATTACTAACAGATAATTTTTTCAGGAACAATCCTGTAGAAGAAGTAAAGTCAGCTCCGGCAGAAGTTTTTGGATTTCTAATAAGAGATACTTGTCGGAAATCGTTTGCAGCCAAAATAGTATCTGTTTCATCACCTTCAAATTTAGCGTTTAGCATTACGGAAATTCCACGTAAATCATCTAAAGGATTCCCGCCAATTCCATTCGGTGGAGAAAAAACAACCCTTGCGGAACCAGTACCACCACCACCAATAATTGCTTCTGCATAATCATAATCTCGACCCATATTTTTATCACCATTGGTCGAATCGTCTAAGGTAATTTTAATTACATTTCCGTTCGCATCAATTGTCGCTGTTGCCGCTGCGCCAGAACCATTACCTCTAATCTCAACAGATTGAGTTGTGGAAGGGGGGTAAGATCCAGACCCATTGTTCGTGATCACAAGATTTACGACAGATTTTGGATGTGTTGTTGTAGCAAAATCTTGAACTATTTTTTGTTGTTGTTGAGTCGCAGGATCATCAACCCCTGCGGAATCGAAATAAAATACTGGAATAAATTGAGAGGTTACATATTTGTTGGTATCAGCTGCAGAAATCGTATACATAAATTTCCATGTATATCCATCTGCAAGAGTCTGAGGAAAGTTGGTCGTACCTGTAGGTTTAACAGTGGATCGTGTAGCATCGCCCCCACCATCTTTACCCTGTTCTAAACAGATATAAACTTGGTTTTCGTCAGTCAAAACATAATAGCCGTTTGTTGGATAATTTGCTATTTTATCATCATATGCAGGATAAATTGTATTGGCAATCCAGTTAAACCGTGGAATTACATATGAGAAATTGTTGACAATTTTTCCACTCTGAAGACCCAATCGGGTTTCTCTTGCTCTGGCGATAGACGATAATTCATCTCCACCTAAAAAGACTGGTGAAGTGTCAGTGTTATTCCATTCGTCAGATTTACCTAAACCGATGTAATATCGATTGTCAGCACTATCAAAGTCCTGTTTAAAGTAATCGAGAAGAAACTTTTTATACGGATTAGTGACAACTGCTGTCATTTATCTCTCCACTATGCTAATGTTATTTTGGGATGACCCTGATTAATTAACTGCCATTTACTTCCATCCCAAAGAAGATGTGCAGTTGCAGAATCTAAATCCATTTCTGTATTACCATCAGGTAAATCTAATGCCGCGCTACCTGAATTAACAGTAACAGTAAAATTCCCTTGATTTACTATATATTTCATCTGTCCAACATTACTTCCTGCTGCTATACTTTTAGTATCCGCACCAGCAGTGTACGTAAGAAAATGAATTGCTGGAGTTGAAGGTATAGTACCACCAGAAACAGAGATTGTTTCTTCGCCAAACGCAACCTCATCTTCGAGTAGAACTGGTTTAGTTCCTTTACCTCTAAGTCTAAGTGTGATGTTTGTGTCTGTTCCTCCCGGCTGAAGATCAATATCATTACCCGATGTTGAATTACCGATTTTCAGATAATTTACAACGGGGTTTGCAGTCAAAGGTCCAATATCATCGAAATACACTACTGGTTCTGCATCCGCATTTTTAATAAATCCAGTAAGGTCGGGTTCGTTTAATACCGCAGAATCTAAAGTTTTATTTGTTAAGGTCTGTGTGTGAGCTTCCATCACAAAAGTATCGTCACCTGTCAATAATGGTAAACGAATTAAACGATCTGCCGCTAATTCAGCAGGATAAACCTTATAGTTATGAGTTGCGGAAAGATCTGCAATGAAAGGTGTTCCTAAAGAACACGAATCTAAAGTTTTATTTCTTAATGTCTGTGTTGCAGAGTCTAATACAAAGTAAGAAGGGGAACCTCCTGCTGCAAAGTTTGGAATAAGAGTGAAATTGTCTTGAGTGGGATTTACCACACCAATAGAAGTTTTAAATCCCGATACACCTTGAATCAGGATTTCGTCGGAATCAAACTCAATTCTGCTCGACAAGACATCAGCAGTACCAAACTTTTCGTATATTTCCTCAAAGTTTGCGTTGATCTTGTTTGCGCCTGAACGCAGACTGTCTCCAGTTCCATCGTTTGCGCTTGAACCTGTGTTAATGATTTCTCGTGTCATGTTTTAATCCAAACTTGTTAAATTCTATTTATACGTTATTGTCTATCGAACAAGGCAATTGATCGTTCAACTCCTGGCTTACCATCACCAGAAGAATCCAAATCGAACCTAAGTGTTCCAAGACTCGCTTCTCCACTTGTATCACTATCCATATCGAACGTTGGATATACAGGGAACCATGCAGAATCCGCTGAAGTATTGGAATAGCCAATACCGAACCCATCTAAAGGTTTCGAAATTACATACCCATCCACTAACTTTAATAACGAAGGGAACGAATTATCTAGTGCCTGTAAAGACTGATGTTGAAAATATTTAATATTAGATCGTGTTGCGTCTAATCTTACCTGACCCAACCCATCATTATATTCAGAATCCCATATCGCATATTGTTCCAAACGTGGTAGAATAGATCCGATGGAAAGATCTGCAATACCCTCTAAAATAGGAACAATAGGATCTGGTAGACCCGCAAAGGGCATTTCCTTTAGACCTGTAGGAGAAGTTAATGGTTCTTGTAAAGACGTTCCTAAAAAGGCTTCACCAAGAGCAACTACCTCACCCGCGATATAGAATCCCGCAGGGTGTACAAAAAGTTTGTAGATATCTAACCACTGAGAAACCGACAAACCGGAACGAACTAATATCGAAAAAGTTTGATATAATTTATCATCAGTTAGAAATCTAAAATCATCACCACCCAACTTAGAATCGTTCAGTGTAAAGACATTCTCTTTTGGATAGACAACATCTGGATCTTCACCAAAAAACATTCTAAAAAATTGTTGTATAGAATATTTTGTACCTTTGGATCGATATAAAGTATTAGAGAATTTTGCAGCAGATCTTTTATCCTGAAATCCTTCGAAGTATGCTTGTCCTAATAATAGTTCATCTTCGATGAATAGTAGTAATCTTTCGTCAATTTCAGAAACGTCTCGTGTTTCAAAAAGATGCAATAAAAGTTCGGTTGCCGAATTTTCTTCAGACTGCCACTCATAATAAGCTTTGAATAAAGAAAATAATTTAGGATATTTGTTTTGGAAGTCTAACGGAAGAACCTGTTCGATTCTACGATCCGTTAATCGCAACTCTCTCCTATTTTTGTCTATTATACCTGCGTGTGACATATTAAGTTGACGTTACTACGTTTCCTCTAGTTGCTGATAATCCTTCGTCGAAGGATAAAATGTTATTCCTAACCGGAGAAATTGCACTTTGATTCGCTGGCGTTACAGATATCTTAATGTAGTCTACCCCGCCAGGTATTGCGTCTGGAGCAAATCCGATTAATTGTACATCACCATTGGTTTTTACTGTTCCTATATTATCTACCAAGATTTTATTCGCATCAACATCTATTATTTGTATGATATTGGTGTTTAATTTATTTCTTAATACACATCCTTTATTCTGAAAAGTAAAATTACTTGATTCTAAAATAGCAGTTAAATCATCTGGACTTGATATATCAACAGGGAAACGAACAAGGTAGTCCGTTTTTGATCCTAACCTAGAGGTAATTGTAGTAGTACCATCATTATTTTCTTGGGCTACTTGCGGTATTAATCTTTGTTGCATTTTTACTGAACAACGAGAAGACAATACTGCTGGACTTACATCATCTACTAGTGTTAAAAGATTAGAACGTC
>Ga0181591_10002958_pt1 | contig 14649 bp, 17 predicted proteins | sample 071ome_33_FD_133757 | JGI IMG/M metagenome (GOLD analysis project Ga0181591, IMG submission 133757) | Coastal salt marsh microbial communities from the Groves Creek Marsh, Skidaway Island, Georgia - 071412AT metaG (megahit assembly) | ecosystem: Environmental > Aquatic > Marine > Intertidal...
ACCACAGCCCTACAAAATATATCGCCCCTAGACAAGAGATGTTATTCTTTTGTTGATCTGGGTGAACCAGTAAAGCGTAGGATCATAACGACAGATTACGTTAGTGAAGAAAATTTCCAGAAGCGTGTGGATCGTGCCATAAAAAATGAACACACTAGACTGATATTTTCTACTAAAGATATAGATCTAGGTGTGGCTGTTGTGGCCACTGATTTTGGCGATAGGGGTAAGTTAGAAGACAAAGCACTGTCGCAGTTGCTGAATTTTTTCTTGCTGAAACAAGATTATCTCTTATATCCATCATCAACGTTGGATAACAGTTTATATAGAAACTTAAATTCTAAACTGTATAAGTCATGGCCAGAAGATATAGAATGTTTTGAAGCAGATTACGTGTCACTGTACAACTGTCTAGTGGCCTGTGCTACGAAAACAGGATTCAAGAAAGTGGGTTTTGACGGAGACAACTTCACTAAAAACGATTTCATTGAAATTGTAAAACAGGACAGTGAGAATTTGACTTATCAGGCATTTGGTTTTGACGTGCTGGTGACGGATCGTTACATCAACAGAGAGTACGCAAAAGAATTGATCGATATGAAACCCAAAGTGGTTGTGTGTGCTTCTGACATTGATCTGGATGAAGGTTATATGAAGGAACTGATTGATCACGATATCCAGGTCGTTCCTGGATCCATAGCCATGAATGGAAACTTTTATGTGAACGAAGGGCTGATATCAAAAACTAGGAACATGGACGAAAATATGCAACTGTCGGCTGTGTCTTCATTGCATCTCAACAAGTCTATATGGCACAACGTTCTTAATTCAAGGAAAAATTTCTACACTATCATAGAAGAAATGTATAGTGCGAGCGTGGACCCCACAGAAAAAACCAACTTTAAACTAGGTACAGAAGGAGTTGGTACTATGAGTTTCAAAGCATAATTGTTGACTTCTAGCAAAGTTTAGTGTACAATAACATTATGAACTTGCAATCTACAATCTTGACAGCAATTAGTGGCACCACTAAAAAGACTCCCAGTGGTTGGCACACAATAAATTGTCCAATGTGTACCAAACAAGGACACACAAGGCCAGACAAAAGACACAGGGGAGGGTTTAAATTCAGTGATGTCGTGAGTTATCATTGTTTCAACTGTAACTACAAGGCTTCATTTACTCCTGGTAGATTGATTGGTAGAAAGTTACAGACCTTGCTTGTTGAAATTGGAGTGAGCGAACAGAAAGTGAAAGAACTTCAGTTCGAAGCCATGAAGTTAAAAGACGCTGATATTGAAATTGGTAAGAAATATGAGAGCGTGACAGAATTCAAAACAAGGCAATTGCCAAAAGGTGCTAGACTATTAAATGAAGTTATCAATGACGATAGTCCACCTGCTGATGCGTTATTTGTCTACAAATATGTGATGGATAGAGATTTAGAATTTTACAAAGACTTTTACTGGAGTCCTGATCCGTATATGAAGATCAACAAAAGACTTCTTGTGCCTTTCATGGCCAAAGGAGAAATAGTTGGATACACAGGCAGAGTAATTGAAGATATTCCAAATGTACCAAAGTATTACAGTGATGTACAACCTGGATACATTTTTAATATTGATAATTTACATACTGATAGAAAGTATGTTATAATAACTGAGGGAGTGTTAGACGCATTATCTATAAACGCAGTGAGCTCATTAGGTAACAAGTTAACACAAGGTCAAATCGATCTGATAAATGCTACAGGAAAAACAATAATAGTTTGTCCTGACAGAGACAAGTCGGGTAGTAATTTAATTGATGTGGCTGTTGAAAACAACTGGATGGTCAGTTTTCCTAAATGGGGATCTGGCATTAAAGACTGTGCCGACGCAGTTAAACAATATGGAAGATTGTATACTTTGAAATCTGTTATAGATAGTGCAGTTTCAAACAAAGCAAAAATTCAAGTTTATAAAAAAATTGGAGTAGCATAATGAAAACAGATATGAACAACAAAAAAACAACACAGGCACAAATGCCCAAACCTCCTGTACAACCAGGACAACTGATGTACGAAAGTGGAATAATTTATTTCAGTGATCACTTTGACAGCACAACGACAAAACCAGTGATTAACATGATCATTGAAAAGAACTTACTGCCACAGAGAGAAAGACCGAAAGAAATTACTCTAGTGATTAATTCCCCAGGCGGACAGGTTCACAGTGCGTTTGCCTTGATAGATACTATGAAAGGATCTGCTATACCTGTAAAAACAATAGGACTAGGAATGATAGCCAGTTGCGGTATATTGACTTTCATGTCAGGAACAAAAGGCAGAAGATTTATAACACCAAACACGTCAATTTTGTCACACCAATACAGTTGGGGTAGTGCTGGTAAAGAACATGAACTATTTGCAAGAGTGAGAGAATTTGAATTAAGCACAGAAAGAATGATAGACCACTACAAAAAATGTACTGGAATGTCAGAAAAGAAAATCAGGGAAGTACTATTACCAGCAGAGGACGTTTGGTTGAGTGCCAAGGAAGCAGTCAAGTATGGTATTGCTGACAAGATAGTATCCACGTATTAATGGAAAAACGATTACTAATCATTTTTGTATTTGTATTAGGTCTGTCTAACTTATATCTTGCATATCAGATAATTGATCTACAGGTAACAGTGACAGAGTTGTATGAGATAGTATATGAGAACAGAGCAGTGTTAGAACTTTTAAAATTATTTGGAGTAGGAGTATAATGAGAGTAGAACTAATTGATAAAATGGGTAGTGATTTGACTGTGGTCAATGCGGCCAGGGTGAGCTATGGTAAGAACAAAGAAGTGATGGATGCATCAGATGAGAAGTTGATCAAGTATCTAGCAAAACACAATCATTGGTCACCATTCGCACACTGCACTTTACAATTTAGGATAAAGGCTCCTGTGTTTGTTGCCAGACAGTTGGTCAAGCACCAGGTGGGTCTGAGTTGGAATGAAATCTCGAGACGATATGTGGACTACGAACCAGAGTTCCATACACCTGAAGTTTGGAGAGGCAGACCTGAGGACAGCAAACAAGGTAGCTCGGGCGAGGTACAAACAGATGAAGAATACTACAACAGGTACATTAATGGTTGTAAAGTTTATTACAATTTATTATTGAATGAAGGAGTAGCACCAGAGATGGCTAGGATGGTTTTACCACAGTCTATGATGACTGAATGGTACTGGACAGGAACTTTGTATGCGTTTGCTAGAGTTTGTGATCTGCGTTGTGCCAAAGACACACAGTTGGAAACACAAGAAATAGCCAATGGAATTGACAAGTTCTGCAATGAGGAATTTCCATACAGTTGGAAATACTTGCGAAATAGAGATTAATATAGTATAGTAATAATATGGCAACAGTATACACAGACGATTTACAGAAACTATTCATAGAGTTCATGATAACTGACAGTGAGCTTTTTGTAAGGACAAGGAACATTATCAGTCCAACTTACTTCAGCAAAAAGTATTTTGACACAGTAGAAATGTTGATTGATCTTGCTGACAAATATAAGTCACTGCCAACGATAGATCAGATAAAAGCAAAGTGTGAAATTGATTTTACTCCTGTACCTAACTTAGATGAAGCACAAAAGGATTGGTTCTTAGATGAATTTGAAACATTCTGTAGACACAAGGCACTTGAAAAAGCAATCATTGAAAGTGCTGATTTACTAGAAAGGTCAGAATATGGAACTGTAGAAGATAAAATCAAAGAAGCAGTTCGTATAGGATTAACTAAAGATCTAGGTACAGATTATTTTGAAGATCCTAGAGCTAGATTGATGAAACTCAAAGACAGCAATGGACAAGTAAGCACAGGTTGGAAGTCTTTGGACAAGAAGCTCTATGGTGGATTCAATAGAGGAGAGCTGAATATATTTGCAGGTAGTTCAGGTGCAGGTAAGAGTTTATTCTTACAAAACATTGCAATGAACTTCTTAGAGCTAGGACAAAATGTCATTTACTTTACTTTTGAATTAAGTGAAGAGCTGAGTGCAATGAGGGTTGACTCCATGACAACAGGTGTACCAACAAATGAAATTTTCAAAAAGATTGACGAAGTAGAACTAGCAGTAAAACTAAAAAGACAGAAGCAAGGTGGATCGTTCCAGATCAAGTATATGCCTTCTGGATCTAACACCAATGATATCAGATCTTACGTAAAAGAGTTTACGATACAGAAAGGTGTTGCTCCAGATGTCGTTTTAGTGGACTACTTAGATCTGATGTTTCCGGTTAACAAAAAGATTTCTCCAGCAGATATGTTTATCAAAGATAAATTTGTGTCTGAAGAATTAAGGAACTTTGCAGTAGAACAACAGATAGTATTAGTGACAGCATCTCAGTTAAACAGGGGTGCTATCGAAGAAGTAGAATATGACCAGAGCCATATTGCAGGTGGTATCAGTAAGATTAATACTGCTGACAACTTGATTGGTATATTCACAAGTAGAGCCATGAGAGAACGTGGTAGGTATCAGATACAGTTAATTAAAACAAGATCCAGTGGTGGCGTAGGAAGTAAGATTGATCTAGCATTTGACGTTGATAGATTAAGGATTACTGACTTGGATGAGGACGATGAAGGAGTGAATATAATGCCAGCATCGGGAGAATCTATAGCACAAACACTGACGAAAAGGACTTCAACAGTAACAAATAAGACCCAGGCTAGTGCGGTTGCCGAGAAGACAGAAATGGCAAAAGGACTGAGAGATCTGCTAAAAGCACAGTCACAGCAGTTCGACGAGTAGTATGATGTGTTTATTTTGTTATTTTACGTAATAAATAATTAACATGAGAAAGCAAACACGTTCAATATTAGAAGAAATTAGCAAAGTAGTTCCAAGAACCGATGTGAATAATGTCGTGGAAACTAGGGCTAGTCATGTGATCACTTCAGCAATCAATATCACTAAAATGATATATGAGTCATATGATGAGAACGTTGCAGACGACCTTGTAAAGAGATTCGTAAATAGCATTAAGACACAAGACCCTAGAAAATTTGAACGTGGAATAAAAAAGTTGAACGAAGATGAAAGCAAATGAACTACTTAAAGAAGATCCAAATCTCCACCTAACACACCTAGAAGATTTAGCACTCTTCCAAGGCAAAGAAGGTGCATCAAAAGCCATTGAGTATTTGAACAATCTCGCAGAGTTGGCGAGCAGTGGCAGTAGCAAGAAATTTAACGGATTGACAATCAAGTGGGATGGAAGTCCTGCTATATTCTGTGGTAAAGATCCCGCAGATGGAAAATTCTTTGTGGGCACAAAAGGTGTGTTCAACAAAGATGCAAAGTTAAACAAGACACCAGAAGACATTGATGCCAATCATGCAGACACAGTACAAAAAGGTGAGACCAAAGACAAGTCAGGTCTTCGTGCCAAGTTAAAAGTGGCACTTGCTGAATTATCAAAATTAGGCATTGAAAATGTTCTACAAGGAGATTTACTTTTTACATCAGGTGATCTTAAAACAATTTCTTACAAGGGCGAGTCATACGTTGCCTTCAAACCCAACACAATAACTTACGCAGTTCCAGTTGGAAGTGAAACAGCAGAGGCAATGCAGAATGCAAAAATTGGAGTTGTCTTCCATACAGCATACTCGGGTGAAAGCCTGGACAGCATGAATGCTAGTTTTGATGTCGACATATCAGGCCTACAGAAAACATCAAGCGTTTGGTTTGATGATGCTTACATAAAAGATTACACTGGTATCGTGAATTTAACAACAGGTGAGTTCCAAGCAATACAGAAAGCAATCAACGAAGCCAAGAAACATCTACAACAGGCGGGTGATATATTCAGTTGGTTTGAGTCAACAGGGATACCTGCTAAAAAGTTAAAAGAACTGATCCATGCCAATCACAACAACATGATCAGAGCTGGTGCCATTGAACAAGATCCTACATCATTCTTTAACAACTTTGCAAGTGATTATGAACAAAGGATAGAGAAAGAAATTGAGAAACTGAAAACTGGGAGAGAAGGACTAGCAGGACAAAGAAAACTGGTAGCTCTAGAGCAATGGAAAAAATCTTATTTTGCAAACAAGAACAATATACAATCATGGTACAGTCTATGGTTGAAGTTGACAGCGATCAAGAACACAATATATCAAAAACTAAAAAACATCAAAGCCATTGATGCTTTTGAAATACAAGGCGACGAATATGTTGTGAGAGATCAAGAAGGATTTGTAGCAGTTGACAGGGTTGGCAAAGCCATAAAAATTGTCGACAGATTAGATTTCAGTAGGAAAAATTTTGCAAAAGAAGGATTGGAATTATCTTTTGTTAATACTGTCACTGAAAGCAGAGCATTTAGATCGAGACAAGATTTAGGAAATTACAGTGCTAACGATGTGGGTAATATCATCTATGCGTATTTCTTAGGTTTGATATTGATGCACAACGAATTCAAATATAAAAGAATGTCTCAGCAGTATGCTTCGAGGACAGGAAGTTATGGTAACTTTAACTTCTTCAGGAACAATGGAACAGATTTATATCTACTGATCCATAGTATCATGGGAACAGGATCGATAGTACAGTTTAAAAATGATGAATCAAGCAAACAGTATGTTGAAAGATTACAAGCCAATGCAATGTCCATGAGAGAAATGTTAGGTATCTTATCCAGAGACAGTCTGCCTGACCTGACAAGGACTTTGATGAGATTTGAAAGAGAACTGAAAGTCAACGAGTCGGTTCTGAAAAAAGTGAGAAGATTAGTAACTGATTACGACAAGTTGAAACAAAAAGAAAGACAGAACATAGTAATAAAGATTGAGCAATACTTGAGAGGCAGTGTGCCAAAGAGTGAACTTTATGGTATACTACAATCAATGGCCAAAGAAAGACAATTGAAAAACAGAGTCACTGTCAATCAAAAGAAACTGCCCAAGAATGTTGCCGCTGGGGCAAAGAGATAATGTATTCATACAATTCCACAAAGCACAACTACCTGCAGGTCGGAGATTCTCTAGAAGTATACAAAGTATCAACAAAATTACCGATAGAATACAAAGGTCCTGATGTGCAGTCTGACAGTGAAAAAGACTTTGATCACATGAAACAGTTGATCGGAATCTATGGAAAGATTTTATTTTTCACAGCACCAACAAGAGCCAAAGACACATATGAGTTCAAATTTGGTGTGGAACAGCCAGATCTGTTCGCACAAAATGGTGATGCTGTGGGTGTTTTAAAGAAAAGATTAGATAACCTGGTTATGTTTGCAGATACTATTTGCACACAAGGAGTAAATACTAATACTTGGATAACCAAGTTTTAGGGAGCAGAAATATAATGGACAGAATACCACCAAAACCGGCCACACAGGTTTCACCTACTACAGATGCACTAGAGCATAGTAGTCTAGAAGTACACGTGGCGTTAAGCCGTGAAAGGCATGAAGAAATTAATTCAAGATTTGACCGTGTTGAAGCACACATAGACAAGATGGAAAACAACATGGAAAAAGGTTTTGCAAAGATAGAAAAAATTATTATGTGGACAGCAGGAACAATGTTTTTCACGCTGATGACTATCTTGCTAACAACAGTATTTGGAAAAGCACTATAACATGAAGATATTTGAAGTAACAGGAACACCGCAGATATTTGGCAAATATAAGAACCAAGTAAAGAGAAGATACAGATGTACCACTGGTCCTAGGAAAGGAAGAATGGTGGCAGATCCGGCGACCTGTTCGGCTCCGATTAATATCAAGAAAAGAATGGATTTTAGATCAACAAGAGCCAAGAAAAAAGGTATACAAGGTGCGAGAGCAGGATACACAAAGAAATACAATCCAACAAGTAAAATTGCTAAAAAATTAAACGTTGGAGTAAAGAAAACAAGAAGAAGTAGTCCGGTAAAGATTAGTAGGAAGAAAAGATAATATGCTTATAAGCGATCTAATAGGAATGGTTGAAACAAAAATGATATTTGGCCGTAAAGGCAAGCAAGTAGTCAAGAAATATCGTTGCAGTTTTGGCCGTAAAAAAGGCAGGATTGTGTCAAACCCGAGCGTTTGTTCTGCACCTTTGGATCTCAAAAAGCGTATGACTATGAAGAAGATGAAGGCACGTATGGGTGCTAGGCTTCAGAGAAAGATTAAATTTACAAAGAAATTCAACCCCGCTTCCAGAAGAGTTGCGGCAATGAACAAGTCATTGAGAAGAAGATAATGTCTGATTTTAAAGAGAACATGGATAAAATGGTCAAAGACCTTAGCAAGAAAGAGCAGTTAAGCAAACAGATAAGTGCGTTAATCAATAGAAGTGAAAAAGAAATTCTAGAAAAATTAACAAAATTGCGTCTTGGCGATTATTTTAACTTGATTTCTAGCGTAAGATCTAGTAATATAAAACAAATAGAGAAGATATTAAATTTTGAAAATGACACAAACAGCGAAAACATACAAAAATAAAGAATATCCAAAGTACAGTTCAGCAAGATCAGCCTTGGAACATTTCAGGTTGATTGGAACACTGTTCAAGTACGATGGTATACCAGCCAGTTATCTACAACACATCAAAGATGAGATTGCACGTTTTGACAGAGTAAAAGAACAGTCAAAGCAGACAGCGATCAATCTAAAAAATGTGAAAGACAAATTGGGTGATCTGATCAAGAGAGCAGTTATTAATCACATTGATGATGAATCTTTTGGCCTGTCATTGAAAACAACAAAGACACCTTCAGGAGTTGAAATTGACAAATATCACATAAACAAGTACACAGATGAAAAGACAGGTATAACGACATATGACGTGATGGAAATACAAACAGAGACATTGCTGTATTATGACATCTATCTTTATGAGATCGCTTTTTTACTGACCGCAAACACAATGGATGGTCACAATAAAAAGTCTAAAATCAACCAAGAGCTACTGAAAAACAACTTGCAGTACTCACAATTACAGCATTCTATTCGTGAAAACACTAGGAAATTTAACAGCGAAAACACTACGGATTTAGAGAAAGAAGCCATCAATCCTATCATAGATGGCTTGAAAAATCAGCTAAACGTGGTTAAACAAGTTGTTAACGCCCAGTACAAACACAGAATAAATGCCAAGAAAGCATAAATAAAATTGTTATGAAATTAAATGACCTACAATCTACATATGAAACCAAGATTTCCAGAATAAATCATTGGTTAGAAGAAACATATGGCTTCAAAGTATTTGACAAGATCGATGTTGAGAAGTTATTTCAAGTGAAAGCAGACCTAGACGCTCAAAGAGAGTCTTTGAAAAACAGTCTTCCTTTCAACTCATACCACACACATCCTGACTACACAAAGAACATATTGCTATCAGAAGCGATAGTTTTGATGATAGGACAGGTGCCAGATGAAGCAGTCGACCAAATGCAGAACGCAGATGGTGAAGACAGCCCAGTAGGCAGTGTTGACACTGAAATTCCTGTGCCAGAGTCTAATGAAAAAGAGACAGTGAAGGAACAAGAAGATTTAGAAAAAGCTGAAACAGTTTTAGCAAGTCAGCAGATGGTAGATGAGTTCCAACAGATAATTGAAGATTTAGGTAAAATGCAAAACGAAACGTTAGGTGCTCTAGTCGACAGAATGACATACGAGTTTGGCGCAGATGCGGCCGCTAATTTTAGCAATAACATGAATGCAACAATTCAAGGTTTGCTAGATGGTGCCAGAGAAGCCAAAGAGAAAGCACAGAACGAAGTACTAACACTACAAGGCGAACAACCAGCCTCTACTATGGATACTGATGCAGACGGTTCTATGGACACTGACATGGATACACCAAGTGATGATGACTCATTAGAATTAGATGAGCCAGCTTCAGGAGATGATTCAGCTTCAGGACCAGAAGATGAGCCACTTGGCCGAGCCAAGAAAGCATAATGCGTATCCAAGAAATCACAGAGAACTATTTTGATAAGTTGAGTGCAGACGCAACTAATCTTATCATGACGGCTTCTGCAAATGGTGAAAATGAGATAGACACACAGTCTATGGTTGATGAGCTAAACCAAATGGGTTACAGCGTGACACCGCAGTCACTTGCAGGATTATTCAAAAATAATAAAATGGTAAAAAGCATAAATCCTCAGAAAATTACCCTAAACCAAGATAATGATTTGACACAGTACGATAATGATGCTACAATGGATAATGCTAAAAAAGTTGCCAAGATGGCAAAGAAAACCATTGATAGAGATATTACGTAGTGTCATTACTTGTTGAAAAATTCCAATACACAAAATTAAAAAGAACAACAGTAGAAGGTAAAAGATTCTACGTTGGAGAGAACGGTAATGCTGTTCCCAGCGTGACAACCATACTTGGAGCGACCAAAGACATGACTGCTCTCAATGAATGGAAGCGTAGGGTTGGAAAAGCCGAAGCACAACGTATAGTAACAGAATCAGCAAACCTCGGAACAGTGACACACAGCCATCTAGAGAACTACATAACAGGCCAACCAAGACCCACCGGTGGCAACATGGTGTATCAAGAAGCGAAAAAGTTAAGTGATATCATAATTGACAAAGGTCTATCAAAGGTAGATGAAGTATGGGCGATAGAGCAAAACTTATGTTTCCCAAACTTGTATGCTGGAACGGCCGACATGGTTTGTGTATGGAACGGACAACCTGTAATAGGTGATTTTAAAACTTCTAGGAAAGTCAAAAAGAAAGAATGGATCGAAGAATACTTCATGCAGTGTGCCGCATATGCCCTAGCACACAACGAAGTGTATGGCACTGATATTAACGCAGGGCTTATCTTTATAGTGTCACACAGCGGTGAATACCAGCAATTCCTAGTGGAAAAAGCAGAATTTAGGAAGTATAATGATATGTGGCTTGACAGAGTGGAACAGTTTTATAAAATCGCTAAATAATACAGTTAAGGTATTTAGAATATGACAACAACATTTGTAAGACTTAAAAATCGTAGAGGAAACAAAGCCGATTTACCAAAGCCACTAGCGGAAGGTGAATTAGGTTTTGCCACAGACACTAGAGAATTATACATAGGTGGTGGTAATCAGAGTTCAAAGAACCGTATGGTTCAAGTAGGCGATTACTTGAATTCACAGGTATCAACACAGAGTGATCTAGACAACAGGATAATAACTTTTACTTTATCAGGAACAGAAGATTTTCAAGGTAATGGTGTAGACGCATTATCAACAGTACTCAATAACAATGTCGCTTTGAGTTTTCCCACAGCAGGTAAGACATCAACAGCAAATACATCAGATTATCAAGTTACTAAATTTAATGTGAATGGTATGCCTACCACAATGGCAACTGACACATATGTAGTGAGTACAAGTGCACCAAGCACACTTAGAATTAATTTTACAAGTAATAATATACCAGAGTCAAATTCTGTGGTAGTAGTTACTAAATGGACAGAAACTGAAGTCATGAATGAGATATCAACTGCTGTTCCATCGATAACAGCAAACGTGGCAGATGCAAATAACAATGTTTACGTTGATTACTCTACTGGAACTGGATTTGTTGACATCACTGACGAACACGTTTACATAGCACTTTCAGGACAACCTTCGGTAGGAAGTTATGGTCCAACTATTACAGCAGGTGTAACGGTCACACAGCAGAACAGTGGTGCTACGGGACAGTTGAAATACACAGTGACACCAGGTACAAGTCCAAACGTTTTTAGACTGAGCAATGTGACAGGAACATTTACCACTAACGCCGCTGACACTTTAGATATAACGATACCAGCAGTTGCCACTTACAGTACAGGCGTATACCCAACTACTGTTTTTGAAAACACAAGGACGAATATCTCAACAACACTTGCCGGTTTGAACTCAATAGGAACAGCAGGTGTAAATGCAGGATCGGGAACTCCTGCAAACGTGTTCATAAGAGGAACAGTTGCCAACCTAAGTTATCCTTCGGAATCACTTGCAGTAGATGGTAATTTATTGGTCGAAACAGATTCTCCCAAACAAGCGGAACTAGTATCAAACTTCTTGAACGTTTCACAAGGTTCAGGAATGACTACTGTGGCAAACAACATCAGAGTTTACACACAGGATTCTAAGCCAGAATTCAATAACAATATCTATGTTGGACCGAACGCATTATTGAAGCAGACGATGAATACGTCAACAACAGCAACTATCACAAGTTTTGATCTAACTGAAACAAACACCATGTTTGTGAATTACAGTTTCAAATTTGGTTCAGCTCTAGCCACAGGTGTTATCAGAGTAATAAGCAATGGAACCACTGCTGATTATGTTGATGATAGAACAGAAACGGATCCAACAAACGACATAACTTTTAGTGCTGATGTTAATTCAGGCAAAGTTAGATTGCGTTACACGAATGGTAGTTCTACCCAAAATGCAACCTTAAGTTATGTTATACAAAGGTGGAAAACTGATTAAGTTATAGTTCCTGTTTACTTAGGGGTTATTACCATAATTACAGTTGTCCACTAGAAATCTTTTCGCGAAAAAGATTTGACACTTTTAGATTTTTAGTCTAAAATAAGCATATAAACTAAAGACGAGAAAAAAATGAACAAGAAAAGCGATTTGTATATCTTAAAACGTGATGGTAGGAAAGAGTTACTAGACATCAACAAAATTCATAAAATGACAGAAGCGGCCTGTGAAGGATTATCAGGCGTATCATCATCACAGGTTGAGATGAATTCTGGTCTACAATTCAGAGACGGAATGACAACTGATGAGATACAAGAAATATTAATCAAGTCGGCAAATGATCTGATCGACCTTGAAAATCCAAACTATCAGTATGTTGCGGCTAGACTGTTATTGTTCAGCCTACAGAAACACGTATATGGAAAATTCATGCCAGCGGAAGGCCATGTGCCTTTGCGATACTTTGTTGCCACAAATATCGAACGCGGGGTATATGATAAATCAATCTTATCAAAATTTTCTGACGATGAATGGAACAAATTAAACAGTTACATCAGACATGAAAGAGACCTTAACTTCACATTTGCCGGATTACGTCAAGTGGTTGACAAGTACCTTGTGCAAGACAGAAGTTCTGGCAGGATATTTGAAACTCCGCAGTTCATGTACATGATGATCGCGGCAACACTTTTCGTGAACTATCCTAAAGATGATAGAATGAAGTACATCAAGAAGTATTACAACGCCACAAGTCAGTTTAAAGTCAACATTCCAACTCCTGTGATGGCAGGTGTTAGAACACCAATTAGACAATTCGCTAGTTGCGTATTAGTTGAAGTAGATGACACGTTGCCTAGTATTTTCTCAAGTGATATGGCTATTGGAAGATATATTGCACAGAGAGCCGGCATTGGAATCAACGCAGGTAGGATACGTGGAATCAATTCTCGTATCAGGGGTGGTGAGGTAGCACACACTGGTGTTGTTCCTTTCCTTAAGAAGTTCGAAGCAACTGTGAGATGTTGCACACAGAATGGTGTGCGTGGCGGTAGTGCAACAGTACACTTTCCAATATGGCACCAAGAGATTGAAGACATACTTGTACTAAAAAACAACAAGGGAACAGAAGACAACAGAGTACGTAAGTTAGATTATTCTATACAATTATCTAAACTGTTCTATGAGAGACTGTTGAATGATGAAGAAATAACTTTGTTCTCTCCACATGATACACCAGGTCTTTATGATGCATTTGGTACAGATGAATTTGATGCGTTGTATGTCAAGTATGAGAAAGATAAGAAAATTCAAAAGAAGAAAATCTCTGCACAGGTACTTTTTGGTAAACTGTTACAGGAAAGAGCAGAGACAGGTCGTATCTATATAATGAATATAGATCACGCAAACTCACACAGCAGTTTCCAAGACAAAGTTTCAATGAGTAACTTATGTCAGGAGATAACTTTACCTACAGTTCCTTTACAACACATCGACGGAGACGGAGAAATTGCTTTATGTATCTTGAGTGCTATCAACGTTGGTACACTTAAAGATCTAAGTGAGCTTGAAGAATTATGTGAAGTGGCTGTGAGAGCATTAGATGAGATAATTGACTATCAGAACTATCCAGTGACAGCGGCTGAGATTTCTACAAAAGCAAGAAGAAGCCTAGGAATAGGTTACATAGGACTTGCACACTATCTAGCAAAGAATCAAGTCAAGTACAGCGACAAAGGTGCTTTAAAAATAGTACACGAACTTACAGAAGCATTCCAATATTATCTGATCAAGGCATCTGTAGAACTTGCAAAAGAAAAAGGCAAGTGCGAATACTTTGACAGAACAAAATATGCACAAGGATTGTTACCGATCGATCATTACAAGAAAGATCTTGATGACGTTTGTTCAACTAGTTTAAAAATGAAATGGGAAAAACTTAGAAAAGAAATCAAAGAACATGGAATGAGAAATTCAACTCTGTCGGCACAGATGCCATCAGAAAGTTCTTCTGTTGTTAGCAATGCTACCAACGGAATCGAGCCACCACGTGGCTTCTTATCAGTCAAGAAGAGTAAGAAAGGTCCATTGAAACAGATCGTACCTGATTACGCAAGACTGAAAAACTTCTATACTTTGCTTTGGGATATGCCAAGCAATGACGGA
>Ga0181591_10002959_pt1 | contig 14648 bp, 10 predicted proteins | sample 071ome_33_FD_133757 | JGI IMG/M metagenome (GOLD analysis project Ga0181591, IMG submission 133757) | Coastal salt marsh microbial communities from the Groves Creek Marsh, Skidaway Island, Georgia - 071412AT metaG (megahit assembly) | ecosystem: Environmental > Aquatic > Marine > Intertidal...
GTGGCCTTGGCAAGCCAACTGGTACACCATTGGTATGTCCACCCCGGTCTTCTCATACTAGGGGCAGCTCCCTTCAAATTTCCAACGCCCACGACGGATAGAGACCGAACTGTCTCACGACGTTCTGAACCCAGCTCGCGTGCCGCTTTAATGGGCGAACAGCCCAACCCTTGGAACCTTCTCCCGCTCCAGGATGCGACGAGCCGACATCGAGGTGCCAAACCGCTTCGTCGCTGTGAACGCTTGGAAGCGATAAGCCTGTTATCCCCAGGGTAGCTTTTATCCGTTGAGTCCCGGCCTTTCCATACAGAACCGGAAGATCACTAACTCCGACTTTCGTCCCTGCTCGAGTTGTAGCTCTCGCAGTCAAGCTCTCTTATGCGTTTACGCTCTACGATTGATTTCCAACCAATCTGAGAGAACCTTTGAGCGCCTCCGTTACACTTTGGGAGGCGACCGCCCCAGTCAAACTGCCCACCAGACACTGTCCCCCGTGATCCACTCACGCGGGTTAGACTCCAAATGCAGGAAGGGTGGTATCCCAAGGATGACTCCACCAAGACTAGCGTCCTAGTATCAACGTCTCCCACCTATCCTGTACATCCTACACCCGAAGTCAATATCAAGCTACAGTAAAGCTCCATGGGGTCTTTTCGTCCTGTCGCGGGTAGCCGGCGTTTTCACCGGCAGCTTGTTTTCACCGAGTCTCTTGTTGAGACAGTGCCCAAATCGTTACGCCTTTCGTGCGGGTCGGAACTTACCCGACAAGGAATTTCGCTACCTTAGGACCGTTATAGTTACGGCCGCCGTTTACTGGGACTTCAATTCAATGCTTCGTTGCCTAACATCTCCTCTTAATCTTCCAGCACCGGGCAGGCGTCAGCCCCTATACATCACCTTACGGTTTTGCAGAGACCTGTGTTTTTGATAAACAGTCGCTTGGGCCTATTCTCTGCGACTTTATTTTTTCATTAAAAGTCCTCCTTATCCCGAAGTTACGGAGTCATTTTGCCGAGTTCCTTAACAAGAGTTTTCTCGCGCGTCTTAGTATACTCTACCCACCCACCTGTGTCGGTTTACGGTACGGGTAGTTACAACATTAACCCTAGAAGCTTTTCTAGAAAGTATGACATCATCATTCTTTACCTACCGGATCTTATCCTTCATGATATGCGGATTTGCCTACATATCAGACTCGATCCCTTGTCCCCAATCCAATAAGGGGCGAATGTTAGCCTTCTCTGTCACTCCATCAGTGTTATAACTAGTGCAGGAATCTCTACCTGCTATCCATCGGCTACGCTTTTCAGCCTCACCTTAGGCCCCGACTTACCCAGGGAGGACGACCCTTCCCCTGGAAACCTTGGGTTTTCGACGGATAGGATTCTCACCTATCTTTTCGTTACTTGCACCGGCATTCTCACTTCTTAGCGCTCCACATGTCCTCTCGATCATGCTTCATCGCCCTAAGAACGCTCTCCTACCACTTATGATTACTCATAAATCCGCAATTTCGGTACAATGCTTAGCCCCGGTACATTTTCGGCGCGAAGTCACTCGACTAGTGAGCTATTACGCACTCTTTAAAGGATGGCTGCTTCTAAGCCAACCTCCTAGCTGTTTGAGCATCTTCACTTCCTTTTCCACTTAGCATTGATTTTGGGACCTTAATTGGCGGTCTGGGCTGTTTCCCTTTTGACCATGAACCTTATCACCCACAGTCTGACTGCTCGACATATTTCATGACATTCGGAGTTTGATTGAGCTCAGTACCCCGAGGTGGGGCCATCACACATTCAGTGCTCTACCTTCATGAAACTAAATTCGAACGCTAGCCCTAAAGCTATTTCGGAGAGAACCAGCTATTTCTGGGTTCGATTGGAATTTCACCCCTAGCCACAGGTCATCCAAACACTTTTTAACGTGTCCTGGTTCGGTCCTCCATTAGGTCTTACCCTAACTTCAACCTGCCCATGGCTAGCTCACCCAGTTTCGGGTCTACAGCATCTAACTTAACGCCCTATTCAGACTCGCTTTCGCTTTGGCTCCGTCCCTTCAGACTTAACCTTGCTAGATACCGTAACTCGCCGGTTCATTCTACAAAAGGCACGCCATCACCCATTAACGGGCTCTGACTAGTTGTAAGCACACAGTTTCAGGTTCTCTTTCACTCCCCTCCCGGGGTTCTTTTCACCTTTCCCTCACGGTACTGGTTCACTATCGGTCACCAAGTAGTATTTAGCCTTATGAGATGGTCCTCACATATTCCGACAGGATTCCTCGTGTCCCGCCGTACTTGTCAATACCCGAGTCTACATGTTTTCGACTAAAGGACTATCACCCTCTATGGTTCAGCTTCCCAACTGATTCGTCTAACATATAGTTTTGTAACTCTTCCGGTATTAGGCTCTTTCGCGTTCGCTCGTCGCTACTAGCAAAATCGTTATTACTTTCTTTTCCTACAGGTACTAAGATATTTCAATTCCCTGCGTTCCCTTCTTATACGAGATAAGATACCATAGCTTCCCTATGGTGGGTTTCCCCATTCGGATACCCGCGGATCGTCGCTTACTTACAGCTCCCCGCGGCGTTTCGCCGTTAGTTGCGTCCTTCATCGGCTCTTGGTGCCAAGGCATTCACTGTGTGCCCTTGTTTCCTTAATTCTTTTTATTCGACAGAATATATCTACTTTTCAAAGATCAAATCTTCATTCGAAAAAAAATAAGCTTTTTTTCATATGAAAGAAAGACTGGCGTCTTTCAAAACTAAATATGATGAGTTTGGAAAATTTTTGTAGGAGTTCTTCCTACGCCTTTCTCCTTAGAAAGGAGGTGATCCATCCCCACGTTCCCGTAGGGATACCTTGTTACGACTTAACCCCAATCATCAACCCTACCTTAAACGGCTCCCTCCTTACGGTTAGGCCACCGGCTTTGGGTATTGCTGACTTTCGTGGTTTGACGGGCGGTGTGTACAAACCCCGAGAACGTATTCACCGCAACATTCTGATTTGCGATTACTAGCGATTCCAACTTCATGAAGTCGAGTTGCAGACTTCAATCCGAACTGAGAGTGCTTTTATGGGTTTCGCTCCACCTCACGGCTTCGCTGCCCTTTGTAGCACCCATTGTATCACGTTTGTAGCCCAGGCCATAAGGGGCATGATGATTTGACGTCATCCCCACCTTCCTCCAGTTTATCACTGGCAGTCTCGCTAGAGTCCCCAACTAAATGATGGCAACTAGCAATAAGGGTTGCGCTCGTTGCGGGACTTAACCCAACATCTCACGACACGAGCTGACGACAACCATGCACCACCTGTCTCCATGGTAACCTCCACTATATCTCTATAGCATTGCATGGGATGTCAAGGCCTGGTAAGGTTTTTCGCGTATCTTCGAATTAAACAACATGATCCACCGCTTGTGCGGGGTCCCGTCAATTCCTTTGAGTTTCATACTTGCGTACGTACTACTCAGGCGGAGTACTTATTGCGTTAACTACAGCACTGAATTTCTCCAACACTTAGTACTCATCGTTTACGGCGTGGACTACCAGGGTATCTAATCCTGTTTGCTCCCCACGCTTTCGTGCCTCAGCGTCAGTGTAGACCCAGCAAGCCGCCTTCGCCACTGGTGTTCCTCCATATATTTACGCATTTTACCGCTACACATGGAATTCCACTTGCCTCTATCTCACTCAAGCCATTCAGTTTCCTTAGCATCACAGCGTTAAGCACTGCACTTATACCAAAGACTTAAATGGCCGCCTACGCACCCTTTACGCCCAATAATTCCGGATAACGCTTGCCCCCTATGTATTACCGCGGCTGCTGGCACATAGTTAGCCGGGGCTTATTCATTAGGTACCGTCACACCCATTTTTCCATGGGCTATTCTTCCCTAATAAAAGAACTTTACATACCGAAATATGTCTTCATTCACGCGGCGTTGCTCGGTCAGAGTTTCCTCCATTGCCGAAAATTCCCTACTGCTGCCTCCCGTAGGAGTTTGGGCCGTGTCTCAGTCCCAATGTGGCCGTTCAACCTCTCAGTCCGGCTACGCATCATCGTCTTGGTGAGCCATTACCTCACCAACTAACTAATGCGCCGCAGGTTCATCCTCAAGCATACCAGTGGTCCTTTAATATATAAGAGATGCCTCCTATATACCTATCCAGTATTAGCTGTCGTTTCCAACAGTTATCCTCGTCTTGAGGGCAGATTACCTACGTGTTACTCACCCGTTCGCCACTAAGGTACAAGTACCTTCGTTCGACTTGCATGTATTAGGCACGCCGCCAGCGTTCATCCTGAGCCAGGATCAAACTCTCCATAAAATTTGATTTTATAAATCGTTTAAATTAGCTCTTTTTTAAAACTTTTTTGTTATACCTTACTCATCATATTTAGATTTCAAAGACCCAATATTTCATATTAGTGCTTTTCTATAATATCATGGTTAAAGACCCTTGTCAACATTTTTGTGTAGTTAATTTTTCTTGTTGTTTAATCGATGTTTTAAGGGGTCTAAAAACGTATGAATTTATTAGACAGCATGATTATTTTATAAAAAAGGTTGACGATTGTCAACGCTTTTGATTATTTTTTTTTACTTTTTTTATATTGGCTTAAATAAGCCCTCTAATGATTCTTAAAATGTCGTTATAACTCACATAAACAAAGAGTGCTAAGAGTAAATAAAACATCACGTTATTGATTGAGTTTTCAAGTTTCCTTGACAATGGTTTTCTACGTACGGCCTCGATGCCTAGAAATACCAATCTTCCTCCGTCTAATGCAGGAATCGGAAGTAAGTTTAATAGTCCAATATTAATACTTAAAAATGCGGTAAAACTGATGATTGCGAATAGTCCTTGAGAAGACGTTCTCGAAACAAGTGTAAATATACCGATAGGACCTGATAAATCTCCAAGACCAATATCTTCATTTGGGTCAAACAATAACCCTAATGTCGCAAACACTTGAGACACATTACTTGATATCATTTGAAATGGATGTAAGATACTAGATCCTAATTGATATGTTTCTGTAGGTGAGACACCTAATTGGAAAATAAGTCCTTCATATCCAAGTTTTGATAAAGCATCCTCACTAATAAGTGTATATGTCAATGTATTTGGATCCGATCCATTTTGATAGTAATCCACGGTAATATCGCCGGATGTGACATTATTAAAGAATTCTATGATGTCATTCCAATTTTCAACTTCAACAATCACATTTCCTTGAGAAAGTCTGTATATATAATCAAATTCATTAAGACCAGCTTCTAACCCTCTTCCAAAAACTTGGCCAGGGTTTGGTGCAGTTAAAATTGTGCCATCTTCAGTGACATTTGATAGTCCCGCAGTTTGTATCACAACCGCTAGTGGAAGATCTTCTGCAATATAAGTATTATTGTTTCTAACATATGTAAGATCAATGATATGACTATCTAGATTCGACATAATCTCACCTAAATCATACCAATCTTGGATGTCTTCTCCATTGATACTTGTAATGATATCACCTTCAATTAAACCGATGTTACTTGCAGGAGAATTGACTGCAACACCTCCAAGCGCGTTCGAATTTAAATTAGGTTGAAATAAAAATAATCCAACAATAAGATATAACACAAATGCTAAAATGAAATTCATTGCAGGTCCTGCAAATATAACTAAAAATCGTTCTAATAGTGTTTTTGATTCAAAACTTTTTTCTTCTGGTGTAATAAGCATGTATTTATCTTTAGATAATATATATGCTGCATTTCTAATTACAGGATAGTTTTGGGTTTGGTTTTCAATTTTAAGTTCTATAAATAAATCTGCTTGTGCTTTTCCATACAAATCAAAAGATTGAACTTCTCCTATCATATCTGTATGTTGATTTGAATCCAGAATAATTTTAGTGACGTGTCCTTTTTCATCTAATTCAATACCAATATGATCCCCTTTTTTTATAAGTGCATCAGAAATAGATTCGCCAGCCATGGAGACATAGCCTCCAATAGGAATTGCACGAATGGCATATAATATGTCATCTTTTCTTTTTCCATAAACAAGTGGGCCCATGCCTAAAGAAAATTCATGTACTAAAATGCCTGCACGTCTTGCAAAATAATAATGACCAAGCTCATGAATAAATATGATGAGACCTAAAACAATAATAAATAATAAAATATTAACTATAAACATAATGTCCTCTTATATGAATAAATAAATAAAAAAGAAACTTGAGGATAAGAACATAGAAACTAACATAACGGAGTCAAATCTATCCATAATCCCACCATGACCTGGGAATATGTGTCCAAAATCCTTTATTTGATAATGTCTTTTTAATTTTGATGCCATTAAATCTCCAAATTGAGATACAATCGTTGCAAAAAACGTTAACCCAAAAACAAAGACAAACTGTAATCCAAAAGAAATATTAGTTCCCATCAGTAAACGATCTAAAAGTGTCCGTTCACCACTTGCATTAAGCATATCTCCTAAAGAAGTGCCAACAACAAAAATATCGCCATAATACATGGCAAACAAAGAAGCGAATATGGTTGCCACTATTGCGCCTCCAATTGCTCCCTCCCAAGATTTCTTAGGACTAATGTTAGGTGCCATCTTATGACGACCAAAACGCATACCAATAAGATAAGCAAACGTATCTGTGAGTGTTGAAATTAATAACATGTATACGATGAATCTAACACCAATAAGTCTTAATAATACAATCGATGCTGATCCAAACCCTACATATACCATGACAAGCAACGCTTTTCCTACATTGGTGACACTAAAATTTTTAGACACGACAAAATAAACAAACATGCCAACAAGAATAAAAGGTATTGTGACATGTAATATACCCGGATTTTCAAAAGTAACAGCACTTTGGTTAAATCCCATAAATCCTGCAATAGAAATATGAATGAGTAATGCAGAAATAATGGTAAGTATTCTAAATCTTCTTGATAAAGGTGCTTCTTTTTCAAACATATTTAAAAACTCAATCGATGCCCCAATGACAAAACATGCCATGATGAATTCAAATACATTCACCAAGGATGGCATGCTAATAATCGGTACGATGATTGAGATCAGTAATATGCCAGTAATGAGTCTTTTTTGTTTCATAGACCACCAAATCGACGTTGTCTTTTTTCATATTGTTTCATCGCTTTATGTAATTCACGTTTAGTAAACGCAGGCCAAGCAGTCTTTGTGAAGTAAAATTCTGCGTATGCACTTTGCGCTAGCAAGAAATTAGAAATTCTTATTTCTCCACCTGTACGAATGAGCAAGTCCACATCATGCGGTTGCATAAGTGCTTTTTTAAATGTCACTTCATCTTTAACATCTTTGCTTTGTGCAACTTGTATTAACTCTTCAATACCACCATAATCAATGGCGATATATAATTCAAATTCATCATCAAATGTTTCTGATTGTTTTTCTATGGTTGCAATTAAATCAAGCATACCTTGTGGTAATCGATCTCTTCTACCAATAAAATGAACTTTATGATCAAGTTCTTCTTTTCTTGATTCAAAAATTTCAATTGGTTTGGTCATTAAGTAGTCAACTTCTTCTTTTGGACGTTTCCAATTTTCAGTACTAAATGCAAAAACTGTGAGTTTTTTCACTCCCAGTTTTCTAATTTCTTTTGTAATTGTAAATAAGTTTTGTCCACCTTGATAATGTCCTTGAGAACGTGGTAGGCCTCTTTTACTAGCCCATCTTCCATTACCATCTAAAATGATGGCGACATGTGATGGCACGGTGCTTGATTTCATCTATGCTCCCACAATTATTATACACGAAAATATATGATTATTTCATAGAAAATAAAAGGCTTACGCCTTATATTTTAAGTAATTCAGATGATTTTTCTTTAATGAGGGCATCCACTTTATCAACGTATGTATTCGTGAGCGTTTGAACATCTTCTATGTACCCTTTTTCATCATCTTCGGTAAGTCCTAATTTTTTGATGTGATCATTGGCATCTCGTCTTACATTTCTAACTGCAACTTTTGCATGCTCGCCATGCTTTTCTACATCTTTTACAAGTTCTTTTCTACGTTGCTCTGTTGGTTGCGGTAAAATCAAACGAATTCCTGTACCATCATTGATTGGATTAAGACCAAGTGTTGATGCGTGAATCGCTTGTTCGATATCTTTTAACAATGATTTATCATAAGGTTTAATATATAGTTGGTTACCTTCAACAACACTTATACTTCCAATTTGATTCAGTGGGGTGTCTGTTCCATAGTAAGGTATTGTAATCTCATCAAGTAAACCTGGATTTGCACGTCCTGTTCTGATATGCGTTAATTCATGCGATAAGATATCACACGCCTTATTCATTTTTTCTTCAGTTTCTAATAATACAAAATCTGCTTGATAATTCATATTAACCCTCCCATGATACTTTAGTACCAATAGGTTCTTCTAGTACTGCTTTTTTCATATTGCCAGATGTATTTAGATTAAATACAATGACATCGATTTTATTTTCATGACACATGGATGCTGCAGTCTGATCCATAACTCCGAGTTTTTTCACAAGAATATCTTCTTGAGTGAGCGCATCATACATCGTTGCATCTTGATGTTTCTTAGGATCTTTATCATAGACACCCTCGACACCATTTTTTGCCATGAGTATGATTTTAGCATCTAGTTCTGCTGCTCTTAATGCAGCAGCTGTATCTGTTGAAAAATATGGTGTGCCAGTACCTCCGGCAAATATTAAAACACGGTTCTTTTCAAAATGACGCATCGCACGTCTTCTGATGTAAGGCTCTGCTACCGTTGAAATTGGTAGTACGGTCATGACTCTCGATGGAACATCGATGCTTTCAAGAGCATCTTGTAGTGCCAAACTATTCATAACTGTCCCTAACATACCCATGTAATCTGCTTGCGCACGATCCATTCCGAGTTCTTCACCTGTTTTACCGCGCCATAAATTACCACCACCGACAACAATACCAACATCTACACCTAATGCGTGAATGTCTTTTATTTCGGTTGCGATCTTTTTAACTGTCAAAGGATGAATCCCATACATTCCATCCCCTTTGAGTGCCTCGCCACTCAGTTTGATTATGACACGTTTATACATGATTCACCTCGGTATTTATTTTCTAACTTGACTCATGACTTCTGCTGCAAAGTCTTCTTGTTTTTTCTCAATACCTTCACCAACTTCAAGTCTCACAAAAGATACAACTTTGTTTTGTTTTGAAGAAACATATTGAGACACTGTTTGATCAGGATCTTTCACAAAAGGCTGATCGACTAATGTAATTTCTTTTAAAAATTTATTGAGTCTACCTTCGATCATTTTTTCAACAATATTTGCAGGTTTACCTTCTGCAAGTGCTTGTTGCGTAAGTACATGACGTTCATGTTCTAATGTTTCAGCATCCACTTGATTTCGATCTAAGTATTGTGGTTTTTGCGCAGCAACGTGCATTGAAATATCTTTTGCAGTTTCTTCATCGTTTTGATCTAAAACAACTAATGAAACAATGCGTCCACCCATATGTTTGTAAGCACCAAAACCTTGTGCGTCGTTTTTAACGATTCTTGATACACGTCTTAAAGTGATGTTTTCACCGATTGTTGCTGTTGCTTCTTTTAGTAATACTTCAACGGATTTACCATTAGTCTCTAACGCAAGTGCTTCTTCTGTGTTAGTGACTTGACTATTAATGAGTGCTTCTCCAACTTGATCAAGTAAATTTAAAAATTGATCATTTTTAGAAACGAAATCAGTTTCTGAATTGAGTTCGAAAACAATAGCTTCATTTCCTGAAATAACAACATTACATAAACCTTCTGCAGCAATTCTATCAGCTTTTTTCTCAGCTTTTGCAATACCTTTTTCTCTTAAATAGTCAACTGCAGCTGCGACGTCTCCTTCAGTTGCTTCTAATGCTTTTTTACAATCTAACATCCCTGCGCCTGTTTTATCACGCAGTTCTTTAACGAGTTGTGCTGTAATCATATATATCTCCTTTAATTTTAATGAAAGAAAAGGGGTAAATTACCCCTTATGCTTGTTTTAATAACGCTACTAATTCTGCTTTTTTAAGGGTAGAATATCCTGTTAATCCTTTTTCTTTAGCAAGATTACGTAAGTCTGATACTTTCATGGCATCATAATCTACTTGACTTGCAGGCACTTCTTTTTCTACTTCTTTTTTAATTTCTTTTTTAGGAGCTGCTTCTTTTTTTGGCTTTTCAGCGACTTTAGTCTCTTCTTTTACTTCAACAGCTTCTGCTTCTTTTTTAGGTGCTGCTTCTTTTTTAGGTGCTTCAGGTGTTGGTTTGTCATCTCTGTCTCTTCTAGAAGCTTCTTGAGGTGTTTCATCTTCGTATTTCTCTACGACACCACCCATCGCTTCCACACATGCATTACCCATGACCCAAACAAGTAACTTAACAGCGCGAATCGCATCATCATTTGCTGGAATGATGTGATCTACGAGGTCTGGATCACAGTTAGAGTCAACAATACCAAACACAGGTATTTTTAATTTTCTTGCTTCTAAAACTGCATTGATTTCGTTACTTGGATCAACAACGAAAACGGCCTCAGGAAGTTTTGTCATATCTTTAATGCCACCAAGGAACTTCTCTAGACGTTCTCTTTCTTTAACAAGTCCTAATACTTCTTTTTTAGGAAGTTTTTCAAACGTGCCATCGCTTTCCATTGCATAAAGATCTTTTAAACGTTTAATTCTTTTCTTAATTGTTTTAAAGTTCGTGAGTGTTCCACCGAGCCAACGTTGATCAACATAGTACTGACCCGTGCGGATTGCTTCTTCTTTTACGGCTTCTTGAGCTTGTTTTTTTGTACCTACAAACAATACTTTTCCACCTTCAGCAATAATTTGAAATAACGCTTGGTATGTTCTTTCAATTTCTTCTGCTGTTTTCTTTAAATCGATAATGTGTATGCCATTTCTAGCTGTAAAGATGTAAGGTGCCATCTTAGGATTCCAACGACGTGTTGCATGTCCAAAATGTACGCCTGACTCTAATAGTTGTTTCATTGAAACGACTGCCATAATAAAATTCTCCTTTTTTTGTTTTTTTACCTCTATGTTGCTTCACATCATTCATCTTATATTCCAAAGACACCCGAATGATGAAACACAACATATGTGTTTTCTTATAGCCTTAAATACTATATCACATAACGCATCGATATGCAACCATTATTGCATACGAATCACGACTGTTTTTATCTAAGAACTGCTACCAAATCCACCTTGACGAGTTTGTGAAACTGGGTGATCATTTGATGTCTTTAAAAAGGTCTGAAACAACCCTTGTGCGATACGTTCAAATTTTTCAACTACAACAGGTTCATCTTTAAAATTATACAAAGGTACCATGATATGCCCTTCGTTATTTTCATTGTTGTAATAATCTCTGTCGATCACACCAACACCATTACTCATCATGAGTCCTTTTTTGATTCCAAGTGATGATCTTGGATACACAAGTAAGACTTCATCTTTTTCTAGTTGAACTTTTAATCCTGTTGGCACAAGTTGAATTGTTTTAGGTTCTATAACGACTCGTTCATATGCAGATAAATCATATCCAGCACTATCTAATGTTTGTCTTTGTGGGATCACAATATCTTCTGCGTTCATATAACTTACTTTTTCAAATTGTCTCATGATTTCTCCTTGTTTTTGTGCATTCTTGGATGTGCATTTTGATACATTTTTTGGATATTTTTATTATCTAAGTGTGTATAAATTTGCGTGGAAGTTAATTGTTCATGTCCAAGTAACGCTTGCACACTTCTTAAATCTGCACCGTGGGATAGTAGCGTTGAAGCAAATGCATGTCTAAGCATGTGTGGGTGTAATTGATACGTTTCACCTGATTGATAAATCACTTGTTGTACCATCTTTTCTAAATTACGAACCGTCATCTTTTTCCCTAATCGTGATAAAAAAATATAGGGTGTTGCGGGTTGACCGGTTTTGATCAGTATTTCTGCACGCGTATGTGTTAAATATTGAGATAAATTGTCTGCAATCGTTTTTGTAAAAGGTACTAAGCGTGTTTTTTGACCTTTACCTAAGATTTTGAATGTCCGTTCAGCGATATTGATATCCTTTATTTTTAAAGATACAAGTTCACTCGCTCTTAACCCACAACTATAAAGTATATCTAACATAACGAAATTTCTAAAATGAATGGGCTTTTTTTTATCCATCACTTTAAAGAGTGTTTCTATTTCATCATCATGAATACGTTTGGGTAGTCTTTTTTCTACTTTAGGTGCTTGAACTTCATGCATAAAATTATAATCAATTGCACCTTCTTCTACACAATACTCATAAAACATACGCAATGAGGAAAGTCTTCTAGAAATGGTTTTTGAACTTTTATTATGCGTTTGCAAATATGAAATATAGTGCCTAATAATTCTTGACCTTTTGATATCTAAGACGGTTTCAGCAAATCCTTCTCTTGTAATAAATTGTTCAAAATCTTTCATATCTCTCATGTAACCATGAATTGTATGTACTGAATATTTCTTTATGTGTGTTAAATATTCAAGAAACTGTTCAATCATTTAATTTCACTTCTTTCTTGAATGTATCCATTGCATGTATCGCTCTTTGAACATAAAATGCTTTTCTATCTGCCTTTCGCATCTTTTTTTCAACGAGATCCATGAGTCCAAAATTCGCATTCATTGGAACAAAAGATCGATTTGGCGTTGAGACATATCGTGCCATTGCACCCATCATTGTATCTTTGGGAAATGGTTGAACATGTCCTTGAGTCAAATAATAATCCATTTGTATCGCTGCATTTAACCCTGAAGCTGCACTTTCTACATAACCTTCTACTCCAGATAATTGCCCTGCAATAAAGATGTTCGGAGAGGATTTTACTTGAAATCCTCCATTTAATACTTCCGTGGATTGTATATAATGATTTTTATGCATCACACCATAACGTATGATATTTGCGTTTTGCAAGCCTGGAATCATTTGAATTAATTGCTTTTGTGCTGGCCATGTGAGATGTGTTTGGAATCCAACGATGTTATACATGGATTTTCCGACATCATCTTGTCTTAATTGAATAACTGCATAAGGTTTTATATGTTCTGTTTCAAGTCCTACGGGTTTTAATGGACCAAATCTTAATGTATCAATACCACGTTCTGCCATTGTTTCTACAGGCATACATCCTTCAAATACGTTATTTTCAAAGTCTTTCACTTCAACTTTGTCAGAGCGCATTAAAGCTTCGTGGAATTGAAGATATGTATCTTTATCCATTGGGCAGTTAATATAATCTGCATCACCTTTATCATATCTACTTTTCAAGTAGCATACATTCATATCAATTGAAGCACCATCAATGATCGGAGCAACTGCATCAAAAAAATGTAGAAATGATTGATCAAATAAATCCCCTAATGACCTCATTAAATCATTGTGTGTGAGAGGTCCTGTTGCGATGATCGAAGGTACTTGTTTATCAATCTTTTGATAAACATCATTGACAATTGTCAAGTTCTCAAAAGAGATTAATGTCTGATAAATTGTATTTGAGAATATACTTCGATCCACAGCAAGTGATGAACCAGCGGGTACTTGAGCAACTTCAGCCGCTTTCATTGTTATTGAATCAAATTGACGCATTTCATGTTTTAATAATCCAACACCATTATGAATATCATTTGATCTCAATGAATTCGAACATACGAGTTCAGCAAAATCACCTGTACGATGCGCAGGTGTCATTACTTTCGGTCGCATCTCATATAATTCGACTTGATACCCTCTTTTTAATAAATAATGCGCAGCTTCAACACCAGCTAAACCTGCACCAATCACTCTAACTTTCAATAAACCCTCTCAAAGATGTTACTTGTTGTTTTTTAATTACATTGATAATCGCTAAAACAATAATAATCTTAAATGGTATCATTAGAGATCCTCTAATGATACGTGCCAAAAATCCAATGTAATATGGTTGTCCATATAAATCTTGAATCCAAATTGGTGTTAATACAATAATTACGAAAAATTCAATTAAAATAATCATAATAGAAACAACATACATATCTCTTATTTCATATTTATAATCTCTTAGCGTTAAATACATAAAGCCTAAAGTCAAAAGCGTCATGACAACGATTAATGATACAATTGCAATTCTAATTTCTAGATTAAGTGAAACACTATCCCCACCTAAAGAGAGATCATCTAAGGAGTATAGTACAATAATGGTAGCCAAAACTAAAACACTTGCAGTGATAAGAAGTGTATTTTTAATAAATTTAAAATTTTTATTCATAAAAAACATTGGAATAAGTCCTGAGAAAAGTCCAATCAATGCATAATTGATGGTAAATCCTACATGATATGCACCTTGCCCATAAAGTAAAAAATTTAATATATCAATCACAATACCAACACCCATTCCATACCATTTTCCTAAGATGAGCCCTGCTAAAATAATTGGTATTGCAACGATATCCAGACGCAATGCTGGTACAGAAAAAATCGGTAATATAATCGAAAAATTACCGAGGATCACACCAACTGTTGTTAACATGGTTGCAGTCGTGAGTTGAATCA
>Ga0181591_10002965_pt1 | contig 14636 bp, 23 predicted proteins | sample 071ome_33_FD_133757 | JGI IMG/M metagenome (GOLD analysis project Ga0181591, IMG submission 133757) | Coastal salt marsh microbial communities from the Groves Creek Marsh, Skidaway Island, Georgia - 071412AT metaG (megahit assembly) | ecosystem: Environmental > Aquatic > Marine > Intertidal...
CAGTAGTAAGTGGTGCTGGGAAAATGAAAAGAAATGGAATAAAAGATGGCGTTCAGAAGAAAGTTAATACAGCTTTTAGAATTTTTAGTACAACAATTAGAAGTTCTAATTGAAAGATTAGATTATTCTGTTGAAATGCGTCTATGGGAAATAGAAAAGAGAAATGAGGGGTTTCCAAATGAATGGTTTGAAGAAGAATAAACCTTGTCAACACGATGGGTTTGTGTATAGAACAACTAACACAACAATAAAAGACAACGACGGAGTTTATTGTAAGCCCTGTGGAGAACAATTACGATGAGTTATATCTGTAGAACTTGTAAAGAACCATTAGATACCAAAGATTCTCTTATAATATGCGACTCTTGTTATTTCAAGTTAGCTGAGAGAGAAAATGGAAAAAGATAAACCCTATAGACCTTTACCAGACTCTTTAACAATAGGTGGCTCAGTCATAGAGGGACTTGGATTATTTTCAACACAAATAATTGTTGCTGGAACTAACTTAGGTTTAACTCACAAAAAAGACCCCGAAGCATTGCACGGTTATTTAAGAACACCACTTGGTGGATTTATAAACCATAGTGAAGACCCCAATTGTGAACTAGTATCAATAGGACCAAGATTATTTTTGAGTACAATAAAAGATATAATGCCAAACGAAGAATTAACGCTGAGGTACACGTTTTATGATGTATGAATGTTTAGATTGTGGAAGACCTTGTCCCGAGGGTAAGGTTTTGTGTGCAATATGCAAAAATTTAAGAGAAAGCTCTACTGTTAAAAAGAAGACTAAAACTTAACTTTTTGTTTTGATGCTTTTCTTGCCCTATCTTTCATAGATTTAGAAGCTTTGCTAGGGTCAGAATTCCAATCAATGCCAACAGTTCCATAGAGATTAACCCTACTGCTAATTTGTCTATTAGATATTGCTTTACATTTTTCACATTTAACCTTTGGGTCCTCGTGTATTGAGTGTTGTACTTCAAATACGTGTTCACACTTTGAACACTTATAATCATACCTAGCCATTATTTAATTGGGTATTTTTTACAAACGCTTAAGTAATCGTTTACAAATTCATCCATATCAGAAACTAGATTAGTACCACCCATTCTAAGTGCGTTCATTTGTTCTATAGTTGCTTCAAGAAATTTTTCCATTTCTATGTTTTGCAAATATTGCTTACGCTTTTGTTTATTTAGATTTATATCCATAGATATAGTCTAGTCTAAAATTGAGGCAGATGTAAAGAATTGCTTTTTATATTTGTTTAAGATGCCTTTATCTGCATCTGTAAGTACTTCTTGGTTCATTTGGTCTAATACAGACTCGTATTCTGCTTGATAATCGCCTAATCTTTCTGATTTAACCAATTGAAACTTAGAATCAGTAGTATTATCTGCAATATTTGTTGATACTTCACCAGTTGATTGTTGTGTTGAAAGTGAAGCAGATGCTGTAAATAATCTTCCAGCTATTCTTGCTGATACGAATTTAAGGTCTGCTGGGATATCTTCTGCAGTTACTTCTGTATCAGAATATCCAGCTGTGTAAGTTACAACAATATTTTGTAACCTTTGAGCTGACCAATACTGTAGGCCAGTTCTTTTAATCATTCCTAGTCCCTTATAAACTACGAAATCTTCATCATTACCCTCTGTTAATGTGTATCCATCTTCAGTAATAGAAGCAACAGATATAACTGGGACTCTTTTTAGGTATATTGAATCATCATCATTACCGTCAAATGTCTCAACTATTGATGCTTCGTAATTTAAAGAATAACCAACATAGTTTTCAATTGCTGCATCTGCTGCAGTAATAAAAACGTTTGTAACGTTGGTCTCATCGTTAGATGACAAGTCGACGCCAAGGACTTTTTCTACATCAGAAACTGTACTTAGTGCCACTTAGAGCCTACTTGTCTTCTACGTCTTCTGGTTTAACAGCTTTGTTTTCTACTTTAGGAGCTGCTTTTTTAGGAGCTGCTTTTTTAGGAGCTGCTTTTTTCCAACCTTGAGCTTCTAAATTTGCAACAGAGTATTCCATACCCTTTTTAGCTATTTTAGATGCATTTGATTTAGGTAAATCATTAGCTGGTCCCTCAAAAATTGTTCCGTCTTGTAGTTTCCAAATGTCTGTCTTTGCTACTATATATTCCATTTAATTAATTCCTTTTGTTTTGTAATGGGGGAACTTAATCCCCCATTACTAATTGAAACTTCTACTCTTAGAAGTTTGTGATTTTGGTAAATCCCTTTTGTTTGTAAACAGGGAATCCGACTCTCATTGTAGCTCTGATAGCAACTTTACCTTTGGTAAAGAAGTCAGAGTGACTGTCTGAGACAGCAAGGTCAATACCTTGTTTCATTACAACGTGAGCAGCTTCTCCGCCACCGAATCTACCGACTAATACTGTTCCCTCAGAGATTGCAGTTGTAGGAATAACTCTTAATCCCCACAATGAAGCTTGAGGTCCAGCACCAAATCCGCCAGCAGCAACGAACAATGGGTTCTTAGAACCGCTTGTGTCGATGTCACTAACAGCTGTTACTGTTTGATACCAGTCGTTTGGATGCATAATAATTGCATCTGGTTCTATGAAAGCACCAGTTCTAATGTCTGTGATTGCTTCATAGATAGCACCCATTCTATTTAATTCTCCACCACCAGAGGTGTATGTTGAATAATCGATTGAGTTAACTAGGGTCTTACCAGCGTCCAAAATACCTTCTAAGTTTGGAGCTGTACCATCACCACTGAGTAATTGTCCGTCTAAACGAAGTCTTATCATTGTTGATAGTCTTGAGTTTACATATCCTTGGATACCACTTACGTCAGCAAGCAATTCTTCTGTTACTGGCAAAAAGACAGAAATCTTTCTGATTGCAGCAGTTTGCTCTGTGAAGTCAAGTTCTGCTTCACCAGCAGCACCCTCTTCAGCAGCTTCAGCAGCACTGTTTGTGAATGTGGTTTCTTCTAGATATTGGAATGCGTTTTGGTCTGTTTCGATTTGGTCGAAAAGTCCAATAACAGCATTTGGGTCTCTTAAACTAAACTCTAAAACGCCAGGTTGTCTTAAGACTTCTGGTGGATAGTTGTTAGTTGTACCCGCACCTAATGTAGCTTTATAGCCCATTGGGTTAAATTTCACTGTTGAATCTATTCCGCCAACACCTTTAGCAATATAGTTTTGATATGCATCTGATTTAACGAATGCATCACCAATTGTTGATGTTGGAGCAGCTTCATCAGCGTAACCGCCGCTTACAGGTTCTGAATCTTCAGACATTGCTTTTTCATTAGCACTTTTAGCGGAAAGTATGTTTACTTCCTCAACTAAGCCAGAAAGTTCCTCATTACGAGCTTGGATTTCACCTTTTTGCTCAGCTGAGTACTTGCCGTCTTCGTTTGCTTCGAAAAGCTCTTTTAATTCAGCTCTTTTAGCAGCGACTTTTTCTCTTAGTTCTTTTATATCTGACACGAGAAAATGTCTCCTTATTTAATAGCTTATACTTCTTCGTCGATTTCCGCTACCGCAGCATCAGCAAGAATTTGCTGTGTTTCTGCGAAAATTTCAGAGTTATCTTCTTCCATATCTGGAGCTTCAGAAATTTCTTCAACTGGAGCTTCTGCTTCAGCGATTTCTTCTTCTTCATCCTCGACTACTTCTTCAGATGCTTCTTCAACTACTTCCTCAGAATCTTCAGAAGAATCAGAATCTTCTGCAACTTCTTCTGCTATTTCCTCAGCAGGAGTTTCTACTTCTGAAACTATCTCCTCAGTTTCAGCAGTTTCTGTTACAGATGAATCATCTTCTTTTTCATCTTCGATTGTAGCTTCTGGTTCGATACTGACGTCCTCAATGAGTTGGTCAATTTCGGCCCAAGCATCGTTCAAGTCTTCTCGAACGGCTCTAAGTGCGGAAGTTGCATTATCTGACAACTTTCTGCCCTCTCCCTTACGCAACTCGCTTATGCTAGTTGCTCTTACTATGAGGCTCTCTAATGCAGCAAGCACATCCTTTACCTCGTCTGAAAATCGGACACCTGTCAAGCCAGTATCAGATTCAGAATCTTCGGAAGCGTCTTTTTCTTCGACGTCTTTCCTCAAACTTTTCTCTATTGATGCAAGATAAGAAGCGTGGTCCTTACAAGGCATAAAGTATTCTTCACCCTCGTACATTTCTTTATGAAAACCAGAACATCCTAATTCTTTAGCTCTATCTTCTGCTTCTTCTTGTGTTTTAAATAAATCTTTAGGGGCAGCCTTTTGTGAATCTTCATAGACTGCTTCTTCGCCAGATTTAATTGCTAACGTATATGTTTCACGATTAGCACCGACTAGGACTGGGGAAACTTCAAATACAGTTAAGTCCTTTAAGAAACGAGCACTAATCTCATCACCATCTTCGCTTTTGAATTCTTTGACTTCAGCATCGTTTATTCTAAATCCAAACGACCACTCTTGTAAATCAGCCATTCCTTTAGCTAAGTGATAAGCCTCCTTGCCAGCCTCGGTATCCATAAAAAAGGTACCTCTAAATGTTGCTTTTTCGTCATCTGACTCTATGACGCCTTTGCCAATTGGCTGGTCCCACTTATGGGCGAAGACCATAGGCACTTGATTATCTTTAAATCCAGATTTAATAGCGCCTGGTAGTACTACATCTCCGTCTGTGTCGACGTTGTTGAAAACTGAAAAGACTGCTTCTACAGAACCTTTTTCATCATCAACTGCTTTAAACTCAAAATTCTTTGATTCTTTATTCAATTTATTTCCCCTAAATTACTTTCTCTAAATAATATTTTAACATTTATTTTTCACTGGTTTTCTCAGATAACAAAATCTTAGCTTTTTTCTTTCTAGCATCAACTTTTCTCTTCTGCTCGTTAACAAGTTTTTTCATTTCGCTAACTCCACCAGTAGTTACTCCACCCCACTTCATAACAGCAATAGCACCATTCAATCTATTGTTGCCTTTATGACGATTCATAAATCTTTCTCTTCTTTTAACCCAAGAAAGAACGCTAGGACTTCTATCACCTTTTTTGTATGCAGACCATTTATTGAATGCATCATTACCAGTGAAAGCAGTTGGTGGATTACCACCAGTACCAGCTCTACGCCAAATAGTCGGATAGTTTTCTTTCAAGTCTTTAACATACTTGAAATCTGGAAATTGTTTGTATTGTGAATTAGCTAAAGATATTTTTTGATTATCTCCACTCTTAGGAAAGTTAGTAATATCATCTTTTGCTTTTGCTTCTTTACGCCAATCTTTAATTTTCTTTAATTTAGAAACTTCCATTGTTACATTTCTATCTGTTTTTAAATGAGAACCATCGTCCATTATTGCCCAAACTTGCATTGTTGCTTTATCATCTCTTTCATTCAAAGATTTGATAACTCCGTGAACTGTTGATGGTGGGTCTGGGTCTTTATTTATTGACCAACTAACAGTATCTCCAACTTTAAGTTCAGAAATTTTAGCTTTTTCTGCAGTTTCATTTTTCATTCTTTCTGCATAAAGTAAAGTTTCTGCTTCTTCAGTTGATACTTTTAATTCGTCAATAACATTCTCTGCTTCTTTCTTAGAAGACAAAGGATGTCCGCTAGGAAGTAAGTCTCTATCAAATGGTTTTCTAGGGAAACTACCTTTTAGGCCTTTTATAAAAGCGTTAACTCTTGCTATTCCCCATTGTGTTGCACCTGTTACATTACCTCTAACTGATGCTGGATTAGTTCTGTAAGCTCCAACACCTCTTCTAAAAACAGCAGCTAACATTCCATAAGTAGCTCTATACTTAGGATTTTTAGAATTATGGTCTGTTACTTTTTTCTGAAGTGTCTTTTTGACTTTGGCAGAAATAGCTGGAGCTTTAAAAGATTTTTTCATATCTTCTAAGAAAGCTTCGGCCTCTGCTTCAGTTTTAAAACATTCGATTATTTTTCCATCTTCGTGACCTATAACACAGTAAGCACCATTAGGCATTTGAGCAATATATTTTTCTTCATTACGCGGTTCTTCAACCATTTGAACTCCATCTTGTCGGACTGATTCAACTGGCATAGATACTGTACTAAGAGTTGCTTTCAATCCCATTTCTTCAAGATTTATTCCCGCTTCTTGAACTGCGTTAGCTTGTTCTTGTGTAATTTGATATGGTTGATTACCTTGTTCTATTGGTACAGCAACCATATTTAGTGGTCTTAAGTAAACATCGTGTGTTTCATCTGTTTCAAGATGAGCAGCTTTTCTAGCTTCTGATATAGTTACCCATCCACCAGCTACACCCATATTCATTCTCTTAAAGGTATCGTTTTTATCTTGAGCTAAAGCTCTAACTTTATCTAAGTCATAAGCACAATAAGTGTTTAAATCATTAGTAAAGTCTGAAAGAAGTAATTGATGAGTTAACTCATTAGCTACTGTCTTCCACATTGGAATTAGTTTTTGCTCTGTAAAAAATTCTCTAAGTTCCTTTGTATTGTTGTAGGTAGCTGCGTCCAAACCAGCTCCAAGACCAGCGAGAATTGCTGGAACACCTAAAACTGCAGAAACTCTTTCTTCTGGAAGTCTTCTTAATTCTTTTAAGTCCATTTGGTCTGGAGAGAATGAAACTGGTTTTACATCCATTGGACCAGTAAGAACCATTGGAGCACCTCTATTAGCACCGCCGAATTTAGATTTATACATCTTGGCGATAGCTTCAGCTTCTTCTCTTGATGGTCCACCAGTTGCATCGTCTTTTGGACTTAAAATAACGCCAGGTACAGCCATATTGTGAAGTAATGCTGTTGCATATTGTCCAGCGGCTTCATCACCAACTAGTTCTCTTAACACAGATTTAAGGGGAGCAAATCCTCTTCTATGATTATTTGGGTCTATTCCTTGTCGGATATGCACTAAATCTTCTTTTTTGATTACAACAAACTCGCCCATTGTGTTTGCTGCACCGTAATACTCATAATGAGTAATTAGTTCATCTTCGTTTCCCCTAGGAACAACTCTATCTGGCATCATTGGGATTAGTTGTATAACTCTTCCAGAGGAGTTTCTTATTTTAAGCATATAAGCATCACCACTAGCATTAATAGCTGTAACGATGTAATGGGAAAGTAAAGAACCAGATGTGAAAGGATTAGGCCTGTTCATTAACAATTCTACTGGATGAGATATTTGTTCTTCATCTCCATCTATTTTTTTGGTAAAAATTTTAAGAGGAGGTTCCGCAAAAGAAGTAGCTAAAACATTAATACAAGCAACAACAGCAGAGTTACCAGTTCCCTCACCAATATCTTCGAGTAGTTTTGATGGGAAAGCACCAGATGATGTATTGTATCCAAATACAGCAGAATCCAAAGCACTGTTTGTACTTTGGTTATATGTTAAACCTTTAAGTTGTCTCTCTGGCGGTGCTTGCAAGTAGTCAACCGCTCTTCTGTAAAAACTTTTCTTTTCTTCTTCAGCCATTAATATGCTTCCCACTTCCTTTGACGTCGCTCTTGTATAACTGCATAAGAAACACAGTCTACGATATCATCGTGTGCTCCAACTGGGAACGTAAGTAATTCACGTTCCACGTCAGCAACCCAAGAGTACTCTTCGTTCTTCGGAAGATAAACTAATCCTGCTTCCATCTTAGCAGATAAAGGAAGTGCTCTCTGGCGTTTATCCCTATCAGCTTTTAACTCTACTACTGGAAGACCTTCTCTTCTTGCAAACTGTACTAATGCTAACTGAAATCCAGCTTTTTCTATACCTACCCATTCAAGATTATTTCTAACAACGTGTCTTTTTATTTCTGGAATAATATCTGGAGCTTCCATTCTTTTTATTGTCATATCTAAAATAAAAAGCTTTTTAGTAGGCTGATGTAATCCAAAACTTCCTATAACGGTGTAGTCAGCTGATTCTCTTGTAGAAGTTGCTAGGTCAACAGAACCAAATAAAGTTAAATCATTCAAATCATAAGTTTCACCATCAGCGTGTACTTGACCAACTCCCTCGTGAAAATATTTAAACCAATCTTGTTTGAACATCTGAGAACCCTCAGAAATAAATTTGGCTTCATACTCTTGTGCAAATACTAAAGAACCTATTTCTTTTCTAGCTGCCTCTACTTCTGATTCTTCTACTAAAGGGTTAGAAGTAGATGGAAATTGAAACCTTTGCCAATCATCTGCTGTTTCTGCTCTTTCAAATAATCTATAAAACCAGTTATCCATTCCTTTTGGGGTACTGATAAAGAGAGCAGAACCTTTTCTTTCTGTAAGAGTAGGTCTAAGAACTTCTGTCCAAGTTTCTTCTTTTACGAATGCGGCCTCGTCCATAACTAGGAAATCAAGACCCTCACCTCTTAATCTTTGAGGATTATCTGCAGAACGAACGCCAATAAAGCCACCATTGTTAAAATCTACTTGCATATCGCCAACTTTTATATTTACACCCATTTCTTCGGGAAATGATGCAGCGGCAGCTTGAATGTCTCTCCAACCTACCCTAGAAATAGCAAATGTAGGCGCAACCCACCAAGCACGACCACCAGCAAGTGCCACTTCCATACACATTTGCACTCCGAGTCTGGATTTACCAAATCTTCGGCCTGCACAAAGAATTTTCCAACGAGCATCTGAATCGTGGACTTCTTTTTGAGCATCGTGAAGTGGCGGAAAAGTTATATTGTAAACTTTTTGCTTAGTTTGCTTTGTACTTTCTAAGATATCTTTTGGCACAAGCTTATTATAAACAGCTTTTAGAGGATTATTCCTCTTCTTGCTGTTTTAGTGCTGCACCAATATCTATGAGCAAGTTTTTTTCCGAATCTGACAATTCGCCTTGTATTGCTTTTTGCCATACTTCGTTATAGAGCGAAGTTTGACTGCGATATATTGCTTTAGCTTTATTAAATTGTTTTGTTTTAAAGGTACGTTTCCACCTGTTAACAGTTCCAGCGTACACATTGCTTAAAAAGAAAAGTTTAAAAAAGAAATCTTTCCAAACAATTGGCGTACTTGAATCGTTAATATCTTTACGAGTCCAAGTGATATGACCTTTTATAGAACTTTTAAAAGCATACCAAGCTTTACTTAAACTACGATGTCTAAATAACCACCAAGTAAACGTAAGTAGGTGTGATAACCAAGTTTTTTGGTCCCAGCCAATATGGCCATACCAAAAGCCATTTTCTGCACCATTGTGCGAATGACCATTAGTAGGGTGTAATATTTCTGGATTATTTAACCAATTAGCAAACTTGTGAGCGTGCTTATGACAAAGTGTGAAATAAGGAGAATCTTCATCGTATGGGTCGATGAAGTCACCATAACCACCAAACAATTGTACGTCTAACGCACCCTCGTTATTTGGTTCTGATTTTTCCCATCCACAGCTTTTTACTGCACATTTGTACAACCAAGGATGTTCTGCTTGATGCTTTTGATATTCTGTATCTGTATTTTTTGACATTTCTGCCCTTTCTATAGTTAAATTCTTTAAATGGATGGCTCAGTATTGCTACTGAGCCTATCCAAATTTAAAACAATTAAATGCTTTTAGTGACTTACAAGGGTCGAGTCCGAAGACTTTTTTACCAATTGCTCCCAATGCAACGCTACAATTTTAAGCTGCCACCCCCCTAGCATTTCGATTTAGACAGACGACACATCAACAACGCAAAGTCAGTTTCTATAACTTACTTTCCCCACCGATGACACACCGAAATGGTTCTTATGCTGTTTTGTTGAATAGCCAGCGATTCTGCCCTTATTCTAGGATTTTTAATTAGTACTTACTTGGCCTTTTTGGGCTACCCACCCGAAGTATCCAAGCTTTCCGTTTTATGGCTCCTACTTTAAGACAGCCGATTAGCTTTATTTAATTGTTTCATACTCTATTTCATCCTGTGTATACAGACACAAAGGGAGCTAGAACTTACTTATATATACGTACTAACTTCAACAGAAAGGAGAACTAACTCCCTTTCTATCTGCATACTCTTAACTTAAGTGACGTTGTTTAAAAATGCAAGTTTATTTTCAAATTTTTTACAAAAAAAAATACAGCTCTGCCATAAGGCAAAGCTGTTGATGGGAGGGCAGTCAGCTTGAAGTGTTTCCACTTCTAGGGAAGCCGACATACCCATTATAACATTCTCAAATCCCCCAATTTAAAGAATGTCACCACCAATACTTTTTGACTTAGGTATTTCTGAAATAGCAATACATTGCTCTGTAAAACTTAATTCTCTGTTTAAGTTAAACGATTCCAAAACATCACCTATGTTGCCATCTGGAAATAACTCTGCCCATTGATAAGTTTCAAACTTTCTATCTTTCGGTGTCTTGTCTGATTTACCAATATTCTCATCATCATTATTTGAAAAGAATTTTGCAACCATAATGAACCATTCTCCTTTTGTCTTTGGCTCGGGTTTAGTCCTTTGCTCAAAGTCATTAGGATAAGCTGGTATATCATTGTCACAACCAGTATTAATACAGCGACTCACAAAGTCGTGAACACCGTATTTATTTATCTTCCAGTAAGTATCTCCGTAGATGCATTTTCCTATTTCTAGGTCACCGCATCTTTTTTCTTCCTTACCTACATCTTCGACTCTAATTCTTTTTTGTGCGTTGTTCTGAACAAAATTATACAAATGACTTAAGTTGGGTGGAAAGTCTCTTTGCTTTTTACGAATCTCATTAAAGCCCCACTCCAAATCCTGTCTAGTAAAAACTGAGAAATTTTTAAACCAACTTTCCCAGTGACTATCGTTCATATCTTCTGCTGCTTTTGGATACTCTGTATTCCACATAGTTCTAAAATCAGACATCCAATAAACTAATTCTATTCCAACTTCATCTACATCAGCTGGTCTAGAGTTTCCAACTTTCGCTAGCCTATCTTGCTTAATCTGCTCGAAAGGCATCAAATTATTTTCTTGTACTTTATCAATCTTATCCAATTTGGTCTCCTATATTTCTTCTTCTAATCCGACAAATTTTAGTTTATGTATTCTTCTTGCTTCGAGAATTTTATCTGTTGATTCTTGGTCTCCCTTGAACATAAATTCCATTAACTTAGCAAGCTCTTCATCAATTTCATCATTGTGCATATCATAATACATTTCAAGAAGTTTAGCTATGTCATACCATTTTGTTAGCTTAGGCATAAGCTCTTCAAAGTTATTTTCCATAAGCTTCTCTTCATCGATATCATTTTTAAAATCAAAGCCAGCAAAAATTATGGCAATTCTTGTCACACCATTTTCAATGTTGAAAAATAAATTAACGTGAATTTCATAGTACTGAGATTTCTCGCCCCAGTATTTCTAAATTCTTGTAGCGTAATCTTTTAAAGTTTTTACGTATGTTTGAAGATTTTTATATTCAGCTGTATAAACATTCTGAATAAAAAATGGTTCTCCAACAATATCATCCCAAAACTCTCCAGCTTCTTCTTTAATGTCTACATAGTCAAATAAATCTTCTATTTTCTCTTTTAGTTTTTTACTTAAAGGTCTCATCGTTATCTCCAATCGTATCGAATATAATGTCTTTGACAAACTTATCAAAATTTTTATTGAGCTTGTCTAAATCAACTTTAATCTTGTTTAATTTTTTTATGTAATCTTCACCAAATGTAATCATTCTTCTTCCATTCCTTTCTTTAAATCTTCAATTGCACTAGCAATTTCTTCATCAGTGTAAGAAGAGATTTTTAAATCTAACTCTTCTAAATTATCTTTGTAAGCAAATATTTCAGTTACAAATTCATTCCAGTATTCATCATCGACTGATAGTGGTGCGTCCATTCTCATCCAATATCTAAACAAAGTAAATACTTTATCGCTTTGTGCATTGCGCATAAAACTATAAAAATCTTGAACATCATCAAAATAATTAGCTGTAGTCAAGGCTTGTATAAAAGCTTGCATTAAAGGGCTTATGTGTAGTTGACTTCTTCTAGGTTTGCCTACAACTGTTGGTGGTAATTTTTGACCATTCCATTCTTTTAACTGAGAACATAATTCAATAATTACTCCCCATTGACTTGGATGCCAAGGTCCACTGACATTTTCAACAAAATACATAAGAGCGTCGTAATTTTCTTCGCTCCAGTTATATTCTTGGTCTACGATTGCCATCTTCTAACTCCTTTGCCCATTTAGGTGCATTTCCTAGCTCAACGTCAATAGCTTGTAATTTAGGTTCTGCATCCCAAATTTTTTCAGTAAATGTATCTCTGGCTGTTTGAACGTCCATACCTTTTTTACTAGCAACTGCATCTATACCTCTAAGTTTTGGACTAAAGTTAGTCCCAACAACAGCAATAAGATTGTCCATTGCTTCATCTGATAATTCTTTACCTGTTGCCCAGTTGAGAAGCGCTCTAGCATCTTGTATAACTGTTCTTGAACCTTTTGAATAGTTAAAAACAGTTTTACCAATTTTTATAGCTCCATTCTCTTCAACGTTCTGAGCCATTTTTCCATCAACAAAAGTATTAATACTAGAAGTATTTCTTTTGGCTTCTGAAGACAACCCTCTAGCTACATACAATTCTTTTACATCAGAGATTGTTTCTAATTCTGTATTGCTTAAATCTTCTTCTCCAGATTTTGCAATCTCCCAAATTAAGTCTCTCATTATTCTTCTTCCAAATCAATCATTCCAGAAATTGGAATGTTTTGATAATATTTCATTGCTTTTACAAGAACATTGTTAAGGCACTCAACATTTGATTTAGCACTTTCAAGTTCTTTTCTTTCTTTAGGTTCTAATCTTTTATAATTTTTTTTACTTTGTAAAGTTTGAACTTTTACATTAAGTTTAAGTTTCCATTCTAATATTTCGTAAATAAACAGATTGGTATCAATTTTGTTATTCATTATTTTTTCTTCTCCCCATAAACTGGAAGACTGTGATTCCAATTTATCTCATATGTCCATTCGTGTAATTCCTTTCGGAATCTTCTTCTTCTATCCATTACATAACTCCTAAATATCGTAAAGCTACTCTTAGGAAAATTAATCCCACAATTGTATAAAACACTGCTGGTCTCATATCTAACATTATTCTTCCTCCTCTATTGACTGAAACTTCATATTCATATTTGGATGAATATAATATAAATCTTTTTCTGCAGACTTTTTAGCTTCGTCAATTGAGTTAGCCAAGATATGTCTATGTCCTCTAAATCTAACTATATATTTTTTCATACGTGCCACCCTGTAGCAATCCTTTCTTTTGGTTGGTCTTCTTTGTACTGAACTTTATCCCAGTGCTTAAGATGCATTGTTCTTCTTTTGGGAATAACTACGTGTATACCCATTCCATATGGCCTGTCATACTTGTAATGAAGACGATACAGAATATTGTGTCGTAACTTCCAAGCTCTCCAAACTTTATTTGAATACACAATACCTCGTCCGCCAGCTTGAATGTTTTTAGAACTCAAAGCCCAAATCCACATCAAATGTCTGAACCACTGAAACCTAAAATCATATGATAATTTTTTGTTGTCTATTGTGACCCAAAGCTGATAAGGAAAACAAGAATGTTTATCTCTACTGAACCAGTAATTACCAGTGGCAATTTTAGCTAAGGTCTTGAATACTAACTTTTCTAACATTATTGCTTGTATCCAGTCTTAATACCTTTGCTAGTAATAGAAGATTCACTACTAACTTTTCTTAGTCCTCGATACTGCCCGCCTTTTTTAGAAGCTGCGGCTCTTCTTTGCGCTCTGTTCATAATTTCTCCTAACTTTATAAACTGTCACTCTGTAACTTAAATGACGTCGCTTGGTTTGTCAAGTATTAAAATACCCTTTCTTTCGAAAGGGCTGTTCAGTATTCGTAGTTAGGAGTAGTCTTGAGTAAGACCACAAAAAGATTGTATCACACCCACTATATGTTGTGGTTTTTTAAATGAATTTGTTTTTTGTCACACCCGTCACCTATAGTAGGAGTAATTCGAACAAATGTTCGATGTAGGCCAAATTAAGAGGAGAGTAAAATGCCTAAATTAACAAAAGAATATCAAGTATCTGAAGAGAGTGATTTATATCACACTATCAACAATAGAATGAAATCTCTTTCAGACTTGTTAGTTCAAAAAGAAACGCTCAAAGACCACAAGATTTCACTTGAGGGTCGAAGAGATAAAATAATAGAAATGAACATAGAGCACTATAGAGAAGAACCTTATGCTGTTCAAGAACTTGATGCAATGTATCAAGGAATAGACGAAGCATTTCGTTACTGGCTTAAGAAATTGGATGAGCAAATTCTTAATTTAGAAGAAATTTTTGTTTCTGAAATCTGGAAATATAAAACCAGTTTTGATGAAAAAGAAAAACAAGCTCAGAAAATGATACACGAGGACTTCGTAAATAGCTCAGAAGTACCTTTCTAGACCAATAGAACGATTTTAAGACCCCCTTTCCAAGATTGTGGGGTCTTGGTCGTCTTTACTTGAGAAAAAAAAATATTTATATTATAACCCTAATTCCTAAACATTATTTTCTAAACATATCCTTATTGTTTTATAGAGAGTAATGTATAGTTATTGAGTATAGTTCCTGGGTATAGTTAGTACGACAGCTGTGTCGCCAGGTCACGCCA
>Ga0181591_10002975_pt1 | contig 14620 bp, 13 predicted proteins | sample 071ome_33_FD_133757 | JGI IMG/M metagenome (GOLD analysis project Ga0181591, IMG submission 133757) | Coastal salt marsh microbial communities from the Groves Creek Marsh, Skidaway Island, Georgia - 071412AT metaG (megahit assembly) | ecosystem: Environmental > Aquatic > Marine > Intertidal...
AGGCACGACACTTCGTCCCTTCACACGGACGGTCGAGGATGCGGTGATGTGCCTTGAGGGAAGTGTGGTTGTCGGCTGGACGGATGATGATGGCCATGAGACGACAGTCGAGCTGGGCCCCAGAGATTTGGTAAAGACACCGGCGGGGCAAGCACATTTCCTGCGCAATGACAGCGCCGGTGCAGCCACCGTCTGGACAATCATCGGCACCGCCGGGGAAGATGGTGCCGTTTATTCGAGAGGATGACACAGGGGGACCGTGAGATGGGCAACAGCTCAGGAGATGTCTTTCGAGACAAGGTGACGGCCTTCTCCAGAAGCGCCGATGGCCAAAGCCGCGCACGTCAGAGCCTTGGGCGTGACATGTCCTCACAGGAAGAGGCCCTGGCCGATGCGCTCATGCAGATTTACGCCGACGGGATTCATGATCCCGACGCCGTTGCGGACAGCCTCAATCGATTGGCAGTCCCGCTGATGTCTGGCAAAGCCGGAACCTGGACTGCTGACTTGCTGCATCGTGAATTGCAGAGTCTGAATGCAGATTTGGATGCGGCCTACGAGAAGAATGGACATGCCTCCTGACAGAAGATCATTGAGAGGAGACGAGAATGGCTGTCTCGGCTGAGATGAGAACCCGTATTGAGGCCCGCATCAATGAAGGCCTTCGTAACCTATGGTACCCTGTCGCCAAATCGGTCGAAATCCGCCGCGAACGTCCCTACGGCACCCAGGTGTTGGGAGACAGGATCGTGCTCTGGCGGGATGAGGATGGGGCAATCCGATGCATTGAGGATTTCTGTCCTCACCGGGGGGCGCCCCTCAGCTATGGCGAGGTTCATGAAGGACATATAGGCTGTCGCTATCACGGGGTAATTGTTGATGGCACCGGGACCGTGCAGCGCGTGCCGGCGATGCCGGACTGCCCCATGGAGGGCAGCAAGGTCTTGCGGGCCTATCAGGTGCGTGAGCATGGTGATGCGGTATTTGTTTTCATGTCCCGGGACGAGGCCACAACCCCACCCGAACTGCCGTTGCCGGAGGAACTGTCCGATCCGGAATGGACCGGCTTCCTGTGCACCGCCGTATGGGACGTGAACTACCGCTACGCACTCGACAACCTTGCCGATCCGATGCATGGCTGTTTTCTGCATGCAGAAAGCTTCACACTCGCCTTTGGGTCAAAACAGGACATTCTTGACCTTGACCGACAGACTGCAGGTTTCAAGGTCAGCCGGGTGGGACAGGTTGGCGAGAATTTCGACTGGGTCCAATTCAGGATCGATGACGGTGGTATGTTCTGCTTCCTGGACATCCCCTATCCCCCGGCGGCCGGCCCCGGTGGACATATGCGGATTCTCGGTTATGTCACGCCGATAGGGCCGCGCCAGTGCAAGGTGTTTTTTTGGCGAATGCGCAAGGTTGACGGTATTGCCCGTGAAAGCTGGCGTTTTCTTTACCGCGCCAAATTGGAACAGCGGCACTGGAATGTACTGGAACAGGACCGCGTGATGCTTGAGGGGATGCCGGATGATGCTCGCACCCGCGAGCGTCTCTACCAGCATGATATTGGCGTTGCGCATTTACGCCGGATGCTGATGCGGGCAGCGCGGGCACAAATTCAGGCCGAAGATAGCGTTAAGATGGATGCAGCGGAATGAGCCTTGCCGGGCGCCATTTGTTGATCACAGGTGCCGCTCGCGGCCTTGGCGCGGTGCTTGCCCACCATCTAGCGGCGACCGGGGCGAAGCTGACACTTGCTGACATCCTGGAGCCGGAGGGCGAAGCAATCGCCGCAAACCTCGGAGCCAGATTTCTGAAGGTCGATCTGCGGCAACCGGAGAGTATCGAGGCTCTTGCCAGCCAGATCGACACACCGTTGCATGGGTTGGTCAATAACGGAGCCATTGCAACCGGCGTTGGCGGCATCGGGTTTGCGGACATTGCCATCGACAGCTGGGATCAGGTGATGGAGGTAAATGTGCGTGGCACGTGGCTGATGATCCGTGCCTGCACGTCCGCACTCAGACAATCAGGTTCGGGCAGGATTGTGAATCTGGCATCTGACACCGCGCTGTGGGGTGCGCCAAACCTGCTGAGCTATGTGACTTCGAAGGGCGCCGTGATTGCCATGACGCGCTCTCTGGCGCGCGAGCTTGGGCCGGACAGAATCGGCGTCACGGCCGTGGCACCGGGCATTCTGACAACCGAAAGTACCGAATATGTTCCGCAGCACCGGCACGATCAGTATGAAACTGGCCGCGCGGTCACGGGCAAGCAACCGCCAGAGGATCTGGTGGCAGTGGTGGAATTCCTGCTGGACGAAGGTGCCCTGGCTCTTACCGGGCAGCTGTTGCCAGTAAATCGCGGATTTGTCTTCTCCTGATGAATGTAGATTCCATCATCGAGGAGCTATGCCAACCATGGCGCCATGGCGAGCATTTCGACGGTCGTGACCTGGTATTCGATGAGCCGCTGGTCCTCGATGGCCTGACGATACGCAGTTTCGATTTCTCAATGGTGACCTTGCGGGCCGGGCTCAGTGCGCGGAATGCCGATTTTTCAGGCATGGCCTGGTTGCGCCATGCGCGAATTTCCGGACACTGCGACTTTTCCGGTGCGTTGTTTCGGAATGATCTGCGTGCCGATGGTTTGCAAGCTGGCAAAATATCCATAAGCGGCGGCTGTTTTCAGGGTGTTCTTTCACTTTGCCGGGCTGAGCTTGACGATCTGCTGCTGGATGACGCCCTGGTGCTGGCCAATCTGAATCTGGAGCAAGCTCAAATTACAGGAACCATTGATTTGTCGAGGGCAGAGATAATGGGGGGCCTTGCTGCGGCTGGCGCACATGTCGGTCGGTTTCTCGATACTGGTACCGACATTTCGGGACGCATTCACCCTCCGGATTGAGATCCGATATCGTCCGACCGGCACCCGATTGCAGCTGGCCTGATGGCATTTAATCTGATGGCATTTAATCTGTCTGGCCAAGCCTGCTATCTGCAAGTCTGTTCATTTCATCCAGTCGATTATAGAAATCATCCACCTTCTGTTGGGCACTGGCCCGCAATTCGGCGTTCCGCGCGTCAAGGGTCTCGACATCTTCCCGCGCCCCGGCCTCGCCAACAGCCCGTGACACATCCTGTACAAATTTGCATATCGGGTAGCGGCTTTCGCCGAAGGCGGCAAGGGCGTCGTCCAGATTATCATGGCTCTTCAGCGCGGCTGCCAGGACCACCGCATCCTGCATTGCCATGGCACCACCCTGACCCATGAAGGGGGTCGAGGCATGTGCAGCGTCACCAATCAGAAGCACCCGTCCGCGATGCCAGGGAAGCGGCAGGACGATTTCCTCGACGGCGGTATAGAGAACCTCGGCTTCATGATCGAGCTCATCAAGAAACGGTGCTGCCGGCCCCGTGAATTCACGAAAGCGACCTTTCATCAGGTCAGGCCAGTCAGAGGGTGCAAAGAAACTGTCTGCCGGCTCGGCAACTGTTCCAAATGTGTAAAGGTGATCATCGCTTATCGGCATGATCCCGAAACGCTTTGCCGGCCCCATCATCATGACTTTCACCGTCAGATCAGGGGGGCGGCGGTGTACCGATCGCCAGACACCAAAGCCGGTATAGCGTGGCACGACGTCTATGTCAGCCAGATCACGGGTTGAGGAGCGGACGCCATCAGCACCAATCAGCAGGTCGCATGCCTGCGTTCTGCCATCGGTCATCGTCAGATGCACCTGATCATTGGATTGGCGAACGGCGCTGATGCTTGTTCCCAGCTCCACCATCACCCCAAGCTGTTGCATCCGCAAGGCAAGAACGCGGTGGATTTCCGCGCGCTTGATGCCAAGAATTGCTGGTATGCGTCCATTCTCCGCTGACGGATAGAACGTATCCACGATCTCTTTGCCAGCATGATCGAAATAGGCATTGCGACCATTCTGCACAGGAAATCCAGCCGCAATGATCTCATCGAGAACGCCCAGCTTCTGCATGGTTTTCAGACCGTTGCTATAGACGAAGATGCCCGAACTCTGAAACCGCCAAGCATCCTGTTTTTCAAGAATGCGGACATCATGGCCGGCTCTGCTGAGGGCGATGGCGGCGGAGCATCCGGCAATGCCGCCGCCGATGATGACAATATCAAGTGGCTTTACGGCCATCTGTACAAAACCCCTATGCCTGATTGGTGGCAAGCAATGACTTGTCCCGAAGGGCGATCTGCCTGTGCACCATGAGTTCGAAAAATTCAGCTTTCCTGGTCTGGGCTTCCGGATGTGCCCACAGATTGGTCAACTCAAACGGATCTTCCTGAAGATTGTACAGCTCACCAAGCTGGCTCCCCTCAAAGACACTCATCCGCCAGCCTTGATGAATCAATGTTCGAATGCTGCTGTCAGCCTCGGGATCACTATAGACTTCCATGCCCGGATCCTCGATCAGGACCGGCAGGTCCATGGCGTCTGGTGCCAGCACATCCTGACCCTGCATGCCGATGGGCACCTGAATGCCGGCACGCTGCAACAGCGTTGGGGCGAAATCTATTGCACTGGCATAGGTGTTGTTGATGCCTGTCCTGTCGTCCTGCGGGTCCAGCCAGATGAACGGCACCCGTATCAGCCCAAGACTGTGAACGCCATGTTTCAGGACGGTTCCATAATCTCCCATGTAATCGCCATGATCAGACATGAAGCAAATCACCGTATCCTGTTGCTTGCCGTTGCTGGCCAGGGTTTCCATGATTCGGCCCACCCAGTCGTCAATCATTGTGATCGTGCCATAATTCAAGGCGATCATCCGTCTGATCAGGTCAGCGTCACCATGAAAGGGCCAATAGGCGTCCGGGTTTTTGTCACCTGTCTCGTATGATTTGCGGACAGTCGCCGGCAGATCGGTGCGCGAGCGAATGCTGTGTTCAAAATTTGGGGGCAATTTCATTTCGGCCGGGTCATACATGTCAAAATAATGGCCAGGCGGGGTGAACGGATGGTGCGGGTCCGGAAAGGAAACCACCAGCAGGAAAGGCTGCTCGTCAGTATCCTTCAGGAACGCGCACGCCTCCTCACCAACATAGCTGGTTGGATACAGATCAACCGGGACAGCGGTACGCCAGATCTGCGGTGCCAGTTCATTCTCATCGGCAAGCGCCTGCTCCCGCCCGCGTGGATCCGCCGCCCCGTTCAGGCGATCAAGCAACCACTGAGTATAATGACCTTCAACCTGATCCCCGTGACCAACACACAGCCTGACATGGTCAAAGCCATAATAAGGCAGTTTCAGCTCTCGTTTCGGGTCGGCCGCCCAACTGCCCCTGACTTCCTGGCTGTAATCGGCGGTATCACGCTGGTTCCGCCTTGCCAGCGTCTGATCCCCGGCCGGCACCACGCCACGTCCCCTTGGTTTGCGCTCGCGAGCTGGAATATTGGAGACATTTTGAAAATGCGCCTTGCCAACAAGCCCGGTGCGGTAACCATGACCACGCAGCACATCGGCATAGGTGGTGCTGTCAAGGCCCAGAGGGATGCCATTCTGCCGACAACCATTCACCGATATCATCTGTCCAGTCGCCAGAGCTGCGCGATTTGGCTGGCAGATCGGGCAGGACACAAAGAAATTCTCGAAGCGCACACCTTGCGCTGCCAGATGGTCGATATGCGGCGTCCTGACCATGCGATTGCCGTAACAGCCGAGATGATCGGCACGCTGTTGATCTGTCATGAAAACAATAAAATTCGGTGCGCGCGCCTTCATGATCTGGTGTCGGCTCTCATGCTGTCATCCTAGCGAAACATCAAATCCACCGGGACTGTCACCAGCTCGGGGATCATGAACAGAATGAGAATTGCAATCAGATCACATATGATGAAGGGAATCGCGGCCCCGTAGATGTCGCGCATTGTGGTGCTTGGCGGTGCCACCGCCTTCATGACGAAAAGGGCCGCGCCAAATGGCGGTGAGGTGGCACCGGTCTCAATGGCCACAAGATAGAGGGCGGCAAACCAGATCGGGTCAAACCCCAGATTGATCACCAGCGGGACAAATATGGGCAGTGTGATCAGCATGATCGGCAACGGCCCCATGAACATGCCAAGAAGAACAACCATCATGATCATCATAAAGACGATCATGTGGCCGCCCAGTTCCAGGGACAGCACCGCGTCGATCATGCCATATGTCGCGCCAGTAAAGGCGAGGAGCTGCGAGAAGGTCACCGCCCCCGACACGATCAGCAATACCATCACCGATATGTTGGCACTGGAAAAAATAGACTTGGAAAACACCGTCCAGGTCAGGCGCCGCCTCAGCGCCGCCAGCAGCAAGGTTGCCAAGGCACCTGTTGCGGCGGCTTCGCTTGGGGTCGCCAGGCCCAGGAAAATAACGCCGACAACGGCAAACACGACAATCGTCAATGGCATTATGTTGGTCATTGTGGCCTGCAGCTTTTCGCCAAGCGGTACCGGCGGCACATCAAAGACCGGGGCAATATGCGGTTGCAGAATACAGCGTCCCATGATGTAGGTGACATACAGCACCGCCATCAAAAGGCCCGGCACGATGATGCCAATCAGGATGCGGCCGATGGACAGCTCGCCGATCACTCCCAGAACAACCGCAAGTGATGACGGGGGAATCATGATGGCAAGGCCGGACGACCCCAGAATGGGACCAAGAGACATCGGTTTTTTGTAACCACGCTTCTCCATTTCCGGCGTCAACGAAGAACCAAGCAAGGCAATTGATCCCATTGAATTGCCGGTGAGTGTCGAGAAAAGAACACCTCCACCAACAGCCATGAGCGCCAGCCTGCCCCGCACCTTGCCAAACCACTTGTCCAATGTGTCCATCAGGTCGACAGCGATGCGGGATTGGAACATGACCTCGCCCATGATCATGAAAAGGGCGATCGGCACCAGTGTGAAGCTGGTAAGGGCATCCACCGTATTCAGAACAACCTGGGAAAAGCCGGACGTCCCCCCCATCAGGATATAGGCACCCACGATGTTGACCGACAGAAACGCGAAAGCCACTGGCAGCCCCAGGGCCATCAATAGCAGCAACGGCCCGAGGATCAGCAGCATGACCATATACCATTCCATGGTCAGTCCCTCTCGCCGCGCAAGATGCTGACGAGCTGGTCGAGGAACTGCACCGTCATCAGGATCATGCCGACTGGCACAGCAGCTGTGATCCACCAGCTGAGCGGACGCATCACCGTGACTTCCCGCACACCGATAGTGAACTGATCAATAACAACGTGCACACCAACGATACCAAGGGTGGCGCAGGCGCCAATGCCCACCAGTGCATTCACCGACTGGACAAGCCGCCGCGAGCGCCCTCTCAGGCTGTTATAAAACAGGTCGAGGGAAACATGTTTATTCTTTTCAAGTAGATAGGGCGCCCCAAGGAAGGCGATGAAAAGCAGCGTATATTCGCTGACTTCGATAACCCAGAGACGAGACGCGCCGCCAAGAGCCCGCGTAAACACCTCAAGACAGATGGACACCGTCACAAGGAACAGCAGCATCGCCCCAAGGACAGCGCATGCCAGATTGACCTTGCTGAAAAAATACCTGATCGCGTTGTAGGTCTGGGACATGGTGTCCTGCGCACTTGCGAAAAAAAATTCCGGGAAGCGGCATCGACCGCTTCCCGAACAGGATCAGTATGTTTGGACTATCTGTCCAGCATAGAACGAAGTTCAGCTGCAATATCCGCGCCTGCCTTCTCCGAAACGACGTTCCAGGCAGCGTCCATGGCAATGGCTTCATAGCGCGCGGCTTCATCAGCCGGCAGTTCCAGTCGGTTAAAGCCTGCTGCATCCATGGCGTTGCGTTCCTTGACCAGCGTGTCCTGCCAGATATTGTCCATCCGCGGCGCAAAATCGTTCCGCAGGAAATCGGTCAGGCGTGCCTGCAGGTCGGGCGACATCTTGTTCCAGGTCTTCTTGTTGACCAAGACCGGGAAGCCGGCCCGGTAGACTCCGGGATAGATCACGGTTTTCACAAGCCCTTCGAAATTCGCCGCCTGACCGACCGGACCCTGCATGAAGCCGTCAATCGCGCCACGTTCCATGGCGGTGAAAATCTCACCCATAGGCAGGACGATCGGCTCGGCGCCAAGCGCCTGGACAAGTGGCAGGAGCGTGGGGAAAACCCGGATACGCTTGCCCTTGAGATCCTCCAATCCAGACACTTCCTCGCCCATATAGATCAGGAAGTTCAACTCGGTTGCAGGAATTTCACCGAGCAGAATGAGATCCTTTTCGGCGTGAAGCTCGGTCATCCGCTCATGGTAGTTCGTGGCAGCAATCTCGGCATAGTTCTTGAACGACAGGTTCATTGTGCCCGATGTCGGCACCAGGCCCTGATAATAGCTTGGGCTGGTATATGTCATATCCATCGCCCCGTTACGCACGCCCTCGGCCTGCTTGAACGGCGGCATGACCTCCGGGCCACCACGCCAGTTGATCTTCACCTCACCGGCGAATTTTTCGTTTACCTCATCCACAAACATGCGGAACGGGTTGGAAATATACGCTTTGGCAGGTGCCAGCGTGACGGCATTGATCGACACTTCGGCAACAGCCGTCTGCACCATCGCCGCAGTTGCCAGAATCATGGCAAGTGCCGAACGTTTCAAAATTTTTTTCATGGTTTCCCCCTTCTTTGGTTTCAGATTAAACGTGTTGTCCAGGCATCGTAGCCATAAACCCAGTCTGCATTGCTGCCCTTTTTAAGCCATTCATTCGCCAGCGAGCTCTCTTGAATTCGTGCCGTTCTCGGCTTGCGTTCCTCTTCGTAACGTTGCAATGCCCATGCCCGGCCATCCTTGCCAGCACCGCTGAGCGCGCGTGCCAGAACGACGGCATCCTCGATTGCCATGCAGGCCCCCTGTGCCATGAATGGCACCATCGGATGGGCTGCGTCTCCCAAAAGAGTCACATTTCCTTTGGCCCAGCTCGCCATCGGTGCCCGAATATGAAGTGCTGAGCGGGTGACACTGTCCAGAGCATCGATCAGCCGGCGGGCATCCGGGTGGAAGTTGGTGTAGGCGCATTGCAGGTCGCTGACCTCGCCAGGCAGTGTCCATCCTTCCTCTGACCATTCGCTCTGCGGCACTGTCGCGAAAACGAAAATCTCCTCACCGCGGGTCAGGGGAAATGTTACGATCTGCTTTTCGGGAACTTCGCCCCACCATTTGGTGAAGGCATCCATGTCCGGCAGATCAGGTGCTTTCGTCTTCTTGAACACGCCCCGGTAGGACACCATGCCGGTATATTCGGGATGGTCATCTCCCCATAATGCGGTTCTGACAGCAGAATGGATGCCATCGGCGCCGGCCACGAGATCAACCGTCTCCGCCGATCCATCGGCAAAATCAATCCGCACGCCATCCGCCAGATCCGCAACGCCCACAGCCTCCTTCGCAAAGACAATCGCGTTTTCGGCCAACTGGTCGCGAAGCGCATCAAGCAGATCCGCACGGTGGATGGTCAGCTGAGGCGCTCCATATTTCTGCTCGGCGGCGGCGCTGAGAGGCAGGCGTGACGTTTCGGCGCCACTTTCGCCATCCCGGCTGATCCGAAATGTCGGACGCGCTGCTGTTTCGCGCAGAATGTGTCCGACACCAAGCTGATCAAGCGCAAAAACCGCGTTTGGCGTGAGGTTTACATCCGCCCCCACCCGGCTGAATGTCTTTGCTCGCTCGAAGACCCGAACGTCATGGCCGGCATCTGTCAGGGCGATGGCGGCTGCAAGCCCACCAATACCGCCCCCACATATCCCGATGGAAAGCCTTGCCATTTCGTTCAAAGTCCCATAAGTATCTGTTCTATATTGAACTATTTGTTCAAATAATAGGGGGTATTGGTAGGCTGGTCAACTATGTTTCAGAATGATGAACGGTGGCTGGAACGCGTGCCAGACAACAGAATGACAGGGAAATTCGGACGCATGAGAAAACTTGGACAGCTGATTTCTTCCGCCCGCCGACGTGCAGATCATGTCTGATCACGAAGACGGTCAGCGATATTCGGTGCCGCCTGTGGAGAGGGCGCTCAAATTGCTGCGCTTCATTGCAGAAGGGAACAGCTGTGAAAATCTGAGTACGGTCGCCCGAGAGTTGGAGATCAACCGCACTACGCTGATCCGCCTCATCCACACGCTTGAAAAGAATCGCATGATAGAAGCAAATGGGGAACGGTCCGGCTATCGCCTCGGAGCCGGGCTCGTCAGCCTCGGGGCGCAGGCCATGCATGGCCGCGATATTCTTCAGGTTTGTCTGCCCATTCTCAAGAATCTGTGCAAACAGACCGGTATGTCAGCACATCTTGGCATTCTGGACGGCACGGATATCATCTATCTGGGCCGGGAAACGCCAAACTCCCATCTGGTCAGCAATATCCGTGTCGGGTCGCGTTTGCCAGCGCATGGGTCATCGATCGGCAGGGTCATCCTCGCCGCCATGCCTGATGCCGAGGTCAGGACCTTGTTCGCAGATATGGACCTTGAGCGGATTTCCGACAAGGTACCGGAAACATGTGACCAGGTTATTGATCAGGCTCGCGATGACAGGCGGCTTGGATTTGCCTGGAGCGAAGGGAATTTCGAATCCGGTATCGGATCCTGTGGGGCGGTGATACGCGATCACACCGGATGGCCGGCAGGAGGCATCAATGTGTCCGGACCAGAAAGCCGCTTCGCAAGAGATGGCAGCAGTCAGGAAATTGCGATACGCAATGCGGTGACGGACGCGGCGATGCAAGCCTCGGTCATGCTTGGGTTTGATCCCGGAAGATAGGCCGCGCCTGCCCTACGCGTCTCCCGGCCATCTTGCCCATAGGTGCGGTGCGCCGGACATGTCTTCATAAATTGATTTCTGTCTTTGATAGGCACGCAATCCGGCACGGCCCTTTTCCCGGCCGATACCACTTGCTCCGTCTCCGCCGAACGGCGTCGAAATGGAGAATTGCTTGTAGGTGTTGATCCAGACGGTACCCGCCCGGATGGCACGGGCCAGGCGCCAGCATTTTGGATGATCCCTTGACCACAAACCGCAAGCCAGCCCGTACTCATTATCGTTTGCCATAGCGATGACATCATCTGCATCATCGAATGGCATCACCACAAGCACCGGGCCGAAGATTTCCTCGCGGCACACGCGTGAATCATTGCCGAGCCCGGCGATGATTGTGGGGAGATGATAGGCCCCCGTCTGCAGATCGGGATCCTGCGGCGGCGCACCACCACAAAGAATGTCACCACCGTCACGGCGGGCAAGCTCGACATAGTCCGCGACCGTTCGGCATTGCTCTGGATGCACCATCGACGACACCTGGGTCTGGCTGTCAAAGGGGTGACCGACGACCAGACGCCGCGTCGCTGCCACAAGCCGTTCAACAAAGGACTCAAATATTGTCCTCTGCACGAACAGCCGTGACCCGGCAATGCAACTCTGTCCGGTCGAGGAGAAGATACCAAATAGAATGCCGGATATGGCAAGGTCCACATCACAGTCCTCAAAGACAATGCTTGGTGACTTGCCTCCAAGTTCCAACGATACAGGCATGAATTTCTTGGCCGCGCAGAGAGCCAGATGTCTGCCGGTGTCCGTCCCGCCTGTAAAAGACAGCTTGTCAATCTCCGGATGGGTGGCCAGCAAGTTGCCAACCTCGCGACCGGAACCCGGAAGCACCGAGAGCAGGCCGGCGGGAAGGCCCGCCTCCTCTGCCACCCTGGCAAGCTCGAGGGCCACCAGCGGTGACCAGCTGGACGGCTTCAACAATACCGCATTGCCTGCAGCCAGCGCCGGCGCAACTTTCTGGGCATCTGACGCGATCGGTGAATTCCATGGCGTGATCGCGGCAACGAGGCCGAGCGGCTCATGCACCGAGCTGGTCTGGTAATCACCGCGTGGCACCGTCATCAGGTCGTCTGACGTCTCCAGCACAGCGGCGTAATAGCGAAATGTTCCGGCGGCCGACGCCGCCAGCGCACGGGTTTCGGTCAATGTCTTGCTGGTATCGCGGCTTTGCACCCAGGCAATCCGTTCAATGTTGGCGGTGAGCAGGTCAGCCATTCGGTAGAGGAGGCCGGCGCGCTCATGCGGCTTCATGGCCTGCCAGGCTGGATCACGCTGCGCTGACTGTGCCCGCTGGATGGCCGTTTCGACATCCCCGGCAGATGCACCGGACACTGTCATGTTGTGACTGTCTTCGGCTGCGAAACGTGACTCGATCGGCGCGCCGCCGCCCTGCTGCCAGCGCCCGCCTAGAAAAATCAGATCATCACGAAATTGGGACATCAGCCTGCCTCAGATTACGATCGCCTGCTCGCGCGCCAATATAACGCGCGCGATGCTGAACACGGTTGATCGAGAGGTCTTGGGGTTGGTGGGGGACGGCTTTCCAACAAGTTGTATTGAAAAGTTGAGAGCCTTAGATTCGACCTCAAACTCATGCGTGTTTTCAGAAATTGTCGGATCGGCAACCAGCCGCACCGTGGTCCTGTCCATCCCAAGGCCAGCCAGCGCAAGGGTGGCGGCCACATTGGCGTTCTTTGGAAACAGCCGGGCCGCATCCCGCGCATTGCCCTGAAAAATCTGCTGCGAGTGATTTAGCTCGCGCAACGGCACAATGTCCTCGGCGGGTGTCCCCTCCCATGCCATCGGGGGTTTGCGACCGGTATATGATACAGATGTCAGACCTGAAAGCCTGGCGGCACCAAGGGAGTCTATAGCCCCGATCGCGCCGGCGGGAACAACAAGCTGCGCGCCGCCGCGACGGGCAGCCTGCTCAAGTTCCCGCATGAAACCGGCATCGGCAAGAGCCCCCACAGAAGCCACAAGAAGATCAATGCCGCGTTCCAGAATGCGGGCTGCATATGCCGTCACCGCCTCGTGTCCGGCACATTCGACCACCATTTGCGGACGCGATGCCAGCAATTCATCCAGATCGGACAGAACCTCAATCTGCACGGGCTTGCCAGCCAGTTGATGGTCAATCTCCGCCTTAGTGGTTTGCTCCTTCGTCTCCCGCGTCAGCACGCTCAGGGTTCGTGGCCCCGGTTCCTGCTGGCCGTAGAGAATGGTGATCAAATCCCTGGCAATCGAGCCGAAGCCGATAATCGCGATATGGCGCTGGCTCATCTGGCGCCTCCAGCCGCGCCCGCGGGCGGGCCGGCAAAGACAGTTGCAAACGGACCGATCGACACCATGTCCACCTCGATCATCGCAGGCCCGTTCACGGCGAGGGTCGCATCAAACAATGCGGCGAAATCCTCACTTGCGGCGGCTTTACTATGCGGCATGTCAATGGCCTTGCAGAGCGTGCCGAAATCGGGAGTCTTCAGCTTGGAAAAATGCCGTCTGCCCTCATACTGGGCATCCTGAATATTCTCGATCACGCCATAGGCTGCGTCATTCATCAGGATATAGGTGATATCCAGCCCCTCATCGACGGCCGTTATCAGTTCCGCCATGCCCAGTTGTGCGCCCCCGTCGCCTATCAAGGCAATGGTTCGGCTTTCCGGGGCGGCAATGGCGGCACCAATGGCCATGGCGATGCCCTGACCGATCCCGCCACCAAGAGCGTGCACCCCAAGATGCGGGGCAGCAATCTGCACATAGCGGTTGCCAAAGGTGGAATTTGAAATGGTGATGTCACGCACCCAGGGATGCCGACCGGCAGGCACCATCGACAGAAGATGGTCAGCAATCTGCTGATAGGGGCCAAGGCCGGATCGCAGCTGTCCCTCGGATTGTGCTCTGGCGATCGCAATGTCATGGGCGAGTTGTGGATCGGTGGCCAGCGTGTCAGGTAGCCGGGCCAACAGCGCGGCAAGTGTCTGGGCGGCATCGCTGCAGAGAAACAAATCTACCGGATAGTTGCGTCCTGCCTGCGTGGGTTCAACATCGATTTGCACCAGCGGTGCAGGCAGTTCCATCTGATTGTTCTGGGTTTCATTGCCGCGCAATCGTGACCCGACAACGATCATCAAATCGCATCTGGCATAAATCGCGCGCGCCTGCGGCGTCATGTTGAAGGCACCAAGGGTGGCGGGGTGTGTTTCCGGGACAACAGCCCGGCCCTGTGTCGAGGTGACAGCGCCAAATCCGCGCTCCACCAGCGCCAGCGCTTCCTTGCCAGCATTGCGTGCCCCGCCCCCAAGCCACAGCATCGGGCGTTTCGCCGCGCGCACCAATTCAGCAAGCTGGTTAACGGCATCTTCATCCACGGGCGGCAAGGCGGTGCGAGGCGGTCGCGCCTTCTGGTCTGAAATCGCCTCCAGATGCTGCACATCAATAGGAATTTCAAGGCTGACCGGACCCGTCGGGGCGGTGCTGGCCGCACGGACCGCCGCATCCAGGGTGCCGATTACGCCCTTCTCATCCCAGATTCGAAATACCGCTTTCGACAATCCAGACAGCATCGCCGGCTGCTTTGGCACATCGTGGATTGCCGCGCGATCGCGATCCATGAACTGCCGGTCAATCTGCGTGGTGATATGCAAAACCCTGCTACCGGCTGTAAGGGCTTCGGCCTGGGCACCAGCGGCATTTCCAGCCGCCGTACCCGTAGATGTCAGCACGACACCCAATTTGCCGGACACACGCGC
>Ga0181591_10002976_pt1 | contig 14620 bp, 3 predicted proteins | sample 071ome_33_FD_133757 | JGI IMG/M metagenome (GOLD analysis project Ga0181591, IMG submission 133757) | Coastal salt marsh microbial communities from the Groves Creek Marsh, Skidaway Island, Georgia - 071412AT metaG (megahit assembly) | ecosystem: Environmental > Aquatic > Marine > Intertidal zone...
ATCCTTCTACATTCTTAGACTCAATTCACACAAAGTATTGGGCTGTTGATGAGGTTTCTGATTCTGAGGAAACTGTACTAGTGACTCAGAACGAGCAAACACTAATTACGCAGTCTGGAGATACCTTAATCCAGAAAAGTGCAGAAAATAGAGACACCAACAAGGCGTGGTCATATGTTGATAAAGATTTAAACAAGTGGCATTTAGGCTCATTTAATATCTGTGAATTTGATTTAGCATTTGACAGATTTACTAGCCGTTATGGCAAAGACTATATTGTACACAGGGTAAAGAGCGATGGCCTAGCGTATAGCTCGTACTCCAGCATAACACCCCCAAGCGGCGTTGATTTTAATACCTCTTATCATACACAGGTTGAAAATGATATGCTTCGATTTTATCTTGACGGCAAACCAGACTCTTTTGCGTCACCAAATGTTCTTCACGGAATAAGACCAAGAATTTCAAACTCTTTTGTAAGAGGGTATTCAATTTTTGAGGAGGCTTTTGTTGTCGATACTGTAATAGATCACGTAACATATGATGATATAATATGGAATAATGGAGAGCTAGGGCCGAAGCTAATAGTTAGTTTATATACTAAGAGCAAGGACAATCCAGAATCTCCCTATAATAATATTGGGCTAATTAATAGATCTACCCATTATTTGCCTCCGTCTGGGTGCATACATAAGATTTCTAGTAGATTTAGTTTTGATGATTTATTCAACGAGGATAGTGAAGAATGGAGCGAGTTCGACCAGAGACTAAATAGTTCAGAGTTATTAGACGATAAATTTTTATCTAAAGATGTTCAAGACATGTTTCTACAGTATGACCTTGTTTATCCTTCTGGGTCTGCCTACGATGCAAGCACTAGTATTTATGGAATAACAGTTACTCTCACAGAGGCTTTACACAAAGCCCGAACCATAGATAACTTATAAGAGGAAAAAATGGCTGGATTTAATCTATTCGTTGGCGGCGATTATTATTGGAAAGACGATGTGTCTCTATACACCAGAGGCAAAGAATACTATTATGATGACATGCCATTGTATCATTCAGGACAAACTCCTCCCCATGTCTCTAGCATTCTTTACACTTCTGGCGATAATGTTCAATACAAGTCTATGTCTTTACATAGTGTTACTGGATTTGAATTTAATTACACGCTAGACGACACCTCTTATTTAAAGCTGTATACTAAATCTGCTGAAAATGTCATAGAAAACGATCAAGATCCAAGTCTAAATCTATTCCTCAAAGCCCCAGATCTTCCAGCAGAAATTTTTGACAATCATCTTAATCTCTTTATGTCTGCTCCCCTTGGTGAGCGGATGTATTTCTCAATGATGCTTTCTGTTTGGCATCAATCATATACGGAAATTTTTTCTGCCACTGGAACTCCATCTCTATATGTTTCTGGAACAATAGATATATTGCCAAGCAGTGGCGGTATGCCGCTATATTTATCAAACTATATACCTACCGAACCAGTTTCTGGCTCTTTAAATCTTTTCGTTGCTGACAATAACACTGTACGTTGGGACTCAGATAATCCGGGACTAAACATTTCTCCAGATGATGATATTTATGCTACCGTTCCTGCTACAGATGCCATTAGAGGCGTAGAGTTAATATGCTACGGTAATTGCACTATAGGTACATGTGAAGATGTTAGCGTGGAAACACATGACACGGTTTGGTTTGAACCATTATGCGTTGACGGAGGTATATTTAGAGCCTCTGATGTATATACAAACCCCGAAGTAAACGCTTTTGGTTCTGATGTGCCTTATAGCGGCCATTTCTATGGTATTAGAAAGATAGATGGACTGTGGCCGCTTCAGAAGTATTTTGTCAATCTTATTGGACAAGCAGGATCTTCAACAAAGATACCAGCACCCAAAGAACTTTCTAGCTGGGAATACACTGTAGATGGTAGCGATATTGCATATTCGGGCCTGAAGCTAGTTGGTGACAGTTTTAATCAAACCAACACCCGCAACGCTAATGACGAGTATGGTTCTGCTATATCGCTCAACGGAGATTTATTAGCTGTTGGCTCTCCCAATATTAATATTGAGCATGAACATCAGGTTCTAGATTATGATCCGACGAGCTACACTTTGCAAAATGCCGGAACTGTATTTCTATATAGAAGGGGGCCAGAACCAGACTTTGATCAAATTGCAGCAAATAAGGCTTCTTGGAATTTAGAGGCACAGCTTTCATTACCGTCTGGCATTGCTAGAGATCGCTATGTAGATACTCCAGCAACCCAAGAAGATGGTATAGATATTGTCTTAAGAAATTGGACCCTTGGGCAAGAGGGTAGAAATTTTGGCAGCAACGTTCAGGCTTATGAAATTAAGAATGAAGATCCTTGGATAACTTCTAGCAACAGAGAGCTTGTGGCGGTATCTGCTCCTAACGCTCAATGGTTTAGAACTTTCCCAGAATTGATTACTCAGGAAAATGAAATCTTATTCTTTGTATTTACTGATGAATTTTTACCTTCGTTTTTGGTGAAAATTGGAGACTCTACCATAGAGCTTACATACAAAGATATAATTAAAACTATCCGATCCAAAAATTTACTTTACACATATTACTCTTTGCCGACTATATCTCTTTCTATCAAAGTGGTGGTGTTCCATCCAATTGATTTTGATTTACAGTCTAGCCCAGATTTCCCTGAACCAAAGCCCACATTTATTACTAAAAAGCCAATTACAAGACATAGGAATGAAGTTTACAATAGTCAAGAATTCTTAGATATTGACGATGAAATTCTTGAACAAATCAAAGATGCGTTTAATGAGCTATATCCATATGACACATCTAAACAGCACAATAATATTCCAGCAATACTTGGTGTTTATGTTGATAATTCTAGATCGCTGGGATCAGCCGCTATAGAGCCAGCGCTTACTAGGTTCAAAGAATATTTTCAAGAATACGCCTTTAATAGCGGAGTCCAAGATGTTTTTGGTAATCCTTCATCTGGGGCGATCATTAGCACTACGTCTCTCGATGAAAACTGGATATTACAAACTAACACCCTTATCGATTTTACTCTAGACAGCGGCAGGTTAATCAATCAGAATTTCTTAGAGCTACTTACAGATCCAGCGAGCTTTGGCGTATTTAACGAGAACCTACCAGAATTCAATATACCACCTAGCAGCGGCGGTTGTGTTTATTTGTTTGAAAAAGAATCTGGAAGTTGGAATTTAATACAAGAAATTTTTTCTCCTACAGATGACAACACTATTCCTGCCGACTTATTTGGCACATCTATCAAGATTAGTGAAGATGGCTCTATTTTGGCGATAGGATCTCCATATATTAATCAAGCGATTACAATCTATGAAAGAGATCCACAAGAGCAGGATAGAATGTATAGCAATATTGAAAACTGGATTGATTTTCATTTGGAACAAGATGAGTTTAATGAATACTACGCTCAACTTAAATTCAATATTGATTTCCTCAAAGCTTCTGGTAATTTTGAAGATGGCGAATCTGGTGTTTATAGAAACATATTTCTTAACATGTCTCATCAAGAAAAATACGATTACCGAAATGACATAAAATATTGGGGCGAGAACACCATACAAGAATACAGACAGAACTTTACATACAGCTATACCGACATTGATTACAAGGGAAGCTATCTTTCTTTAGTTGAAGAGTTTGCGCCTACTTCTAGAATGGGATATAGTGTGGCAGTTGAAGACAGCGGAAACGCTGTAGCGTTTGGTTGCCCAACTGATAGCTTGGACGAGTTTGATGATACCAACACGTACTATAACCCATATAATTCCGGTCAGATATTGTGGCCTTCTTATGTAAACGCTGGAGCTGTTAGAGTATTGGATGCCGTAAAATATTTTAGGCATGATAAAGTAGTTGAATATTCAAAGTTTGGTAATAGAGACAGAACAGTATACGAGGAAGATCACCCAGAAACATTCCAACATTTTGATAGCGTGTTTTCAGAGATTGACAAGACGTTCGTTCGAACTTCTTTTGACGAGTATGATATACCTGACGATGCCGGTGTAATCATGATTATATGTCCAGAAGTAGACTTCAGCAATATAGAAGTCATGAATAGACTCAAGCGTTGGTTAGACTTGGGCGACAGAAATTTAGTCTTGGTTGGTAACGACGGAAATTTTGAACAAAATAGTAGATACAGCGTTTGCAACCCAATACTTAACTCTATTTTATCAAAGCTCAATTCTTCCATGAGGATTGTTAATGCCCCAAGCGCTCAGAACGCAATGCTTGGAAACAATAATGAATGTCCATCAAGACCTAGCATTGTTCCCGCCTCTACGCCAGACAACTCCATAGAAAGCTATATAGAAGCTGGAGTTAATATTTATGGTAACGGCGTTGCTGACATCAGAATGTATGCGCCAGAAATCGACGAGCAATATGTATGCGATGATTTTTACAAGGAAAACAACGATTATTGCTCTCCACCTTTAACGAACTATGGCGACTTAAGAACCAGCTGGAACAGCGTGGAGGGTATTAGAAATTGGCCAGCCGTATTTTCTGAAAAGTATTCAAGCAGTGGCAGAAAGCCGCCAGTTCCACTTTTGACTGCTGGTTACTATAAGCCATCCTTGACGGTTGAGATACCAGCTATTCCTCCAACTTCTGGTTTATTTCAATACTACGAATATATTCAAACAGATGTTGCGCCAGACTACAGCAAGAACTTAAAGAGCGATGAAATACAGTTTGCTTGGACTGAAGAATTAAAGCTTTATAATAGTCTTAATACCAACGTTGGTAGTAATAATAATACAAGTAGATTCTTTAATCCAAACTACAAGATGACACTAAACCCGCTGCTCCAATGTAGGGCTTCAAACGGTATAGACTCTGTTCTTGGGGAAGAGGTTGTATCAAGCCTTTGTCACTTAGCAGCTACAGAAAATATTCCATACAGAAGCGGTAATCAGGCGTTCTTGATTGGTACTTTATTTACTGAATCTTTGGATGTTTTGTATAGCGGGCTTGGCGACAAAAATATTAATTTCTATTTTAACATGGTTGCTAAAGATAGATTTGGATCTTCATATGTAGCACAACTCAATGCGTGGTCTGGACGTTCTAATTTTACCGATGCAAAATCAGGCTCAATACTTGAATTAATTTTTAGAAATACTGGCAACACTGTTTCTACTAACGTAAGCCTTCAGCAGTTAATCTCTGGCCATCCAAACGGCACAAGGTATGATGTTTGCTGGATTGCTAACCCGATAAATATTCCAACGGAGTCAGAAGTTGCTACATTGAAAAAGTGGCTCAATCAAAACAACAAGAAAGTTATAGTTACATACGATAATGACATTGCAGCCAAGAGTGCAGAGGTATTGTTAGATTTGCTTGGCGTGTCTATGAAGCCGCTTTATCTTCCAAATAAGTCTAGGTTCGCTAATAATTATGAGGATGTTTCTTATGATAGCAGAAATTTTTATCATCGATATCGCCCACCAGAAGATGCCTTTTTCCCAAGAATAAACCCTCTAAATTCAAGAGCTAGATATGGGTTTATTCCTGATAGAGACGGTGTAACCCAGATTACAATGAACGCTTCAATAGAAAGGTTTATACCTATTGATTTACAGGCTGGAGTTGCCATTGCTACACTTTCTCACGAAATAGCCGATGACAAGCTACATGATATTGGTTTTTATTACATGAAGAGCGGCACTGTCAGAGTTTCATTCCCTGTAAAATCTAATACAGGTTACAGGCTATTCTTTGATACTGCTAGATATTCTAATTACGAAAAAGAACCACTGACCATATACATTACTAATTGTAACGATTTGCCTAGCTTTACTTCGCCATTTGTTCCTCCAGATCAAGATATATACAATTTAAATTCTGATGACACATTTAGCTCAATTTTCAATGGTCCGGTTGGCACAATTAGGCAGATAGGCTTTAACCAATCTAATCTCTTAGAGCAGTCGGTTATAGACATACAAACCTTGGCTGGTGTTGATGAGATTTCAGTCTACATTAGCACTAACAATAATCGGCTCACTGATTACGACCAACCGCCAAGCACCGTCGCTTTAGTTGGTATTTCTGGTGGTTTAGTTGATATTGTGGAAGCGCCAATAACATCTAGAATACCAAAGTATGAATGGCGAAGGATTAGCGATGGCTCAGAAGCATATACTACAACAGTAGATTTCCCAGAACCCTTCCCAATTCAATCAGATGGCAGTAGATATTGTCCCGGTAATGTAGACTTCTTTAGCTTAGATGACTGTAGTAATATTTTCACTAATTCATTAATAGAAGATGGTCCCGTAGTTGTTGCTCAGGAGATTTACTATAGCAATATCACCAATCAGGGAATTAACCCATCAAGAATCACTGTAATTAGTGACGCTAGCATTATAGAAGGTCCGTGCATTTTTGCAAGCGGAGAAGTTGTAGAAGAAAATGCCAATTTTATTAGGAGTTTATATCCAGACACTGAATTCCCTGAAAATAAAAATTCAAAACTATTCAGAACAACAGAGATGACTAAAATAGTTTCTCCCGAAAGAAGTAGTCCAGCAAGATTGTTTGCTGGCGTTGGCAACAGTGGACTAATTGAAAGATTTTTGCCAGATAATAATTCTGTTGTAAATTCTGGCAATCTTATGTCTATATTTAGAGATACAGTTGATTATTCTCAGGTTCAGCGTCCAGAACTTCTAGAAGAAAACAAACAAGCAATTTTTAATCTATTTAAAGATAGTCAAACATATTATGGTTCTAACTCTAAGTTTAGCTACAATATAGATGGAAATTTGTATAAAGACGTTGGCGTTCTTGGCGGCAAGCCTTCAGTTATAGACACGTATGGCGGTGATTTCATAGATTCAGACGTTTTTGCTTCTGGATACCCCGGCGACCTCTTTGGCTTTTCCATTGACTATCACAGGGGAAAACTTGTTATTGGCTCACCATTTTCTGCATACCACAGCGAACAAGTGATTGATTGGGACGGCGTGGTTTCAGAAACAGCACAATACGAAACACCGTTTGGAACAACTGTTAGCAGGAACGGAGGTGCTGGGTCTGTTTATATTTACGAAAAAACTGGAGAAGGCATAACGCTTTCTGGAGATAATAGACTTTGGGAATTTAAAAATAAGCTTCGTCCATCAAGCATAAACGTTGGTCAAGATCTTACATCTCAGGTTGACTCTACGCTAACTCAATATCTTGGAGAAAATAATTACTCACTAGATGATTTACTTAAGTATTCCACGTTTACAGATCAGTTTGGATATCATGTTAAAATATATAGTGACGTTATTGCCGTTGGCGCTCCCGGTCATGATTACTCTATAAATGCCGATCTTGCAAGTACAATCTTAGCTAGTGGGGCTTTTGAATTCAAGTCGTTCAATTTTGAATTTGATGCTAAACCAAGAACTTTGATTGACTTGGGAGATCCAGATGTTCGTGAGGCAATTGGTATTATTAGTGGCGTTATGAATAATGGCGCTGTTTACACATTTGAAAACAGAATCGTCAACACCAGAACCAAAGAACAAGATTGGGTTATGGTAGAAAAATTAATCCCAGATGGTTATAACGCAAGGCTTCAGCAAGGATACGATGAGATTTCCCAAGTTGTAGCTTCTGGCACTGAAAACGAACACTTTGGGGAAAACATTGCTCTATATAGATCTAGAAGAACGGATGCTGATTATACTATCGCCATTGGAACACCACATCACAAATTTGCCCCAAGCGGCAATCACATCACTGGAGACCTAGAAAATGCGGGAGCAGCATTCTTGTTTGATGCCATGCTAAGAGATAGGCCAGCATATTTAGCAGACAGCGGCTGCTATATAAACGCTCAAGTCTTTGGCATCCCCGACCTTAAAGTATCTCTAGACATAGATAATAGCGAACTTAATTTGATGCATTATTCTAATGGCATTGTGTGCAGTAATACAGAAGGAGAAATTTTCATTGAAGCTTCTGGTCAAGATGCTAATTTGCAGGGTTTTTCAATACATAGGCCATACATTAAAGCTGTTTACGGAAGGGTTTATGAAGATCCAGACGCAGAAAATAATTCCAGTAATATGCACCTGTATACCAACGCCGTAATAGGTGCTTCTACCATAAATATGCCTATATATTGCAGTGTTAGCGATAACGCTTATGTGTATAATAATCTAGACCTTTATATTGATTCATATGGACAATCTGGGGACAATGAACTATTTTTGTATGCTCACAATATTTCGGGCGTTTCTGCTTCTGACGACGTTTGGCTACACACAATTGCTACCGACACTGCAACAGAAAATATTTCGTTTTACCTACGAGGATATTAAGCTATGAGCTGTTTACAATTTACACAAGATTCTGCTACAAGTTTTGGCTCTGGATCCCAGCCCGCCATTACTATAGTTGATAAAAATGGAGCAGAATGGTATATGAATCCCCCTCCCCTAATTGGGTGGACAACGAATGACATATATCAAGGCGGACATTACCTTGGTTCTGAAGCCAATGTAACATTGTCTTGCTTTGCCGCTCCTTGCACTGACAGCACGAATCCAGTAACTGACATGCTTGGTGTTATTAGCACTGTTGAGAGCAAGTTTAGTGAGGGGGTCACGCTAAAAGTTTTTGGTGATGCGGGAGGTGCGCCAGCTGCTACATTCAATATTATTAATCCTTCTGTATCTGCTGAAGAGTCTGGATTTTATAATCTAGTTAGATTCACTGTGCAATTTACATCCTTTGGCCCAAACGGTTCTGGTTCTGTCGATGGCGCAGTAACTTCTATATTACACGGATCTACGAATACTAATTCACAAGCAATACCACTACAATCTTTTTCTGACACTTTTAATTATGAGCCAGAAACCTCAATGGGATACATATACGACGATCCCGGCGCTCAACTTTTTAGATTTTCAAGAACAGTTTCTGCAACAGAGAGACCTATACAGGGTGGTCACACTAATAGAACTTCCACCTTTGGGCATACGGCTTGCAGCGGCGCAAAGGCGTTTGTTGATAGCAGAATGGCTGTTACAGATTTTAGCCCTTATTATGTTGATAATCACTTTAGATACATTGAGGGCGTTAATGTACTAAACATGGCAACGTCTGTTAATATTGACTTAGCAGAGTTAACATACTCAGTTACCATCAATGGGCTGTACGCAACGGAAACAGCGGCCAACATGATCAAACAAAGCGGCGCTTTTGAAACTACTACAACTACGGTTCAGACTGACGCTTCTTCTGCTATTACGAGCGTAACTATCGATGGGAGTCTTAATGGGTACGCAGCTGGAGCGTCAACAGACCCCACGCTTCTTATTCATGCTGGTGCAGCAAAGGGGGCGTACGCTGTGTTAAATAGGATTTCTGACAACGGTAAGTGGGGATATGGCAGCGTTGCTTACAAGCGGGCGCAAAAGGCTACCGACGCTGTATTGAATGCAACACCACGAAGTATTTCCGTTGGAGATAGTACGTCCTCAAATCAAACTATTACATACAATGTCACATATGATAATAGAAGAATACCAACTGTTTCTGGAGCAGTAAGTGAAACTATCAATGTTACAGATTCATACCCAACAGATATTTATGCTTCTATTCAAATAATGGGTAAAAGAGACGGCCCTGTGTTTCAGTACATGAACACAACTACTCATTACGAAAGAGATGTTAGCATAGAATTAGTAATGCCCCAAAATTTTCAAGGATCACCGGCTACCAATAGTATAACTAGGCCGCAGTTAAATGACCTTCTCAGCTCAGTTGCTCCCGGTAGCACACAGGCTGGCTATGTAATGCTAAAGCAGCTGAATGAAAGCTGGTCATCATCGGAAGGACGATATACTGTTAACGCAGGTTGGATTTACAAATGACAAAGACAAAAAATATCAACGCGACACCATTTCCTTCTATACCAACTTCTGCGGCTGATGATATAGTTGAGGCTGCTTCTGGTAATGCACAAGAATCGGCTAGCTTTTCCAGTGATGGCATTTACGATTGGGGCGCTCAAATAGACAAGCTTGGTAGAGCCGATATTTCTAGTAATCAATTTGCAACATATTTACAAGATTACAAAGGTTCATTTGGCTCAATTGTGTCATCTGGTAGCTCATTTGGATTTATTCCACCAGCTGCTTCTTCCACGAAGGGCTTAATAGATGACGATGATGATTTTAAACATAAGTTTTTTCCAGACTTTAATGAAGCTGGAACAGATCCAGACAATCCTAAGCGTGGAAGATTTTTAACTCAGGGTGAATATGATGCTCAGACAACGGACCCATTTGCAGGTAATGGGTATACAAGTTTTAACTTTAAATACAGCACCGATGGAGTAGCTGCTCCAACGAACAAGCAAATAGACAATACATATTTTGGTCCTTCAGGCGAAGTTACAGTTACAACACATTCAAGTCCAGAAGATTTTAATTTACCAAATTGGAAACCTTCAACTCCTGACATGACTAGCTCTGGAGACGGCTTTAGTCCCGACCCAGATTCTAGCGATAGGGGTTCTGGTCCTAGCGATGGCTTCACACCGCCAACCCTTGGTGGCGGTGGGAGCGGTGGTGATGATGACGAAGATAATGGTAATACTACACCCCCACCACAAACAACAGCACCACCAGAGTAATAGACTTAAGGAGCGATTTTGAATGAGTAACCACATTAGTGACAAAAGCATTATAGATGAACAGTGGCATGGCCCTCATAATGACTCTTTGCTTGAAAGAAGCAATGTTCGTCAGCGTGGAGGAATATTTCCTGAGCAACAGACATTTCTCGGAGCTACTATTAAGTCATTTAGCATCTCTGCTGGAACAGGGTCTACACCAACAACGCTCAATGTTGAATTGATATCAGATCCCGCAGGAACTAACCCAACAATTGATGACCCGCAAAAATCGAGAGGTGTTTACGACCCATATCATCACAATCAAACTGGCGATTCGTTTTCTCCACCAGCCGTTGGTATGCCTGTTTTTTTTGTATATTCTAATCCACGCATTACAATTAAAGAGGCTTACGATCCAAATTTTCAAGTTCCACAAAGAGACTCAGTATTAAAATTTGGTGGGTTATTACAATCCTTTAATAGTACATCTTCTGTCGGAGGACATACGTATAGCGCTACAATTGTTGACCCAAGAGAAATACTTAGCAGTTTATATCTCATATTGAATCACTCTGACGACAAGGTTGGTAAAAATGAAAACAATGTTTTCAATGTTTTTGGCTTCTTGGAGTATAACCCGTCAAAATCTCTTCGCACTACGCTTAACGGAAAAACAGCAAATATACTAACAAGGTCTGGCGCTGGGTTTACTGGCGACGATATGTACTACGGCGGCGCTATACCCACAACTGACTTCAATTACACAGGATACTTTGATAGCTCTGGTTGGCCTGATCGTTTTCCCATAACCGGCAGCGGAATGTCAAGAAGAAGTTCGTATGGTATACCGTATTATAGAATTATGCAAGCCTTGGCCGGAATGAGCGGCGCTTTACCAAGCAGTGAATATGATGGCTTTGCCGGAAGTATAAGGTTTAGGGGCTTGAAGTACAATGTTACTTTTCTCAATCTGCCTCCGCTAAATCCAATGTATTTCTTTGATGGAGATAACATGGATCTTTTATCCTTTATCTCAGAATTAGCAGAAGCGTCTGGACACGAAATGATTATTACCCTTGTTCCAGACTTCTCTAGCTCTTCAACGGTGCTAGTCGGTGGTACTATTAACATTGATTTTATAGACAGAACTGGAGAAAGTGCTGTTGGGCAAATAAGAAACTTTATGAAGACAGAGTTTCCACAGTCTGATGATGGGGAAGGAAACCAGTTTAGCATTGTGGAAAAAGAAGACTTGGGCTATGAAATGACAAATCCTACAACGAGTAGGATTTTGTTCGGCTCCAATCGTGTTGATCTGTATGCGTTTACGTCTAACCACGACGATGGGCGATGGAATAAACTGGTTGGCGGTCAGGGTGGTGGTGGTGGCTTGTATTCCGATCAAATTGTTCCATTTTACGGTCTACTTAAAGACAATGTTATCGTGCCAACAGCTGGTTATGGTCCTTGGAGGCAAATTCTGTTAGATAGTAGCGGCGTTGGCGCGTACGGCGTTGGCAATTACTACGTGGCAACAGAGACGGAGTTGCGTTATGCCCTAGCTGGTTTTAACAAATGGAAGAACTTCTTAGAATATTACAATGGAAAATTTTTAGATATTCTTACACTTGACCCAAAAGCCAAATATGAAGACGTTTTAATCGCAGATGGTGGCAAATTAGATTTTGTAGATGATGTAAATGAAGCACACACAAGGGGATTAAAAGCTCCAAGGTGTTTATTTACTAATGATGTTGGCACTTATTCAAACGGAACATTAATGAATCCATGCTGTCCTCCTCATGGATATCCCCTTTATTATAACAGAGCAAATGCGATAGGGCTTTCTCTTACGAAGGTAATAAACGACAGTTCATCTACTACTGCTGACTTAAACATACTCAGAGCTAACGGAGAGGATGCAGTTTCATTTCACAAAATTAGAAATGCTTTATTAGAAAAATATGAAGCTTTAGGTTTTGCTAGACCTCTGACACAGCAAGAGCTAGACACTGTTAAATTACTCAAGCAGCAAGCTGGAGGTTACGATCAAGAGTATGTAGATAGTATATTAAAGTCCATGCAGGGCCAGATCGTTAACCCCAAGAAAAGCTCTACAGCGAGAAAAGAAAATTGTCTAAAGGTTTTCAATTTTGTAAAAAGCGTTGCGGAAGAATGTTATGGAAAGAAATGGTTGGTGCGAATACCGCCAAAACCAAACTACAAATTTAATTCTCAAGGAGTTAATGGTGTTTCCCTCACTGCCAACAACAGAATATATCAAGATGGATTTTTTGGTATTTCTCCTGTTCAGCTAGAAGGTGGGGCAAGCTTAACCGATGCTTGTCCAGCTAGCGAATCGTTTGTTACTACTGCTAATGACCCAAGATTCAACGCAGCACAATCTAAGTTCAAAAACGGGCTTATTACCAATTACAACCCGATTAGCGACTCTCTAGTTTACAATTATGTACCTTCAACTGAAGGTGGATTTGTTACTTATGGCTTATACCAGAAGGGTGTTGCTTCTTGCTTGATACCAAGAGACTTACATGGTTTTGGTTCAGATCATAGAATCAAGGCATACGTTCGGTACGATCATGCTGAATATCTTAATTTATCAAACAGTAGCAGTAATGTATATACCGAATACGTTGGCAATAGGACCGATGTTATTCCCGGAAAAAGCAATACGGTTGATTATATTGACGCAACAGTTAGCGGACAAACTATGGTTGCTTATATACCAGCACAACTAGATGCTAAATTATATTATCCACCACAAACATATGCACGGTCAGTTGATCGTTACGGGAGTTGGAAGGTTAAGAATTACTACATTCCATACCCAGTCGGGCTAGACGCTTCTGGAAATGTTCTTGAAAACGCTGGAAATGTAAAGACATCAATAGACATTGAACCAACACTAACGCCGAACGGTCAAGCTACTATTACAGACTATCCCAGAGACGCAAATGGTAAAATTATTCCTTATCCAAATTTGGATTATGCGTTCGCGCTTATAACTATACCATCTGTTGTGTCTACAAAAAAAGAGGGAATCGACACTAATATCAAAAAGCAAAAATACAATGTCGCAACCTATCCCGGATATTTTTCAGACGAACAAGATCTAAATACTGTTAGCAGCATCAAGGTAAACAGGCGTTTAGATTTTCAAAACTATGGATCTAGTATTACATTTTATCATCCAGATAGGCTGTTCTCTGTGCCAATAGCAATTAAACCAGATGTGGCAGTCATACCGCTAGAAGACCAACAAACGTGCTATGGCCCTTGGTATTCCGGCCCAGTAAGATTTAAAGATGAAAATGGTAACTATCAATATCGACTACTCAAAGATTTGGGCGGGAAAGTAGATATATCCCACAATGGGAGTTTAGCCCCTTGGAATTTTGGTAGTTACGATTTGATGGACGTTGCTGGCAATAGTCAGGTGCAGATTGCTAATACACTATACTTAGCCTCAGAGAAAGGCTCTGTTAGCTATCCCGGATTACCGGCTGGCAAACGAGAGGTTGGTTATTTAGCTGCTACTGGTGGTCCAATTCTTGATAGTATAAGTCTAGACGTTGGAATAGATGGTGTCAGAAGTACTTATCGTTTTCAGACTTATAGTAGAAGCTTTTCTCTTCTGCAAAAACAACAACAAAAACAAATTGACAGATTGCAAGCAGAGAGCAAGAAAGCATCTTCCATTCAGTTCGATTTATTACACAAAGGTTTAATCAAAAACAAGTTCTCTGGGCAAGTTCCTCAACCAACATATAAACCATACGTATCTGCCATTAATGATTATTATGCTGGTAGACCTCTTGATTTAATCATGGCCTCGGTGGTTGAGCAACAGAATGGTGGAAGACCGTGGGAAGCTGGAAATGATGGGGCAGGAGTTGTTAACGA
>Ga0181591_10002982_pt1 | contig 14613 bp, 18 predicted proteins | sample 071ome_33_FD_133757 | JGI IMG/M metagenome (GOLD analysis project Ga0181591, IMG submission 133757) | Coastal salt marsh microbial communities from the Groves Creek Marsh, Skidaway Island, Georgia - 071412AT metaG (megahit assembly) | ecosystem: Environmental > Aquatic > Marine > Intertidal...
CTGTTGGTCTACATTTTTTAGTTCATACAAAGGTAAAACTTTACTATCGTTAATTAAATTATTCTATCTTATATCCATTTTGACTTGATATAAGAATTTACAAATAGATACTAATCACACTTTTCATCAAGTGTTCAAATACATCCACTACGATACCGTTTCCCGTTATTTTATCAATAGTTGAATCACTCACTTCATTATCTTTCAATAAATGATAATCATCTTCATCTAAACCCATTAATTTCCATCGTTCCAATGATGTTAATCGTCCCTTTATTTCATAAAAGTGTGTATCGTTTGATGTTGTCAATGTAGGAGAAACTCCATTTGTGCTGTAAATTCTACTTAATGTAAATCCAGTCTTGAATTTTTCATTCTTTTTCTCTTTAAATTCTTGTGTATGACCATCAAATACTTTTATCAACCCTCTCATACTTCTATATTCTTTCTTATGTTCTTCCTTGAAATAAGGAACAAGTCGTTCTGCACATTTTCTATCACTACTCTTTACACTCTTATCTATGTAATCATTTACACACGTCTCCAACGGTATCGGAGATGGAAATACAAAATCATTCTCTGATTCCTTTACACATACCATAAACCATCGTTCTCTATTTTGTGGTATACCATAATCCTTTGCGTTTAATATCTTGTGAAAACATTTGTATCCAGCTGTATTCATACTATCTGTAATATATTTAATCGCACCAAACTTTTTCGATGTGATATTCTTTACATTTTCAAGTATAACGATTCTTGGTTTGAACTTATTTACAATCTCTTGCGTCTTATCAAACAATCCACCATTCTTCTTACATTCAAAACCTTCCTTTTTACCTGCGATACTGAAACTTTGACATGGAAAAGAACTGATAATTAAATCTATACTCTTATGTCCTTCTTGTTTAATCTTATCATATTCCTCATCGATGTTTAATTTAGTTATATCACCCCAATTCTTATCAGGTTCTGTGTTATGTATAATATCAAAACAAGTACTTATCTTCTTTTCATATTCACAGTAACGAACAAGTTCATATTCTATATCGTTTTTACTTATACCAACTTCCTGCATACCGATACCAGAGAAGAGTGTGATTATTTTTAGATTAGATTTCCCATTCGATTTCGGTTTCATATTTGTTTTTCCTAAGACTACATGTTTAAATTTTCATTTTTAATTATAATATTTTATAATTAAAATGTATATACTACCTATTGAAATAATTAATAGTTTGTTAGACAAGTTTACCTTTGAATATACAGAAGGTTCGGGAAGAAGAATGTCAAATGCACATCATATATTAGCTAATATGCTATTAGTTCTTGGTAAAAAAAGAATAGCGTTTTTGTTACAACCTATTGATTATCAAGATAAAAGAATTTGCAAAAAGATTCTTGATTTAGTATTAGGTACCGACCAATTTATTGCTAGTGAAACTTCTCAAGGGTATTTAATTACATTAAATAATAGAGCACATATAGACTTTATAATGGAAAAAGATCTTGATGACGATAGAGAGTTAGGTCTTGTTCTCAGTTACCCTTGTGCTGGTGATTTATTATCTCTAGAAGAGTTGGAGAGGTATGGTTATAGACGACAAATTGGAAGTGCTAATCATATCGTAACAAGAAGTAATCAAGGAGATGTTATGTCAAATGTTTGTTCTTCAGAAGAAAATGAAGTTAGATTTATTGAATATTTTAATGACATTAGTAATTATATTTCAACAGTAACACAAAATAAAATAGAATTAGAATACTTCATGAGTAGGAGGAGGCACGTCTAACAACGGGTTTGAAAATATCTTTAGGAATGATACCTTGTTATCACGGGATGTTAACAAGATGATATCATTTATTATATGAAAAAAATGAAATATGAGGATAAAATGTACAGGAATTTTAACTAATCAAAAGTTATGTGTAACAGCACAGTCGAACGATTCTCCACGGTCAAGGACCAGTTTTATTACAATGATGCTACTAAGAAACATCATTGTAAAATATGTGAGAAGGGTTATATAACCCTTCGTTATAAGAATGGTAATTATAACAGACACATATCGGCCCATTTCAGGACCACTTGTATTCCCGTCGAAGAACAACGTCACAGGAATCTCACGGAAGCGAATAAAGCCGAGACTGATTGTGAAATGAAACTTCGTCAACTTCACCCAGGATGTACTATCACCGTAGATAAACGTAATCTCATGGAATCGGAATTTCCAAAGGCAGATCGGATACTAGATGGTAAGGACAGGATTCAGATTAAAAAAACACCATATGAACGTATACATAACTGGATAAATACCACTCATACTGAACATGCAAAGAACGTATGGGATATACAAGACATGAAACAACGACTCACCGATATTGTATCACAGGATGAACTTAATATATACAATCGACTTATAAAGTATAGAAGACGACCTGGTAAGTCTCAAGCTATCATAAATTTTTTTTCATTCACTGTCTCTATTAAATCAGATAGAGAATATAGAAAAGTTCCAGAGTACACAAAAATAACAGACTTGAACACGAAAAAGATGTTTTTACACTGGGATAAAAATGAGAAGAATAACTTTTATCATATGTATAGAACTGATATGGACAATATAATACAACTAACTGATGATGTTATTGAGAAGATGAATATTGTCTATGATGTTCGTGCAGTCTATAATACATCGGGACAACATAATAATAGCTTTGAAAATATCTTTAGGAATGATACAGATATTAACGAGATGATATCGAGACTTAACACTAGATAGGTATGTTATTTGATATACAAAGTAGATACATAAAATATTATAAATATAATAAGGACAGTTAGTGAATATGCATATACTGGACAATTTGTATAATCAAACCACCCCTCACAAGTTTTCTTACCTCCTTTTCCACAATTTGTTGTTGTTTTCACTTGTAAATCAATTTTGAAGATGTGTTGTATGATAAATTTACATAAATTTTTAAGTGTTTCGTTCCCAAGTATTATTCGAGTATCACTTTCTAATTGTTTTTCTAGATTCCAATTATCTTCAGTAGTTAGTATATTCAGTGCAGAATATATCAGTTTATAGTCACTATTAAAATCCAGATAATGAAAGAAACCATCTTTAAGTTCTTCCCTGTTCGTATGCATATCATACAAATAATTGTCTATATCGTTAACTCTTATGATATTAATACCTCTATCGATTAATTCAGAACTAGCGGATAATATCTCTTTGATAAAATCATTGTGTATACTGTTCAACAGTGATATTATTTCTTTTGAATTAAAATTTCCTATGTCAAAGGAAATTTTACAATCTACTACCATTATTTATACTATTTAAATATTTTATTTACCACAACATTTTTTGTATTTTAACCCAGATTCACATATACAAGGTTCATTTCTACCGATTTTGATTGATTTCTTAGGTTCGGTTTTCTTACCTACCGTAGTGATACCAATTGTATCTATGATTTGTCTTGTTGTCTCTTGAGTTATTTGACTGGGATCTGTGATACCGTTACATAACTGTATAAGTCGCTCTAGTTTTTCAGGACCTAACTTATTCGGATTGACCCCCAACGATTGTAGTATCGGGAGTACATCTCTGATTGTACCATTCATAATTATTATATAACTTTAATAAGTCTATATATAATAATTTAACCTGTTTATTTCTTCTTTCCTGATTTATACATATTCCAACACACCATAAGTATAAACAAAACACACAAAAATAACAAGAATGGAAGAATATAATCTGTGTAAATATTACTATCTCGCAAGTTTGATGGCAATTTCTTTGGCATCATTTTTGACCTTTCCAACTCCACGTTTGATTCCACGTTTGATTCCTTTTGTGATTCTACCCATTTATTATATCATTATAAATTTTTTTCAAATATTCATTCTTTTCTTTATTGATGATAGAATCTAAGATAGACATAAATTCAACACGTTCATCTTCAATGTTATCGATTGTATTCTCTTTCGTTATGGTAGTGTCTAGTCGTTTTGGTTTAAATACAACCTTGACTCCTTTCTTCACCATTTCTTTATATTTCTTACTCTTTTTTAGAGCTTTGAATTCATTATAATTACCTGATACACTCACCTTTATCTTATCTTCTGTATCAGTTGGTATGACAAAATCATCTATCGTTTCTGTATCAACATAAACGATTTTCTTACGAGGAAGAGATAAATCAACCTCGTCAAGGGTATACTTTCTATTCTGTATCTCAAGACAAGCAATAATGTTCTTCTCACTTTCTCCAAAAGCATGTTGCATCGCAGAACCCGAATAATAGATATTCTCTTGTGGAATCTGACGTGAATGAATATGTCCTGATACTACATATGGATTATCGAGTGGCCATTTATCCCCTTCTTCTGATACAATAGCTCCCATCTTACAACCGTAGAATTCTTGATGTGCAAATATACACGAAGCATCTTTCCAGTCGTCACCTATCGTGTTCAATGCATCCTCAAATCGTCCAGGGGGGACATAGGGTGTGAATACGAGTTTCTCATTGTTCATTACCTCAACAATGACTTTATCTACAATGACTGTATTTTTCCAATCTTTCATTGCATTCATCCAGTGATTGTCTGTGAGGAATTGTTGATTTTGAATATAGTCATGATTACCGACTAATACATATGTTTTTGTTATCTTTCTCATTTTATCAACGAAATCGTATGCTTTGTTTAGAGCAATTGTGTGTAGACGTTCATGTGTGTGAAGTAAATCACCACCAATCACGACTATATCTGGTTTTCTTTCCGTTACTAAATCGGTTATTCTAGTAACGAATATCTCAACTTCCTCAATATTGGATACCTGGAAATGTGGATCTCCGATAAATATAACACTTGTTCTCATATCTAGTTTATATAAGTATAAAACTAGATAAAATAAATTAATTTCTTTTTTTACTAAATTTTCTCATAGTATTTAATACCTTAAAGAACTTACGTAACAAATCAATCTTTTCTTGAATTGTCGTCTTGTCGTTTTCCAGAATATTTCGTACTCGTCTCTTCAGTTTTTTTGGTAATTTACTTGTCAGAATATTGTTTACTGTATCCCTCGGTCCTGGTGGTAATGTATCTATTACATTTTGAATAAGTGATTTTTGATTATCATCATCTTCTCCGACTTCTACTCCTCCGACTCCGACTTCTACTCCTCCGACTCCGACTTCTCCGACTCCTTCATCTTCTCCTCCGACTCCTTCATCTTCTTCTTCTTCTTCTTCTCCTTCTTCTTCTTCTTCTCCTTCTCCTTCGTCTTCGTCTTCGTCTTCTCCTCCGACTTCTACTCCTCCGACTTCTACTCCTCCGACTTCTACTCCTCCGACTCCTCCGACTCCTTCATCTCCTTCGTCTTCTCCTTCGACTCCTCCGACTCCTTCATCTCCTTCGTCTTCTCCTTCGACTTCGACTTTGACTTCGACTTTTTTGGGATTAAACACGAAGAAGTATAAAGTTACACCGATTATCATACATATAACAATAAGTATCACTGTTATTCCTATCGTATCCATTTATTATTTATATAATTAAAAAATCAAAATATTAAAATCTGTTATATAATGTTCACAATGTTTCTTTATGTTTGGTCGTTCAACTACACCACCGTAACCAATAAACATATCAACTACTGACTTCGTCTCTAAGTCTGTCTGTCCGTCTCCTATCATCATGATAGAATCGTATCTATGTTTATTTATGAGTTTTACAATTTGATTTGTTTTCCCATAATTTTCAGTCAATATGTTATCTTCTACACCTCGATACATACCTTTCTCATCGAAGAGAATAGTATTTGCAAACACATTATTATCTGGTATCCGTAATGTTCTAGTTACAGGAAGTATAAGTTGTCTTATACCTCCCGAAATGACATATACATCAACACCTCTTGATTGTAGATTATCGATAAATAAATCCACATTCTTTGTCAATGAAAATACATTATACCGATTTAAGTTCTCAATATCATACGATGTTGGATTAATACGTTTCAATCTTTCGGATAATGATTTATTAAAGGGTATCTTACCATCCATTGTATCCCGTGTGATCTTCAATACTTCATCAGAACAACCTTTTAACCTGGCAAGTTCATCTATACCTTCTTGTTTCACTATTGTACTGTCGAAATCAAGACAGACTGCTTCTACATTTTTAAGAATATGTTGAGTTCGTCTTGAAAATAATCTATTTACCATTGTTTTACACGTATTCATATTTTATATTATTTGGATGAATCTATAAATGATTGTACAAGAGATATGAATTCATCTTGATTCTCAAATCCTAACCATTCTTTAGGTATCCAACTTGTACCATGTAATGCACCACATAATTCACCTGTAATTTTACCAATAGTATCAGTATCTCCACCCATTGATGCTGCATAGGTCATTGCCATACGAGGATCCGTATAGTGTAAAATAAAACTATATACAGCACAACAAAACGTATCAATTACGTTATTTTGAAATGTATTAATATTACCAGTTAATTCCTTTATTATACTTTCAACAGGTTTTGTACTTGTTATACAACGATATACGATGTTTAGTTTCACCCATAAAGGTGGATGACATTCTGTTTTTCTTAGTATGTACTCTAGTAACAGTATTCTGTCCTTGTTGTATTCACCTCTTATGATAGTTCTGAGTAATTTACAATGAAAATATGCAGTTGAGTGTGCATCAGGGTTACCTCCATGAGTATAGTAAATTGATTTCAATATTTCGGTTTTTAAATCTTTATCATGAATATTTGATATTGCCAATGGAGAAACACGCATGATTGCACCGTTTGTATTCGCAATACCAATTGGATACACATTGAAGTTTTTATTCTGCTTAATCTCTTGAAGTATTCTTCGTGTGTTACTACTATATTCTTTCTTGAAATCAACACTACCAAATTCAATATGAAGTTTCTGAGTATTTATCGTACTATTGTTAACCAAATGTCTTAATAAAACAAGGGTCATTTCACTATCATCTGTATATTCCTTACAGTCAGGTAAGTTTCGAACAAGACCGTCTTTATAACGTAGATATATACTTTCTCTCGTTTGTCCTTCCGTTTGAGACCCTAAAATATCCCCACACACTCCTCCCAGAATTATTCCAAGTTTCTTATCATAGATTGACATAATTGTATATAATAGTTATGGTGTGTATAAATCATTTATAGTCTAAAAAGTTAAAGAAAATATATATTTATGATTAATTATAAAGAATGATAAATATAAACAGATATACATACAACACAAAGGATGATTCTGTATGGGGTCCTGCCTTTTGGTTCACTATACACAACAGTTCTGTTCATTATCCTATACAAGCAAATTCTTATTACAGGGAAAACATGAAACGATTCATAGTAAGTATACCATTTTTAATTCCATGCGAAAAGTGTAAATTACATGCATCTTCTTATATTCAAACACATATGTGTCGACTAGATACCATTGTTTCAGGTCGAATAAAGTTGTTTAAATTCTTTGTTGATTTTCATAATGATGTAAATATAAGAAACGGAAAACAAGTATATAATTATACACAAGCATATGACTTATACTCAAGTGAACCGTTATAAATTTATAATAGTAATGTTACTATTATAAAGAAAGTACAACTATTTACATATCACAATTCGATTGGTATTCGTTCCCAAGATAACCCTTCTCTGTGTATGCGACATAAGGTCTCAACGTAGGAAGAGGTTTAATTTGGTCAATCTTTGGGTGACTACGAACAGCGAAAAACGTACGTCCTTCTGTGTTGTATTGCCCCAAAGTGGTGTATCTAGTTGCATCGTCTACACGATTTCCATATTCGTGTTTCTTTGTACAAGGCATTTTTATATTTAGAATCTAAACTTTTTTTTTTGTTTTTTATTCTGGACATAGAGGTTGTGTATTATAAACCCATCTCTTCACATTTAGCGTTAGTGAACTTACTTCTAAGACTTTCATCCTCACAGATTTTTTCATATGTATAACCACTTTTATTACATCTTTCATTAAGCTCTATATTCTCGATTGTACGATTTTTAGGATCCGTACAGAGTATTTCATATACCTTGAGCGCAGCGAGCACTTGTTTATCTATCCCTTTTTGCACACTTTCTTTTAGTTTTCGTATTTCTTCTTCCTCTTCTTTATCTCGTAGTATTTCTTCCTTATTTCGTAGTGTTGTAAGTGTTAACTCGACTTCGAGATGTGCAGGTTTACAATTCCCTGATCCAAAAAATTGCACTAAAGAATTTTTTGTGATTTTAGTTTCTGTTGTTTCGTTGGTGTTATGACAGTACAAAGTTTCGGGTCTTTCTAGTTGATGAACAAGTTCTTTACACATTATCATGCTTGGATTATAAACAGTACTGGAAAATAGCATTTGTTCCATTCTGTTTGAAGCAACTTTATATTCCTTCCATAGGTAATTATCAATAATACTGTCGGTGTTACATACGTCTTTATATTGATAAGTTATCAATTTTCTATCATTATAGTGTAAATTCTTAATAATACCAGAAGATGTCAAAGTCAAAGTCTTTGTATCTTTACTTGTATCTTTACTAAGTATCGCAAACTGATTTTCTGTGGAACTTGTGGAAGGTATGACTATTAACATGTAGGAAATTTTATCAGAGTCATATCTAAGTTTTCTAACATGCCTACCATCATTGTAGGCCGCTATTGCAATAAATTTTGGCCAGTGGTCCGACGACGCCTGACAACTCACTATACTAGCAAGAGCAGCTTTGTCTACGTATCGTATCAAATGAAGTTTTGTATCAAGGTTGTAACTACCTTCCAATATTTTTTCTGGTGAAGATGATCCCGCTATGTCAAGCATGATATGATCTGGGTAAACGTCAAATCTAAGGTTTAACTCATTAACAACTGTAAAATGCATGGCTAATTTTTTTTTTGGCTCGTTATATGTCTCCTTATATGTATCCTTATTGTCATCAGTTTTTGGTGAACTAAGATACTTCCATATCCCATACGTAACAATAGCCATTACAATCACCACAATTGCAATCATCATATAGTTTGGTTTCGTTTTTGATTTCATTTATTAATAAACTTTTTTTTTGTTTTTTAAAATCTTATGGTATCTACATATTCAGAATAATTATTAAAAAAAATTTTTTTTTTAATAATAAATGAAACACAAAACGAACCAAACTTACATGATTGTTGCAATTGTAACAATCGTGATAGTGTTTTTACTCTCTTATTTTTTAATGAGAGGTAATTCATGTAAACCATGTATTACGCCAGACGTTACAACTGAACCTTACAGTCTGCTAACCAAAAATTTAAGTATAGACCAATACAATAAAGCCAGCTTAGTAGTTAGACCTACATGTAACAGAAGTCTGGATGGCAGTTGGGGGGTATCAGGTTCTGATTCGGAATTCGCTGCGAAATTTATATACAGAGAAACAGAAGGACTCACTAAAAATCATGCAACTATAAATTATACTTATACTGATAGTGACAGTCAAATTACTTCGGTAGTTTTAAATGGCAACGATATTTCAAATAAAGATGTTTATATTGGTAGTTTTTATCAATCAAGAAACCTACTAACACATCTTAACAACATTCGAGGTGGAAGAGGACTTAAGGGAGTTGACGATTTTCTTAAAAAGATGAAACATGTCGTGAATGCAAAAATATACGAAAACTTTGCTGATAATTGTTGGATGAAAGCGGCTGACACGTCCTACGGTTCCAACATTATCGAAAAAGGTCAATATCTAGTTTGGTCAATAAACGGATCCTCGTATGGGAACTATGGGCTTATTAAAGTTTAATGTTTTTTTGAAAATTTGTATATTGTTTCTCTAGTTCATTTAATTCTTCCAACCAAATATCTTTCTCCTTCTTTTTCTTTATGATATTTAGTTGTTTCACCAGTGTTTGAATATCATTTTCTAACTTTTCCTTCTTGTTTGTAGTTAATTCACGAACTGATATTCTTAGTAAATAATCATATGAACCATCACTTTCTTCCTTGTATGGATCAACATCATACTCTCTCTCTTTCAACAACGATATAATCTCATCATCTGTACTTTTCATAATCGGTATAGTTTCGTCAATCACTTCACCTATAAATCGACTCTTCTGTTTCAGATGTCTTATTTTCTTTTCCAGTGTATTTATTTGATACTTTTTTCGTTTCACATAATACTCATATCGTATTTTACAAAAGTCGTCAAGAATGGATAGTACAGTGTCGTACTTTTTAAGTTGTTCATGTTCGTTGAATATAACCATATTGGATACATGTATATACGAAGTTAATTTCATATTTGATATCGTACACTTCTTACCAGCAATTTCTTTAATCACAAACTTGACATCTTTTGGTGTTGAATAATTAGATACACTTTTAATCTTTTTATCATTCTTCATATCTGTTAGAAAATCTGCATATTTACTTGTCCAAACACCTATCGGTAATTCCTTTATTACCATTTCTTTCTTGTCGGGTTCAAGAATACCATAACTTGTATACCTTGAACTGTCTTCTTCTTTTACAATTTTACCATGATATCCTCTATACCAAGGTGTAAATTCAGATACATCGGAAAACTTATCAGTCAACCATAACTTTATACCATTGATAATATCTTTAGGGTTATAACATGGAATCTTTGTTGACCAACCAGTACCTATACCTGCCGTACAACCATTCACTAATATCATAGGTATAATCGGTACATAAAATCGTGGTTGAACCAAATCACCATCATCATTTACTTGTTCAAGAAGTGGTGTATCTTCCTCTCTGTATATCAACTCTGTTAATTGGTCCATTTTTGTAAAGATATAACGACCATCGGCTGCATCATCTGCACCTTCTAGACGTGTTCCAAACATACCATCACGATACAGTAATGGAATATTATTTGTACCTGGAAACTCATTTGCCATACCAATAATCGTATCGTATAAATTCTTTTCACCATGATGATAATTAGAATGTTCTGCTGTATAACCTGCTAATTGTGCAACCTTTAAGGATTTTCCACTATACTTTAGTTTACGTTTGAATACCGAATAGAGAATTTTTCGTTGTGATTCTTTGAGACCATCAATCATACTTGGAATACTTCTCATACAGTCTGCATGAGAGAACTTTATTAATTCTAAATCCACAAAGTTTGTAAGAGATAAATTTGCAATCTTATCAATCTTATCGAGTGAAAATTCTGGTAACACATCTGGATTGTAATCTGCCAACCATTGTTTTCTTTCTTCTGACTTATCTTTATGAAATGCCTTATTCATACTTGTGAATGACTTCTCATCATTTTGAAATTCTAACATTTTCAACCCAAATGTATCTGGAACATCTTCTGCTTTTGTTGTACCAAGTCCCTTATAATATTTTACATTTACTTTATCCGTCTGTTCACTTAACCACTTTTTGAAATTCGATTCGTCATAAAATAATATGTCGTTACCTTTACCTTTTTTAATAATACGACAAATAGGTGTCTTCATACTAACTACAAACGGTACCTCACGACCAAGTAAAGTTGGATACAGTGCATGAATAAAGTTCAGTATCAACCCTTCAATATGAATACCATCCACATCTGCATCCGCAACAATAATCAATCGTCCGTAATTTAATTTTTTATAATTTTCATCCACAGTGTAATCCACATCATACTTTATACCAAGAGCTTGTATAATAGAGGTAATCACTTTGTTGTTGATGATAGTTGAACTTGTCTTATCACGTACATTTAACAATTTACCGCGAACTGGTAATACACCGTTCCAGTCACGACCTTTCTTACCATATACACCTTCTTTGATACCTGCAACAACATATGTTTTAGCTGACAAACCTTCCGTGATAAACAAAGAACATTTGTAACTATCTTTTGTACAACACTTGTTTGCCGGGTCATATCCATCAATCTTTGTCTTTGTTGTTCTTTCCGTCTTTTTGATTGCTAACATTTCCTTACTTGAAATAACGGCTTGAATCTTATCCATGACGGACCATTTTGAAATAGCGGATATATGTGTTTTCTTAACCGTTGCTTCAACAGGTGGTGCTTCTAGTTTATTTTTATCTTGTCCGTCAAACTCTGGACGAACAATTGTTGATACTACAAATATACGGAAAAACTGTTTTACATCATTGATATTAATCTTTGGTGATTTTGACTTTTTATTCTTGTTATTGAAATTATCGACGATAGGACGAAGTAAGGATTCTAACCAACTATCCACATGATTACCGCCCAATCGTGTATAAACACCATTTACAAACGATATCGACTGAAATTCACTTGTAGTCGTAAGTAAAACTTGATGTTCTTTGGTCTTAATAAATAGTTTCTCGTCTGTAAGTTGTTCATATAATGAAGAATAATCCTGTAGTGTTTTTATATTCAACAACTCGTCATTTAGATACACGTTAATTCCAGATAACATCGCTGCATCAATGACATACCGTGTGTAGTGTTTCACCACATCAGATGTATAACTCTTTAATTTGAAATGTTTGAATTGTGGTATCCAAGATACTTCCGTGTAACCCTTTTTTAGTTTTGTTGATTTTATCTTTGGTCCTTCTGTATTTCTCATGTTATTTGTCCAAGTCTGTTCAAGTATTTTACCATTCTTTGGGTCACAACCTTTCACTGTAAATGTCTCTGAAAAGATATTTGTTAGTTTTACACCCAAACCATTTCTACCAGAAATAATCCGTTCTTCTTCATCATCATAGTTTGAACCAGTGAGTAACTGACCGAAAATCATACTGTGATTATAACAGTTTTCCTCGGTATCAAACTCGATAGGAACAATATCACCATCATTCCAGATACTTGTTTCACCCGTTTCTGAATTGATAGTTATTTTGATTTTTGTACACGGTGTTTTTGTCTTTTTACTTCGTTCAACATTATCGATTGCATTGGAAAGTGGTTCAACAAAGATACGTAACATTGCAGGAGATGATTTGATTTTTTCTCTTGTAATGACGTATGTCCCTTCTTCATTCTTTTCAGCGACATATTCTTCAAGTTCACGTAGACGGTTGGACCCTACATACATATCCGGTCGTAACAGAATATGGTCAATAGGGTCCTTCTTAACATATCTTTTTTTGTTGTTTGACATTTTATGTTTGTAATTGAAATAATATTAATATTTCAATTTTATAATAAATGATGGGAACCTATGATATATAAGCTTTTTAAAAAAAAGTGATGTTTACATTCAGTATCATACATAATTTAAAAATATAATGGAAAGATATCTTACTAAATTCGAAAAAACAAAAATATTAGGTCAACGTGCAACTGAAATCTCTATGGGAGCACCACCCTTAGTAGATATCAATGGAATTTATGATCCCGTAAAGATAGCAGAAAAAGAATATAAGGAAAAGAAAATTCCATATATAGTAAATCGGGTTTTACCCAATGGTAACGTACAATATATCAAATTCTCAGAACTAGAACATATGTAATAAAATCACCACAAATAATACCAACTAAAATATCCAGCAGACCAATATCTGTTGAAACTAGGTTTTTCTTTTCTGTGACGAAATTGATATCTTTTACGTCTTTCAGAATCACCGTGATTATATTTACTGTATAGACCTAAACCAGTACTATCTTTCCATTGTTCATAAGGTCTACCATTTTCTCTTACTCCTCCAAAATGAATCTTTACTTCTTTTCCGGTCTTTTTGTTTATCAGTATAGCAACGTATTTTTTCAACGGTTTATCACTTTTTTTGAAACGTATAAAATCGTATTCACGTTTTAAGTATTTCACCATTTTATATTACACGAATATAAAATGTATATATAATAAATGAACAAGAGTAAATATACTCTTCAGAAACAAATAGAACAGAAAAACAGTGATGTACCGTTTTTTGGTACAGAAGAAGGTGTAAGAAACAATGAAACTACGTATAACTATTTTCCACCCAGAAGTAGAAGATTTGAACGACAAACAGGTATGATTAATCCTAAAAGTGTAAAACCTAGACAATACGATGTGATTGAACACAAATTCGAACCATGTTTTCAAACATCGTGTAACACTGTATTCCCTTGTCACACCAAAAAAGGTGAAAACTGTATTCCGATGTATAGATAATTTTATTTTATAATACTATAAAATTAATGTATTCTCTTGTCGTATTAAAAAAAAATATACTATATATATAAAGAATGGATGGTCTGGATATTACGTTAGTTATAATCGTGATCATATTAATAGGTTTTTCCGTTTATTTGTTTGTATTTGATGGTTATTCAAAATTATTCAATACGGGTGATTCTACTAGTTCTGATACAGGTGATTCTACTAGTTCTGATGATGGTGATGATGATGGTGATGGTACAGAGTTAGTAACTGAGTCAGGTGATGACGATGACGATGATGGTACAGAGTTAGTAACCGAACCAGGTGCTGGTGATGCTGGTGACGCTGGTGATGCTGGTGACGCTGGTGATGCTGGTGATGTTGGTGATGCTGGTGATGCTGGTGATGCTGGTGATGC
>Ga0181591_10002987_pt1 | contig 14599 bp, 14 predicted proteins | sample 071ome_33_FD_133757 | JGI IMG/M metagenome (GOLD analysis project Ga0181591, IMG submission 133757) | Coastal salt marsh microbial communities from the Groves Creek Marsh, Skidaway Island, Georgia - 071412AT metaG (megahit assembly) | ecosystem: Environmental > Aquatic > Marine > Intertidal...
CGCGAATGCTATGGGCGCACACCACGCGCCGAACGCGCGCCGGGATAACAGTCAGGGTGAACGGAACGGCGCGCCGGCGAGGATCAGCCGGCCGCTGCCTTGATCGCTGTCAGCATGCTGGCAAGGCCGGTCTTGCGGGTTGCCGACAGGTGTGAATCAAGCCCGATCTCGGACAGGAATTCAGCCTCGGTGTCGCGGATTTCCTCCGGCGTGCGATCCGAATAGACACGCAGCAACAGGGCGATCAGCCCCTGCACGATGGCGGCGTCCGATCCGGCATGAAAGGTGATCTCACCATCCTTTGTCTCGGCCGCGAAATGGACCACGGACTGACAGCCGCGAAGCCGGTACGCCTCGGTCTGATATTCCGCCGGCAGGGGCGGCAGCCGGCGCCCGAGATCGATCAGCAGCTGGTAGCGGTCCTCCCAGTCATCGAGAAAGCCGAATTCATCGATGATTTCACTGGCAGCTTCGGCGGCGCGGTTCATGGGGCGGCTCCTGATAATGGGTCGGTGCCGGGTTCAGGCACTTGCCGCGATATTGCGACGACGCGCCAGAAGATCAAGAAGGCGGCTTGCCGCATCGGTCGATTTCGTCCCCGGCGGGAACACCGCCGCGGCGCCGGCTTCGGTCAGCGCCGGCACGTCCCCCGGCGGGATCACCCCGCCAACGACAAGTTCGATGTGACGACCCTCCCCGGCATCAAGCCGGCGACGCAGGCTTGGCACCTGGCTGAGATGCGCGGCGGCGAGGGTGGAAATGCCGACAGCGTCGACATCATGCCTGATCGCCATGTCATAGACCTCATCCGGGCTGGCGAAAAGCGGCCCGATGGTGACGTCGAAACCAAGATCGGCAAAGGCCGAGGCGATCACCTTCTGGCCGCGATCGTGACCATCCTGGCCAAGCTTGGCGACCAGCAGACGCGGCGCGCGCCCGGCCGCATCGGTGAACACCGCCACGCGCTCACGCAGGATCTCCAGGTCAGCATCGGCGGCCATACGGGCTTTCCAGATCCCCCGCACACCCTTGATCTCGGCCTTGTGGCGACCCCAGACGCGACCCAGCGCGTCCGAAATCTCACCGACAGTGGCACGGCTTCGCGCCGCCTCGATCGCCAGCGGCATCAGATTGTCCGCGCCCCCGGCCGCATCTGACAGCGCGGCCAGCGCCGCGGTGAGACGCGCCTCGTCGCGACCGGAACGCACGCTGTCCAGGCGTTCAAGCTGCTGTGCGCGTACCAGGCTGTTGTCGATCCGGCGGACCTGCACTTCCTCGCCACCATTGGTGGCTTGCACCGGCTGACAGCTGTTGACACCAATGATCCGGCGGCGGCCGGAATCGATTTCCGCTTGCGAGGCGGTGGCGACCTCCTCGATCCGCATTTTCGGAATGCCGGCCTCGATCGCCGCCGCCATGCCGCCAAGCGATTCGACCTCGGCGATATGCGCCCGTGCGCGGGCGACAAGCCCCTGTGTCAGCCTTTCGACATGGTATGAACCGCCAAACGGGTCGATGACATGCGCCATATTGCCCTCGGTCTGCAGGTGAAGCTGCGTGTTGCGGGCGATCCGCGCCGCATAGTCGGTCGGCAGGCCAAGCGCCTCATCCAGCGAATTGGTGTGAAGCGACTGCGTATGGCCGGCCACCGCGGCGCTGGCCTCGATACAGGTGCGCGCCACATTGTTGAAGACATCCTGTGCCGCCAGCGACCATCCGGAGGTCTGGCAGTGCGTGCGCAGCATCAGCGATTTCGGGTCCTGCGGATCGAAATGCGACTTCATCAATTCGGCCCATAACAGGCGTGCCGCGCGCAGCTTGGCGATCTCCATGAAATAATGCATGCCGTTGGCAAAGAAAAAGGACAGCCGCGGCGCGAAGGCGTCGACATCCAGCCCGGCGGCGACCCCGGCCCGCACATATTCCAGCCCGTCGGCAAGCGTATAGGCAAGCTCCAGATCATTTGACGCGCCGGCCTCCTGCATGTGATAGCCGGAGACCGAGATGAAATTGAATTTTGGCATGCTGGCGGCGCAATAGCCGAAAATATCCGACACGATCCGCATCGAGGGGGCGGGCGGATAGATATAGGTATTGCGCACCATGAATTCCTTCAGAACATCGTTCTGGATGGTGCCGGCAAGCGCCTCCGGCGGCACGCCCTGTTCCTCGGCGGCGACAATGAACATCGCCAGCACCGGCATCACCGCACCATTCATCGTCATCGAGACCGACATTCGGTCCAGCGGAATGTCCCGGAACAGCAGGGCCATATCGGCGATGGAATCGATCGCCACACCGGCCATGCCGACATCATCGGCGACCAGCGGGTTGTCCGAATCATACCCACGATGCGTCGGCAGATCGAACGCCACCGACAGGCCCATCTGACCGGCGGCAAGGTTGCGCCGGTAGAAGGCGTTCGATTCCTCGGCGGTCGAGAACCCGGCATATTGCCTGATTGTCCAGGGCCTGGTGGCATACATCGTGGCATAGGGGCCACGCAGGAACGGGGCAATGCCGGGAAGCGCCGCCGCGGCGGTGGCCTGCACCACCGGATCGGGCGAGACAAGCGGCGGGATATCGATCCCTTCATCGGTCGGCATCGGGGCCGGAAGATCGGGCAATGGCGCCTCACGGGCCGGCGGTAATGGCAGCGCGGTGAAATCGGGAAACCTCACGATCCGGCCTCCACGCTTCCGGTCAGCCGCGCCAGCACGGCCAGCCTGTCACCGGCCGGCAGCAAGTCCCCTGCCGTCAGGAACCGCGACGCGGGAATGCCCGCCGGCGGCGTATCGACACCGCAGCCGATCACCCAGTCGGGACGCGCCGCATCAATCCCCGGATCACCGTCCGGCAGCGTCACCGCGGCAAGCCCGGCGATGGCCAGAGCGCTGCGGACAGCACCATCCTGCATGGCACCGTCGCCGCAGAGGATCAACACCCGCGGCGCGGTCGCGGCGGCGGCACGACGAATATCCTCGATCAAGGCGGCCGGACGCCGGATATCGGCAAATTCCGGCAGCAGCGCCGGCACCGCTTCGCTGCGCGGTTGAAGCGTTGCACCCAGAATTTCACTGTCACCGCTGCGAATCCGGGCCTCACGCGCCGTTGCGGCATCATCGGCCCAACCGGTGATGAGCCCGTCCGCGCGGGCCACGGCCAGCCCGCCAGCCTGTTCGATCTGTTGGAAACAGCGCCAGCCTTCCTCGGCAAGCGCGGCGGTGCGTGATTCGACAAAGGGCGCGCCGGCGGCCGGATCGAGGCTGGCCCCGATATGCGATTCGGCCATCATCATCACCTGCGCAAGACGCGCCATACGGCGTGCACCGGCACTCTCGCCGGTCAAAAGATCATGCCCGTACCCGGCCATCGCATCGACGCCGCCAATGGCACCGCCAAGAAGCGCCGTCGTCATCCGCAGCATGTTCACTTCCCGATCAAGCAGCGACATCATCCGCAGCGAGGCATGGCCACTGACCGGCAGCGGCACCGGGTCGATCCCGCAGCCGGCAAGGAGCCCGTCCCAGAGCCGCCGCGTCGCCCGGCAGAGGATGAGGCCGGCAAACATGTCAGTCGGCAGCGCGATGCGGGCCGAAATCCGTTGCGCCGCTACCGCCATATCCTCGCCTGCCGCATCGGCTGCGCGCAGCACAGCCGCGCAGCCGGCGATGACAATCCCAAGCTCCTGCGCCGCCGTCACACCCCGGTTGTGCCAGTGCCAGCCATCGCTTCGGAACAGACAATGCGATGTCGGCGCATCGGCATGGAGCGCCATGCCGGCGGCGAATCCGTCCACCGGATCAAGCCCCAGATCAATCTGTGTGGCCGCCGCTTCCGCCCCGGCAAGCGCCTTGATACGCCGGTAATGCGCCGGTGTCGCCGCCGCACCATCAAGGCTGATCGCGACCGCCGGCAGGATGACACTGGCAAGCTGGCCCTCCATGACAGCTGGATCATGCACCGTCAGGCAAAGGCCGGTCGCGCCGCTGGAAAGGGCGTCGAGGATGTCGGCATTTGACATGCCCGCGGGCACGGTCTGCAGCACCTGCCATCCCTCGGCAAGGCGGGCAGGCAGGGCGGCGGGAAGCTGGCGCATTGCCGGTGCCGCGGTAGCATCGACCGGATACAGGGCGTGGGTGACAAGGCCGTCCTCATCAGTCCGGTCAAGACTGTCAGCCGCCGCGCCTTTGAGGATCCGCCCGACCATGGCGGTCCATTGCGCCATGTCGGCTGGCTCGAACTCCGCTTGCGTACTGGGCATGTCCATCGGTTTCTTTCTCAAGCTTACCGGGCTATAGTCCCGGCTGAAAGCCGCCAGGTGAAATGCAATTCTGAGGATAGCCAATGCCGGCGGTCAGCGCCACATCTGATTCCGCACGGTCCGGCGGCTGGGCAGGTCCGGACCGGCTGATTCTGGGCCTGATTGTGCTGGTGGCGGTGCTGCGCAGCCTCGGCATTGTCCTCAGCCCGCTGGAGCTTGGCGTCGATGAGGCGCAGTACTGGCTGTGGAGCACCACATTCGATTTCGGCTATTACACGAAGCCGCCGCTGACAAGCTGGATCATCGGCGTCTCGCACCAGCTTTTCGGGCATCATGTCTGGGCCGTGCGGCTGCCGGCACCGTGGCTTCACCTTCTGACCGCACTGGTGCTTTGGCGCGCCGCTTTCTGGCATGCCGGCGCCGGTGCCGGCCGCTGGGCAGCGCTTCTCTGGACCTGTCTGCCGGCAGTCGCGCTTGGCAGTTTCGTCATCTCGACCGACACCCCGCTACTGCTGTTCTGGTCGCTTGGCCTGCTGGCGCTGGTCGGCGCCGTGACCGGCCGCATCGCCGCCAGCCGGGCGATGGCGCTTGCCGGCGTTGCGTTCGGCCTGGCGCTGCTTGGCAAATATGCCGCTATCTACGGTCTTCTCGGGATTGGCCTGTTCTGGGTGTTCGACCGGATGGCCGGCGGTCGGCATGTCAGCCCGGCATCACTGCTGGTCTTTGCCAGCGCGATGGTCATCGCGGCCAGCCCGAATCTGCTGTGGAACCTGACGAATGATTTCACCACCGTCCGTCATCTGGGCGACAATGCCAATCTGGACCGTCAAAGCCATGACCCGCTGAACAGCCTGCGGTTTCTGGGTGCACAATTCGCCACCGCCGGGCCCCTGGTCTTTGCGCTGATGTTCGGAATCCTGAAGGGTGGCCGCGATCCGGTGGCAAGGCTGCTGCTGTGCCTGTCGCTGCCGGTGATCGCCATCATCATGGTGCAGGCATTTCTCAGCGAGGCCAACGCCAACTGGGCGCTGGCGGCGATGCCGGCGCTGGTTGTATGGCTGGCGGGGTGGCTTGCCGGCCGGGCATCATCACCCGCGCGGGTGCGGGTTGGCGTGGCCGCGCTGACCATCAACGCCGCCCTTTCGGCCGTCATCCTCGCGGTGACATTTGCCGGATCATTGGGTCCGCTGACGCCCGAGTCCGATCCGTTTCGCCGGCAACGGGGCTGGAGCCAGCTGGCCAGCGACAGCGCGGCAGCGCTGACCCGCCATGATGCGACAATGATCATCGCCGACAGGCGCGCCGCGGCGGCCCTGCTGAGCTGGCATTTCCACGGCACCGGCATCGACGTCCTGGTGCATGATGAAGATGGCATCCCCAGCAATCATTTCGAACAGAATCTGGCCTGGTCACGCCCTCCTGACCCCAAGCAACCGGGGCGGCGACTGATTGTGCTTGGGGGCAACATGGTTCCGCCGGAAATGGCGGGGGTCACCTGGATCACGGCACCGCCACCACTGGTCTCGACAGCCGAGATCAGCCACAACGTCACGCGCCGCATATATCTTCATCAGGGTATCGAGGATCAGGGAAGCGGTTCGAACTAGAGCCGGCCCTGTTCGGTGATTCTGGCAAACACCGCCAGCGTTTCCTTGCTGACATGATGTTCAACACCCTCGGCATCCTCTTCGGCGATGGCGACCGGGACCCCGATGGTGACCAGAAAATCCCGCACAATCCGATGCCTGGCGCGGCTTGCCGCGGCCAGCGCCTGACCCGCCTCGGTCAGGAAGATCGACCGGTAGGGGCGGGTCTCGACAAGATTCTCGCGCTGCAACCGCCGGATGATGGCATTGACCGTCGGGCTGGTGACCCCGAACCGCGCTGCCAGATCGACAGTCCGCGCCTCGCCGGTCTCGGCAATCAGGTCAGAGATCATCTCGACATAATCCTCGGCCACCTCGGATTGATGAGCCCGCCGGATACGGTCGAATTTCGCCGCGCTGTCGGCGACATCTGGCTGGTTCGTGCTGTCTGACATGAAAGGCCTCGAAAGTTTCGCCATTCATAAAGCCAATCAATAAATTTAGCCACATCAAAAATTTCTTGTTTCCTTTACATTTGTCGTGTGGATCATCGCTCCGGAGCTGGCGCCGGAAATGGCGGGGTCATCGCCAGCAAGGCAGTTGCCTATGCAGCGCGGTTTGGATAAAGTTCGGGCCATCCCGGACGCCGGCCATCGGGCCGCGCCATCAGCTTTGCGACCAGTGGGGTTTCCATGGACAACTCAACACAGACCGAACTCGAGGCCGCCGCCTTCAGGCGCCTTGTCGCGCATCTCCAGGAACGCACCGACGTTCAGAATATCGATATGATGAATCTGGCCGGGTTCTGCCGCAACTGCCTGTCGCGCTGGTATCGCGAGGCGGCCGGCGAGCATGGGCTGGAGATGGATGACAAGGCTGCACGCGCCACTGTCTATGGGATGGATTACGCCGAATGGAAGGCGAAATACCAGACCGAGGCCACGGCCGAGCAACGGGAAAAATACGACGCCATTCACAATCACGGCGACACCTAACGCCGCTGCACATCCACGGGGACAACAGGCCATGGCACTTATCGCAGGCACCGGCGCCGGCGCCGACCAGCTGACACAATATATCGAGCGAATCGAACGTCTCGAGGAAGAAAAGCGCGCCATGATGGCCGACATCCGTGATGTCTATGCCGAGGCAAAGGCGACCGGGTTTGACCCGAAGATCATGCGCCAGCTTGTCAAGATGCGGGCCATGGACCGCGACCTGCTACAGGAACAGGACGAGTTGCTGCAGACCTACCGCGCCGCGGTCGGCCTCGTCTGACGGCGGCGCGGCGCATGGCGGCGGACCATTTCGGCACAAGGCTGACCAACGCCATTCGCGGCGTGGGAACCCCGCTCTGCATGGGGATCGACCCGCATCTGTCGCTGATGCCGGCGCTGTTCGGTGATGTCAGCGATCCCGGCAGCCCGTCGACATTGCGCGCCATCGAGGATTTCACGATGGCCTGTCTTGAGATGGCGACCGGCCATGTCGCCGCCATCAAGCCGCAAGCCGCCTTTTTCGAGGCGCAGGGGCCGGACGGAATGCATGTGCTGGCACGGCTTGGCCGCGCCGCGATTGATGCCGGTGTCCTCGTCATCATGGATGCCAAGCGCAATGATATCGGCAGCACCAACGCCGCCTATGCCGAGGCCTGGATCGGCCATGATGCTCCCTTTCCCAGCGATGCGCTGACCGTCAATGCCTATCTCGGGCTGGATACGCTCGCGCCGCTTCTGGCACGCGCCGACAACACGGGAGCGGGGCTGTTCGTGCTGACCCGCACCAGCAATCCGGGGGCCGGCGATCTGCAGGATCTGGACTGTGACGGCGCGGCGGTTTTCCAGCATCTGGCCGCCGGGCTGGCACCGCTTGCCGCCGAACGCGTCGGCGAGCTTGGCCTGTCCTCGCTTGGCATCGTTGCCGGCGCCACCTGGCCGGACGAGGCGAGGGCATTGCGCCAAACCCTGCCGAGCGCCCCTTTCCTGGTGCCGGGCTTTGGCGCGCAGGGTGCCGGTCCCGGGCAGGCACTTGCCGGGCTGACCACAGGCCCCGCCGGGCCGGAAGGCGGTCTGGTCAACAGCACGCGCGGCCTGATTTTCCCGGCTGGCGCGGCGGATGCCCGCTCCGCCGGCGACTGGCGGGGCGCGATCAGCGACGCCATCAAGGCCAGCCGGGCGGCGCTTCGCACCGTCTGAGGCTTTCAGGACTCTTTCACCGAATTCACATACTCGTGACCCGGGATTTTCATCCTTCGGCCCGGGTCTTAACGCACGGCATGCTTGACCATCGGTGTGGAGGCAAATTTGGTGGTGCCTGTCACGCCCGGCGTAATGTCCCCTGGTCTGCTGTGATCATCCGGTTTGCTGTGATCACCGGTCGGGACAAGGCGATTACCGGTGTCGTGTACAAGGCTGCCCAGGAAAGATGACAATGACAAAGGATGTGGCAACCCGCGACACGTCGCAGGATATCGAAATCAGCCAGGGACAGCTGGTCTGGTACAATGAACGCAAGGGCTACGGGTTCGTCAGGATCGGCGAGGAGGAAGTGTTTCTTCATCGCTCGACGCTTGACCGCTTCGGGCTTGTCCGTTTGCTGACGGGCGACCTGATCACCGTCTCGCTCAGTTCGAATGAACATGGGCGGGTGATCAAGGATCTGCTGTCGGTCGAACGGCCAGTGACGCCGACCCCGCCGGTGGCGTCCGAGCCGGAGGAGGGCGAGGTGTTTGCTGTGGTCAAATTCTTCAATGACCTTCGCGGCTACGGATTCGTTACAACCGATTCATCGGATGAGGATGTCTTCGTACATTCGCGGGTTCTGAATGACTGCGGCTTTCATTCGCTGATCCAGGGGCAAAAGCTGCTGGTCAAGGTGGATTCGTCAAGCCGCGGCCTGCAGGTGAATTCTGTCCGGTTGCTGGCCGAATAGGCCGGCACCGGCCCCTTTGGACCCGCCCGGTCCTGCAGGCAGGTCGACGGTAAACCCGCACCGCGATGCAGACGGCACGGCTGAGAAAGCGTTTCGCTTTCCCCGTTCGCGCGGCTAGGATCGTGCCGGTTGCGGCAGCTTTGTCGCGCCTCTTGAAGCCGCCGCACCAGGGCAGAATGCCATCATGACACATTCTTCACCGGGCACTGCAAGGCCTGATATCTGGTTGCGGGTCCTCATCGCCGGCGCCGCCCTTGTCACCATCACCTTCGGTATAAGACAGGTATTCGGGCTGTTTGTCGTGCCGATGTCGGATGCGCTTGGCAGCGGCGTGCAGCTGGTAGCGCTCGCCATTGCCATCCAGAACCTTGTCTGGGGCTTTTCCTCGCCACTGTTTGGCGCCCTTGCCGACCGCATCGGCGCCTGGAAGGTGGCCATCCTTGGCGGCGCGATCTACACCGCCGGGCTGCTGGCAAGCGCGTTTTTCATCACCCCCTCGGGTTTGTTTCTTGGCCAGATGCTGATCGGGCTGGGGCTTGGCAGTGCCGGCATTTCGATCGCCATCGGCGCGGTTGGCCGGGTCGTGCCGCCGGGGCGACGCTCGCTGGCCTTCGGTCTTGTGACAAGCTTCGGGTCATTCGGGCAGTTCGCGCTGTTGCCGGTGACACAGATGCTGATGAGCGCGCATGGCTGGCAGACAGCCCTGTTGCTGCTGTCCTTCCTGACCGCAGCGGCGATGGCGGTGGCGCTTGGCCTTCGCGGGGCACCGGCAGCCAGGACCGCCGATGTCGCCGAGCTGACAACTGCCGAGGCGATTCGTGTGGCGGCGGGAAGTCGCGACTATCTGCTGCTGACCGCCGGCTTTTTTGTCTGCGGGCTGCAGCTGGTGTTCATCACAACGCATCTGCCGGCATTTCTTGGTGACCGGAGCGTGCCGCCGCAGATCGCCAGCTGGGCGCTGGCGCTGATCGGGCTGTTCAATATTGTCGGTGCGTTCCTCTGCGGCTGGCTTGGCGGCCATGCTTCCAAGCGCAAGACTCTTGCCACGGTCTATCTTCTCCGCGGAATTGTCATCTGCAGCTTCCTGTTGCTGCCGGTCACCCCGGTGTCCGCGCTCATCTTCGGCGCGGCGATGGGGCTGCTCTGGCTTGGCACGATCCCGCTGACAAGTGGTCTCATCGTCGTATTCTTCGGCCCGAAACATCTCAGCATGCTGTATGGGCTGGCCTTCGCCTCGCATCAGGTCGGCTCGTTCGTCGGCTCCTGGCTTGGCGGCGTGCTCTATGATATCACCGGCAATTACGATCTGATGTGGTGGCTGAATGTCGCGGCGGCGCTGTTCGCATTCACCGTCAACTGGATGATCCGTGAACAGCCGGTCGCCAGCCCGCGACCGGCAGCAGCCTGACCCCGGCAATATAGTTTCAAACCATGCTGTCTCAGGCCTGTTCGCCAAGCCACCTTTCGGCGTCAAGCGCCGCCATACAGCCCATGCCGGCAGCGGTCACGGCCTGGCGATAGATCTTGTCGACACAGTCACCGGCGGCGAACACACCGTCAACCGAAGTGCGGGTGCCACCGGTCTCGGCAAGGATATATCCCTCATCATCAAGATCGAGAACACCGTTGAAGGCGGCGGTGGCGGGATCATGGCCAATGGCCACGAACATTCCCTGGACGGCGATATCCAGATCATCCTCACCGGTGGTCGAGGCCAGCCGCAATCCGGTCACGCCGCTGTCATCGCCAAGCACCTCGGCAACGGTGCGGTTCCATTCCACCCTGATCTTGTCATGGCGCAGCAACCGGTCCTGCATGATCTGTTCGGCGCGAAGCGAATCACGGCGGTGAATCAACGTCACCGACTTGCAGATATTGGCCAGATACAGCGCTTCTTCGACAGCGGTGTTGCCACCCCCGATGACGGCGACGTCACGTTCCTTGTAGAAAAACCCGTCACAGGTGGCGCAGGCCGACACGCCGCGGCCATTGAAGGCCTGTTCCGATTCAAGCCCGAGCCAGCGCGCCTGCGCACCGGTCGCCACGATCACCGCATCGGCGGTCATCCTGTCGCCTGAATCCAGCGTCAGGCGGAATGGCCGGCTCGAGGCATCGAGCGCCGTGACGATATCGTAGACCACGCGCGCGCCGACATTCTCGGCCTGCTGCTGCATCTCGGTCATCAGCCACGGCCCCTGGATGACCTCGGCAAAGCCGGGATAGTTCTCGACATCGGTGGTGATCGTCATTTGCCCGCCGGGTTGCAGGCCGGCAAGGATGACCGGCGACAGATTGGCACGTGCCGTGTAGATGGCGGCCGTCAGACCAGCCGCGCCAGCCCCGATGATGACAACTTTCTCATGCGTTGAATTCGACATTATACCTGCTTTCGGCCAACCGGCCTGATTTGATGATGATATTCCGATGGTTGCCCGGCCCGGCCATCAGGGCCGTTTTGACGTGCCAAAAATATCGCGCGATGGTAGCCTCGGCGGGCGATGATTCCAAGCCCGTTCACCATCTTTCTGGCCTGCATGGCCCTGTTTTTCACCCTGCCGGCCGGCGCGCAGCAGGCCCCTCTTCCGGGCCCCGCGGCCGGCCTTTCATGGATTTCCGGCGGTGCCGTCGAAGGTGGCCTGATGGTGGCCCGCGTCGCGCCCGGGGTGAGGCTTGCCCTTGATGGCGAGCCCCTGCCACTGACCGCTGACGGCCATGCCATGATCGGCTTCCACCGCGACAGCGATGTGCCGGCCCACCTTGTTGTCACGAATCAGGACGGCACACGGCACATCATCATCCTCGAGGCCGCGCAGCGCGACTATGCCGTGCAGCGGATCGACGGGTTGAAGCGTGACCATGTGACCCCGCCACCCGCGGTGCTGGAACGCATCGGCGCCGATTCCGCGGCGGTACGGGCGGCACGCGCGCGCCATGATGCCGGCCTGCTTGCCGGCGATTTCCTGAATGGCCTCGACATGCCGGTCGAAGGGCAGGTCACCGGTGTCTATGGCAGCCAGCGAATCCTCAATGGCGAGCCGCGCCAGCCACATTACGGGATCGACATCGCGGCGCCGCGCGGCACACCGGTCGCGGCACCGGCCGGCGGGCGGATAACGCTTGTCAGGGATCTGTATTTTTCCGGCTGGACGGTTCTGATGACACATGGCCTTGGCCTCAACTCGGCCTTCCTGCATCTTGACAGCGTCACGGTCGCCGCGGGCGAGGAGGTGGAACGTGGCGGCATCATCGGCACTGTCGGATCGACCGGCAGGTCAACCGGCCCGCATCTCGACTGGCGGCTTGACTGGCAGGGGCGGCGGCTTGACGCGGCGCTGGTGCGCCGGCAGCTTGCCGGCCAGCGGGCCGAATAGGCCGGGACCCGGGACCATGGCGCGAACGATCTTCATTTTCGGACTTGGTTATGTGGGACGCCCGCTCGGGCACCGTCTTGCCGCCGCCGGCTGGCGGATCCGCGGCACCACCCGCACCCCCGAAAGGCTGGCCGCCGAAACCGCAGCGGGCTGGCAGATCCATCGCTTTGCCGATGACCTGCCGCTTGCCGATGCCGCCGCCGCCCTCGACGGCGTCGATGCCGTACTGTCGACCATCACCGCCATCGGCGGCAGTGACCCGGTTCTTGACGCGCATCAGGATATTCTGGCCGACTTCACGGGCTGGACCGGCTATGTGTCGGCGACCTCGGTCTATCCCGACCGGCCAGACGGGTTCTGTTATGAGGACACGCCGACCGACCCGGCCACGGCGCGCGGCCGCGCACGTGTGGCGGCCGAGTCACGGTGGCTGTCGCTGCTGCAAAGTGAAATCTTTCGTGCCGCCGGAATCTACGGGCCGGGGCGCAGCCCGTTCGACGCCCTTCGCGCCGGCACGGCACGGATCATCGAGCATCGCGGCCAGGTCTTCAACCGCATCCATGTCGATGACATCTGCCGGATCATAGAGGCGGCGATCAAATCCCCGCGACCCGGCCGCATCATCAATCTTGCCGATACGCGCCCGGCCGCGCAGGGCGAGGTGATGCGGCACGCGGCGGCACTGATCGGCGTCGAACCGCCACAGCCGCAATCCCTCGAGGAGGCCGAACTGTCGCCGATGGCGCGGACCTTCTATGTCTCGCGGCGGCGTGTCGCCTCGCGCGTCATCGGGCCGGAATTGGGGGTCGAGCTTCTCTATCCCGACTATGAAAGCGGGCTCGCCGCGATCCTGGCGGCCGAAAGGGACGGCTAGCCGGCGGCGTGCTGGCTGGCCACCTCATCGACCTCCTCGGATGATCCGAAGACAAGCGGCACCCGTTGGTGAACGGCGGTCGGAGTGATGTCCAGAATATCGCGCGTGCCATCGGTGGCGCGCCCACCGGCCTGTTCGACAAGCAGCGCCATCGGCGCCGCCTCATAGACAAGGCGCAGCCGGCCATCAGCAAAGCCGTCCCGCGAATCAGCCGGATACAGGAACACCCCGCCACGGCTGAAAATCCGCCAGGCTTCGGCGACAAGCGATCCCACATAACGCTGGCTGAAATTCCTGCCGCGCGGGCCATCGGCCCCGGCAACACAGTCGGCGATATAGCGCTGCACCGGCGGCAGCCAGTATCGCTGATTGCCGGCATTGATGGCGAATTCATCTGTCTGTTCGGGAATCCGGACGTTGTCGTCGATCATCTGGAAATTCCCGTCAGCATCCATCCTGAAAGAGGCCACACCAGCCCCGACCGTGACAAGAAGCGTTGTCTGCGGCCCATAGACGAAGAAGCCGGCGGCATGTTGCGCCCGTCCGGCGACAAGCCCCGCGCCCGCGGTCGGCAAAACCGAAAAGATCGTCCCGATGGACACATTGACCCCGATATTGGACGACCCGTCGAGCGGGTCACTGGCGATGATGAATGGTCCGTCCGGCTCCAGCGGGATCGCCGCCTCGCGCTCCTCCGACATGTAGGCCGCCGCACCGGCCTGCCGTGCCGCCCCGAGGATGATCTCGTCGGCCAAGACATCCAGCGCCTTTTGCGTGTCACCATCGGCGTTGACATCGCCGGCGACAGCATCCAGCACGCGGCGCGGGGCGCGGATCTCGGCGCTGATCCGTGCCGTGGCAGCGGCCAGTTCACCGATCGCTGCGGCAAGTTCGGGTCCGGTGCGGGAGTCGAGATAGGCGGCGAGATTTGTCATGAAAAATGGCTCCTGTTCAGCCGGAGGAGGGCATCACCAGAATGGACAATAAAAAAGCACGCCCGACCATATGGCCGGGCGTGCTCCTGAATTCCGTCATACCGTTTCTGTTCGGGGCGAAGCTATTCGCGATTGCCGAACAGATGCAGGATGAACATGAACATGTTGATGAAATCGAGATACAGCGTCAGCGCGCCGAAGATCGACTTCTTGGTCCGCTCCGCCTCGCTGTCACCGGCCATATACATCAGCTTGATCTTCTGCGTATCCCAGGCCGTCAGGCCGGCGAAGATCAGCACACCAAGGACCGAAATCATCAGATCCATGGCTGTTGACGCCACGAAAATGTTCACGATCATCGCGATAATCAGCCCGAACAGGCCGATGATCATGAAGGATCCCATGGCCGAAAGGCTGCGCTTGGTGGTGTAGCCATAGAGGCTGAGACCGGCGAAGGCACCAGCGGTGATGAAGAAGGCACGGGCGACGCTGGCGGTCGAGAACATAAACAGCACTGAAGCAAGCGAAAGGCCCATCAGCGCCGCATAGACGTAGAAGAGATTGCGCGCCTTTGATGCCGACATCGACTGGATACGCGCCGACAGCCAGAAGACAAGGCCAAGCGGCGCCAGCATCAC
>Ga0181591_10002998_pt1 | contig 14583 bp, 19 predicted proteins | sample 071ome_33_FD_133757 | JGI IMG/M metagenome (GOLD analysis project Ga0181591, IMG submission 133757) | Coastal salt marsh microbial communities from the Groves Creek Marsh, Skidaway Island, Georgia - 071412AT metaG (megahit assembly) | ecosystem: Environmental > Aquatic > Marine > Intertidal...
CCAAGCCTTAGAACTGACTTCACGTTCTGAAGTTTCAATAGTTTCAGTAGGCAAACCATCTTTCCACCATACGCTCAAATCTTCAGTTTCCAAATTGTTTTCAAACTCTGAAGGTGGTGCGGGAGTGGCAGGAGCCGGAGTAGATTCTTCTTCTTCTTCATCATCAGAACTTGCGGCTGGTGGGCTACTTGTGACTGAAGGTGCTGCTGGAGCCACACCTGCGGGGCTAACCGTAGGAATAGTTTTACCGTAACTTCCCAATCCCGAACCTACTACATAATTAGTGAGAGGAACAACATCCATAGTAGTAGCACCCGAAGCATTGTCTTTGACAGCCTTAGTCCAATTAGCATCTACGGAACCCGTTTCTGCAATAGCGTTGATGTTGATAGCAGACCAGCCATCTCGATTGAATTGTTTGGCTTTCTTGCTACGTCCAGCACCACCCTTTTTAGCAGGGACAGGAACTCCCAAACGAAGAACTGCGTTAGAATAAAGGGTATCTACATCATCACGAGACAATCCGAAAACATCAGCAATCAGTTTTAGGTCTGAGGTGGAGCCGCTAACCCACGGATTACCGACCAAAGTTGAAAATGTGCTGGTAGCAATACCAGTTCCACCGTATTTGTTATCACACAAAAGATGATTTTGGGCTTTAGGAGTGACTGTGTGGCCTTGGCTCTTCAAAAATTGAATAACGTCAGCACCGATACCTGTTCCAACTCCATCGGCTAAATTGGTGGCTTTGAAACCATTAGCCCACAGATACATCAGGATTTTCTGAGCCTTTGTATCATCAACAGTTGCCATATTTATTCCTCACTCGGTTCTACTACTTAAAGATTCCGACCCTGTTCTCTGACATACATGATAATGTCGGCTCGGAAAAATTGATACAAACGACGAAACCAAGTTTCATACAAACGCAAGAAGTCTGATAAGTTTCGGATTTCTCGATAACGAATACCATAAGGTTCCAAAGCATCCAAAAAATCGGAAAAATCAGAGTTTGCCCAAACGGAAAGTCCTTTGTCGGAAAGACTCATAATAAAATCTCGGTCGGCAACCAACCGATTAAACAAGTCATTGGTTTCTTCAGAGAAATCAGTTTCGGAAGGCGTGTAAAACGGATGAGAACGAATAAATCTTTCTGTAAGTTCCAGATAACTTTGTAAATGAACTCCTCTAATCCATGTCAGCCAACCTTCCATGTGGTTAGCACAGTAATGTGTCCAAATGGGATTAAGAGACATGAAAACTGCCTCACTCAGAATCAAAATCTACTAAGAAAGTGGAAACATCTGGTCGTTCAGGATTCTCAGGAATTACGATTTCCCCAATCGTGTGAACTTCGGAAAGTTCTTCTTGAGTGATGGCATCTGCTTCTGGCTCTTTGGAACCTACTGGTTGAACTTTGAGTTCTTCTTGGGAGACACCTGCTTTGGAAGCCAAAGATTCTAATGATTCTAAGCCACCGCCTTGCAGAGACTCTGGGATTTCAAGACCGTTGATACTCAAAGGATTGTATTGTTCAGCAGATTCTGGAACTGGTAAATCTTCAAATGAAATCTTGGAATTGCGTCGGTGGTTTTCGGCTTCAGCCGCCATTTGAGATTGGATTTTATCAACGCCTTGTTGGAAATTAGGAATGCCGGCTTCAGAGGTGTAATCTACACCATCGGTAGATTTCCTGTTAATTTTATTTTGAGAATCACGAGACATAACTTCTTCTACGGAAAGCCCTGCTTCTTTGGCTAATTGTTCTAAACCATTGATTCCAAATTGGGTTTCAACTCGACGGTTCAAACTTGAAGTTTCATAGTGTGATTTTTGTTTAGCGGGATTGGGTGCGCCCATTATTTCATACCAATCCACAGGTCCATCAGTAAAGGGGTCTTTAGGTGGCGGTGCCGCAGGTGCGGCGACGGTCGCATCGGCGGAGCCTACTGATTCACCAATAGAAATAACAGCAGATTCTTCTGCTGACGCAGAGTCGGTCTCAGTCTGAAACAAAGACATATCGGCTGAATCGTTTTGAGCAGCCTTGATACGTTCCAAGAACTCTCGGTCTGAATCATCAAGTGTTTGTTTGCGACCGCCAAAGAAATCGGAAGCGTTTCTGACTACGGGGGCAATATCATTCCAGAACTCAGCCAGATTGAGAAGACGATTGGCCGTTGGTGAAGAATCTACGGCATCGGCTACACCATACTTTTCTAAAAAGTTCACTAAAGGAACTAAAACTCGCTCTCCCATTTCAGGGTCCAGATTAAACTTGCGAGTCAATTCAGCCATGTCGGAAGCACCGAACATACCTGCCACCGAAGCCGAACTGCCAGATTTTTTAGAATCGGAAGATTTAGAATCAGAACTGGCTGAACTGGAGTTGGAAGATTCAGTCTTGCTGTTGCGAAGCAAGTCGTCAAAATCACTCATAGGAGTCCTATGAACTCACTACTACTTAAAAGTTCTTTATTTTTTGAACAATGTTTCGGCTTGTTCTCGCAAAGAATTGAGCCATGCTTGGTTGTAAGTATCAGAGTTATCGTCTCGTTGAAACTCAGCGTGTTCGGCCAAAGTATCAAGACTGGTTGCCAGTAAATCGTGAAGGAATTGACTGTCATCGCCAGTAGCAGGAACTTTTCGGATAAACTCAGATAAATGTTGAGTCATACGTCGCATTTCACTTTCACGGGCGGCTGTTTTAAGAGAAAGGATTTGATGAATAAAAGGTGATTCTAAAGTGCTAAGAATCTTGTCTTGTAAAGACAAATTGGAATCTTGGTCTAACGAGGAAACGATGGTATTAAAACTTTCATACAAGGATTCAATTTGAGTTGGTGTAGCCGAGATTCCCATAGATTCGGTGAACTCTCGAAATTGTTGTTTGATGGTTTGCGCTCGTTGGCTTTCCAAAAACTTCTGATAAGCCGAGAGGCTGTCTCGCATAGCCGAGAGATTTTCAAAAAGTTCTTTGGGATTCATCTCGTTCACACACTCGGTAACTAATTAAACTGAGGTCCGTTACGACGGTTAAAATCTCCAAGTAAGAAATTGTTTAAATTGCTCATAGCATCAAAGCGATTAGCCGCTTGTGATTCAGCGGCTTTTTTGGCTTCTTTTTGCTCGGCACGTTTCATGTAATCTTCGGCTTCAGAAAGTTTCTTGTCGAAACGGTCAATGGTGGATTTCAAATCATCAATCTGACTTTTGTAATACCAACTGGTTCCCAGCGCACCGATGACTAAACCTGCCATCATGCCCATAGCCGCAGCCGATTTGCCACCAACTGCGAAACCTGCGGAAGCCACAGGAGTTTTACTTCCTGCGGTGGCGGTGTCAGCGGCTGAAGTGTGCTTGACAGCATTACGCTTAGACAACTCTGCATGGATTTTACCGAGGTCTGATTGATAAGTTGGCAATTCTTCGGGAGCAGGTGCTTTACGACTCATAGAATACAACAAATCCATAAGTTCAGAATCATTCATGTCTTCTAACTTCATGTTTTTACGAACTGAAATTGATTCGGCAGCGAAAACAGTTGTATCTTGACGAGGTTCTACGATGACATCAGTAATTTTCTTCCAGCCTCGAATGCCGTTGCCACGAACACCCAAAACATATTTGCCGGGACCTGTTTCATTAGCAAAAGAAACTAACTCTGAAACGCTGATGGGTTCTTCGGAACGCAAGATGTCCTGACAGCCAGAGTTCTTGACACCTTTTTGATAACGGCGAACAAAATAACCCATACTACGGATAAGATGTTTCTGATACTTAAAGGTTCTTGATTTTCGGAGGCTCATCCGAAGAGTTGTCCGAATCAAGAGTTGAGATAAACCAACAAAGCGACGGCTACCACAGAAGCCACCGTTCTGATAAAAGCCATCAGATTGGGATAGTTTCCAACAAATGATTCTATTTTAGACAACAAAGTATCACGACCAAACTTGTGCCAAATACTCATAGCATTCTGAAACTGATTCTTCTGGAACGGATTCGGCATCTGGGTCCAAATTAGACATAAGTGTGTTAAGTGCCGTAAAAGTATTCATTAAACGCTTCCACTTGAGATTGTGAATCTTGGTGTAAATGTCTCGACTGTCGGCTCGTTGTTCATAGCCTTTAGAAGCCAGATATTTACTGAGTGACAATAAATCAAGTCTCCAACGAATACCACCTCGTCGCTCACGACTTTGGGCGTGTCGGAACATAGGGCGGTTGCGAAGAATGCCGATAACTTCTCGACTGGTGTAACGACGTGGTTTAAGTTCCAACATTTTTTGAGCAATTTCGGTGCTGTGGCCGTAGCCTTCATTGTCCAAAAGATATTCCACAATATCAAAAACGAGAGTTTCAACTAATGGTAATGGTGTGGAACCTTTTTTATCCGAATCATCGGATGAATCTGAAGAACTCATGTCTTATTCCTCTTCAGAGATGTTTAATTCTTGACGAACCAATTGTCGCTTACCTTCTTCATAGGCTTCTTTGGCTTCTTCCAAAGTTAAACCCGCAGCCTTATGCTCCAAAATAATTTGCTTGCGACGACTTTCATAAGTCATTAGTTCCAAAATAGCAAGATTGGTTTCGTCCATTTCAAAAGCAGGTTCTTGATAATCACCTGCAAACAAGTGTTCAATTTCAACCGCTAATTCAGCAGCGGTCATGGTAGAAATTGTGGTGAACTCTTCAAGGTCTTCATCAAGTTTGCTACCTGCTACCGAATCTACAATACGAGAAATAAACTGTTCAGCAGTATCTTTGGTAACTTTCATTCCAACTCTGGGCCAATATCGCATCTCTGGTTCGACGGTCATAGTTCCTGTTATACAGGGACACCTACTTAAAACTTCACATTTTTCGGAAACTGATAACTGCCGAACCAGACCAAATGGCTTTAGCAATAGTCAGCGAATCTGTTTCGGACTCACCGTTGATAAAAAATTGCTTGCCTTTACGTTGTTCCAAATCAATGATTATTTTCATTTCATTCAACGGAACATTAGGCGGTATGTAGCGTTCATTCTTCTTCATACACTTCGCTTCCTACGGGTAAATCAAGAGTTTCAGCAGAAATCCAATTAGCAGAAGTCATGCCGTTTTTAGATTTGAAAACACGGCTGGTGCGAAAACCTTCGGCAGAACGAACTTGGTCTGAATACAATCGGCCAGCGCATTCCAGATTCCACGGTTTTTCAGAAAATACTTTTCGCCACATCATTTGTTCCGAAAGTTTCATGGGAATTGGAGACATGACAATACCAAACAAAGTATCGTAAGTTAATTCTCCGATGAGAACATGAAGTCCCGTTCCCGATGAACTGGTTCGAACCCAGACACGAGGGCCAAACTCGGTGCAAAGCACAGACAAGGCTTTGAGAACTTTGGGATTGGAAAGGTCGGTATCATCCCAATCAAATGTCAAACCAGAGTTAGTCATGGTCTTGAATACTTCGTATTACCCTTAAAAACAGTTGTCTGTTTTAGAACGTGGGTCAAACTGAATAGAGTTGCTGGCTGGTTGATACGACAACGGAGTGTAATCAGAAGGTGCAGAAACTTCTTCAGCCGAGTTAGTTTGTGTTTCATTTTCTGAAGTTTTGGCTGTGCCGTCGTCGTTGAACTTGTCAGAGTATTTGAAATCTTCAAAGCCTTTCTTGATGTAAGTAACACCCTTTTGATTCATGTGTTGTTCATACTTCCATTCCTTTTCAACATCTCCTTCAAGATGGTTGGCGGCTACTCCACGGGGTCGGCGTGAATCAAGGTATTCATTGGAGGGTCCAACACCTTGAGAAAGGGAAAGTGCGCCGTTGGCTGATTTCCATGTGCTACCGTCGTAGTCGTTAGGAAGTTGTGGTGCAGAGCCATCAGTCCAGAAGTAAGAAAGTCCCCATTCTAAAGCACGGCAGTAGTTATCTACGCACTTGCCTGAGCCACAATCCGTGTCAGCAGAACAAGGTGTGTCTGGCGACTTAGGGTGTTCAGTAGTGTATCTTTCAGGCCAGTAAGTGAATGCAATACAGTTTTCATCCGAATCACATTGAGCAGCAGCCTCTTCCAATGTCTTGTAAGCGGCTCTGGGTTCGGGTTTCGTGCCTCGATAAAGATTGCTGCGCCCCATCGCTGGATAAATTGAACCAGTTTTCTTAGTGAAGTTATCAAGAGGTTTGGTTTCAGTTGGTGTAACTGCTGGAGTTACTGTGGTTGTAGTTTCAGTTTCTTCTGAACTATCGCCTTTGAAATGCCAATATGCCAATCCGCCAACCACTACTGCACCCAAAATGCCGATTACTTGCGCTTGTGCCATATCAATATGTTGGTGGTTCTGATACTTAAAGATTACTCTTCTTCAGAATCTATACGATGTTTCCAAACCGCTAAATCAGTCAGCAATTTGTTGCGCCACAGAACCCAACGAACAAAGTAAATACTGAGTGTGCCTTGTAAGGCGACTATGAAAGCCAGAACGACTAAAAGTGTCCATTCCCAATCAATCATCCGAATCATCCTCTGAAACTTCCCATGTTAAAACTACGGAATCACGTTGTTTGCGTCGAGAAATCTTAACGCCATCGGGTAAAACATTTGAAAGTTCATACACAAAATTACCAACCGAAGAATCCGAGCCATAATAAAACTCTTGATTATTTCGATTCCACTTGGCCGTAGTAATATATGGCGTGCGAATCACGGCTTTACCTTCAGATTCTGAAATACTAATGGAACGGAAAGCGGAGAAACGAAGACCACGTTCATTCCAAAGAGTTTCTGAAACTTCTGAAAGTTTGGAGCCACGAGGTTCAAATGGTAATCGAGTCATCCCTACGATTCGGATAGATGTTTCGGATGAAAGTGTCCGAAACTTTTGAAGGTAAGGTTGCTGGATTTGCCATTCGTTGTGAACCAAAGCGGCGGCAGGGTTATGTGACGCAGTAGCCCAAACAGACTCTCCAAAGTTGGGAACAATTTGGTTGATAACAAGGTGTTGAATCGGAATCTTCATCGTGTCCATAAATCGGACTGTGCGAGCGCATTCTGCATAACCCGCTTCAGTAGCAATTGAAACCAAATTGATGCTAACATATTCGGGATTGCGTAGCAAGGCTTTGAGACGTTCAATGCGAGCAATAAAATCTTCCATTAGAGCCACAAGTTTGGAAGTGTCTCCCTTTTTGATAAAGAAACCTTTGAGATTTTCAATCTTGGCTTTCATCCGAAGAATCTTGAGAAGAAATGTATTAAGATAATCTGGGGCTGAAAGGGCTTTGAGTGTATGTCCTGTGGGTGCAGTATCAAAAACGATAATATCGTAGTCTGTGCCAGCACACAATCGGTTAATCTCTTCTAAGGCAAAGGCTTCATCCATGCCCGGAAACTTAGAAAGTTCGGATAGCATAGAAGAATCAAAACCGGGCAGGTTGCCAAAAGATTTCTCCATGAGTGTTTCAATTTGACCGAAAAAATCGCCGGCGAGAGCCTCGGCATTGAGATTTTTAGCCCACAAGTTGGGAACTCCTGTAACTGGTGTGGCCTCGAATCCGACTCGGATGCCGAGAGTATCATCGGTGCTATGGGCTGGGTCGCTGGAAACCAGCAAAGTTCGGTAGCCTTTACCAGCATGATGCAAAGCCGTGGCTGCGGAAACCGTAGATTTGCCGACACCACCTTTACCGGTGAACAAAATCATCTGTGCCATGCTTCACATAAAGGTGAAGCACCTATTTAAAACATCTCAAGTCCATTGAGACTGAAAATCGGAGTCAAACAAAAAGTGTCCTTCAAGTGCTGAATCTTCATCATAATCATCAGGATATTCAGGAATATCAATTTTGAGAGGGCATTCTCCTTTGTCGCCTTTGATGGCTACTAAAATGTTGCTGGTCTCAAAACCTGCTGGCGGAATCAATTCAGTTGGATTGACAATAATCATTAACAATCTTTTTTCTTCAGAAAAAGAAATATCGGTCGGAATGCCGATTTGACGACCTGTTTCGGGAACTGAACCTTCCCAAAAGGGTTGTCCGTCTATCAAAATAACGAACTCTAAACCTGCCAAATAAATAGATGCGTTGGGTCCAATAACGAGCGTATCTAAACAAACTTTTTCAGGAACATTGATAGTGCCGATAGAAACCGTGGTGGGGTTAATCGGTAAATCTACAATGCCATAGTATTCGTCTGACTTTTCAGACATATCATCACCTTGTTTTTCTTGATACTTAAAGACTCCGGTATTATGAGTCACGATTCTGTTTTTTATCCGAGTTTGATTTCTGGATACTGGAATGTTTTTTGGATTTATCACCTGATTTCGGGGCTGATTCGGATGCTGATGGCACAAATGTTTCAGAAGCACGGTCTAAAGATTCCAAAGAATCGAAACCGGTGGTTTCTTGGAAATCTCCTGATAATGTATCTTCCAAACCTTCTCGCCATGCGGCTTGTTGTCTGCGACGAGTTCGTAAGCGACCTTGACGCTCTTTGAGTTTAAGGGTTTCACGGTATTCAGTTTGTTGAGAACGAACCCAATCTTCAATTTCTTCTGGTGTGATACCCAATTTGCCTTGACGAATAATCTTGGCTTTATACCATTCTACGTTTTCAACAGTAACTCGAAGTCCGATATTTTGCAGTTCTACTGCAATCAAAGAATCTACACCGTCAAACAAAAGATAATCTACCCACACATCAGCAGAACGTCCTGTGGTGCCATTGATAATAAAAGATTGAAAACCACGAACTTGGGAAGGTCCTCCTGAAGGATTATTGGGAGGAATTAAAATAGAATTAAGGGTGGCTTGGCCTAATGAGGTGGTATCAAGGCTACCGCCAAACAAAACGAGACCATCTAAAAACGGAGTCATGTTACGAGAAATGTATAAACTGCTACGCTGGTCAGAATCTAATCCTGTAAATTGGTCAGTTTGGTCTAAATAGGCTACCTGATTGGCAGGTTGTCGGTCGAAAGCCGAATTACAGGAAACCAAACTGCCTGAGACATCATCAGCAAAAGTAAATATCCATTGGTCACGGTCGGCATCCCAACGAGCCGAAACTGGGCGACGTGCGGTGGCTGTGCCGCCTGTTTGAATGGCTGCATTGATTGAACTTCCTACGGAAATAACATCCCAAGAAACTGGGGTGATGCCGTCTGACATTTCAAAACGAACTGGAGATGTGTTGGTGGCTTGAATCAAAAGCGTTCCAAAATCATACATGAAAATTACGGGTCCTACACCGGCGGTGTATCCAAGAAATCCGTAAGCAACATTGGCAGGTAGTCCGGGTCCAACATAAGGAGTATTGCCGATTCCGTAAGCATAACGATTTTCAGGATAAACGCTGGCTAAAAAGTTGAGAGGGTCTGGTTCTAACACCCCCAATGTAGGGTCTGTTTCTAACAAAAGTTTCAAGTTTTGGTCAGGATAGGCAGTAAGAGTCTGGATTCCATCATCAGGATTTGTAATTTCAGGATAAACGCTGGCATTTTTAGCGGTGGCTTCATCAGTTCGAGAGTAAGTGGCTTGTTGAACTGCTTTACCATACCATTTATCAGGCATTGAAAATCCTGTGGCTGTTTCAAAACCACCTCCTTTAATGGCAAAAGGACAAATAACTTGGTCGGGGTCTGGTTTGTTGGGTGCTGCGTGAACGAAGGCTCCAAGTGCTATTTCAAAATTGGTAGCATAAATAGCAGTAGATGTGGTAGCACCATAAGTTACTCGGTCAAGACCAACGGCAAGATTGGTCAAAACTGGGTCGGGAGATTCACTAAAAGTTGGCATAATGATTGTGCCATAAGAACCATCAAGGTCATAAGAAACGCTGGAATCAAGACCAAAGTTTTCAGAGCCTAATGCCGTGTATAACTGATTGTAAGCAGGAGTTCCAGCATTGTTAGGTTGCCAAAAACCAAGTGAAGGTGTGGTAAAATCTACACCACCTGCTCCATCGTCAGCGATGGCTTCTCCTGTAATACAAATAGTGATACCAGTAGAATCTGATGATGCAAATGAAAGTGGAAATGGACCTCCGTTAATGACTACTACATCGTGAATACGACTCAAATAAAATCCGTTGGATAAAGTTGTAAGAGTAACAAAGTTTGGTGTGACAGTAATGGGCGTAGTGGTGTTGATACTGTGAGCAAGGTCTTCTAAAGCATAAACTGTGGAAGGATACTGTTTAGAATTGGGAAGGTAACGACCTACATGGTTGGCTTGGTCGGCTTTCCATGAAACTTGAAAACCTGTGTTGCTGTATGCTACTGTAAATGGGCGTTCTGTTGATTTGCCACCGGGGTCGGAACTTCCAAAGTTTCGCACTACGATAGTAGGGTCTGCAAGAAAATCTATTTGCGAAATCCATGCGGAATAATTTTGAGAAGATAACATCCCTTCGGAACTGGCAATACGTTGGTGACCCGCAGCCATAATTTTTATCCTTCCAGAATCTCCGTCAGAAACAACATCAACAGCATAAACACCCGGAGTTTTATCAGAACCCAGACCTGTCAAGTCAGGTTCTACTTCGTAAGGCATACGACAAAGATAAGTGAAAAAAGCGTTTTCATAAGAATCAAAAGGTTGTGAAACTACCCAGCCAAAATCAACAATCGGAGGTTGTAACCAAAAGTTAGTGGGTTTGGAAAGTTGAGAAGGGTCAAATTGTTCGTAATACAAGGCTTCTGGTCGGCCTCGTTGAGAAACATTGTGCGCTCGAATCAAAGTTACGAATCCATCCCAAGCCCACGCTCCAGCACCACCGTTAAGTTCTTGAAAAAAGGCACGGTAACTACCACAAACTACATAAAAATCTCGAACATAAGTGGTGTTTCGGATAACAACATCAAACTCAGAATAATTTGCGTCATAAGCACTTGGAATAGAAATGTCATCTCCTCGACCACCAGTTTCTAAACTTCTAAAAAGATTGAAGTCTCCTTGCCGAAGAACTAAATCCCACTCAGAAATGAACCAATTGGGAAAAGATTGGGTGTTCAAATCGTATGCCAATCCCAAAAGTTTCACGCTCCTGTGGTGGTCCAAGAATAAGATTCTCCAGTTGGAAAATCTTCAATAGGTTCTACTAAAGCATTGGAAATAAAATAAGTGACGTTCCAATTGGTGTTGGGTGGAATCTCAATTGGAATCCAATTTTTAAGAACTGGTGAGGCCGAGGATGAAATTGGAAACGGTGCTGCGGTGCCAGACATTCCTTGTGCGTCTCGACCATCAAGAGTTTGATAATAAGCCGTGGATTCTAAAACAATGTTCACGAAACCACCGGGTTTCCAATTGTTGCCGAGTCCGTAAATGCCGGGAGTGCTACCAATGTATTGAAGAACCAAAAACTCATCGCCCTTAGTTTGAAGACGATTGGTAATGGTCGCAGTTCCAATTTTAGAATAGAACACCGATTGAGGGCGATTTTCTAAAAGTTCCAAATCTTTAGGTGGTAGATTGCCGAGGTCGGCTACTGACCACTTGAAACCTTGACGACGAACTGACATGGTATCAATCTCCTAATCCGTAAGCACGGCGTAATTGTTGGCGAATCTTTTCTAATTCCTCTTCAGCAGATTTCATCAAACGAGATTGATTGCCTTGAATGTTGCGTCGAATCGGGTCGGATTCAGGAATAAGTGTGGGAGCAGAACCTTCAGGGCGGATTTGTGAAACCCAATCTGGAGTTCCAGAAGGGTGGGCGATGTCAGTTTGTGAAACTTTGGGTTCTGGTGTGCGCTGTCGTTGAGTGGGGTCAGCACGTTGGCGAGTATCTTGCAGACCTGTGCGTTCACCTTGAGCCTGACGACGAAGGCGGTCTTGGGCTTGTTGAGTCGCAACAGCCCGTTTCAAACGGTCGTCAAAGTCCATGTAGAAACCTATGCGGTTTCTGCTACTTAAACCTTCGCAGTTCAGCGTTGTCGCATTTGACCAGAAGATGGTGAAGCATCGCCTTGGTCACGGTAGCCGGGTTTAGCATAGTTACGAGCCTTTTGTCGGCGGTCGTTAGCAATAGCACCTTTCTTTCCATCAACATTGACTTGATACTTGGTAAATTGTCCTTTGTTGTTGCGTCGGACGTATCGGCGGGTGCCATCTTGAAGAGTCATGCGTGTGCGAGGAGCCTCAAACTCAGCATTCCTCATTTCTCGGAAGACTCCTGCGGTTACAGAAGCATCGCCTTGGTCCCGATAGCCGGCTCGTGCATAGGACGTAGCCTTCTTGCGTCGGTCAATAGCAGCAGCACCTTTCTTTCCATCAACATTGACTTGATACTTGGTGAATTGTCCTTTGCTGTTGCGTCGGACATATCGGCGGGTGCCATCTTGAAGGGTCATGCGAGTGCGTGGTGCTTCAAACTCAGCAGAGCCATACCATTGTGGAACACCGTTACCAGAGTCCAAAGCAGAGTTGTCACCAAAAGAGTTAGCAATAACAGGTTCTTTTTGAGTTTCGATAGCATCGGCACCGTAAATCATGTTTTCAAGGTCACGGGAAACACGACCAATAACGCCCATTGGCTTGGCATCGCCTTGGTCTCGGAAACCGGCTCGTGCATAATTTACTGCTCCTTTGCGTCGGTCCATAGCAAGGCTACGACCCATTGAGACGTTCTTACGGATAGTGCCGTCTTTGCGTCGGCTAATGTATCGCTTGTTACCCCATCGGTCAGTAACTCGCTTACGAGGCAAAGCACGACCGTTGGCTTCAAACTCAGCCGAGCCAATCCATTGAGGAACACCGTGTCCTGAATCTACAACTGTGGATTCTTCACCGTAGGAGTTAGGAACAACTGGAAGACCTACTTCAGTTTCTGCTGAACCATACCATTGAGGAACACCGTGACCGCCTTCGGCAGAGTTGTCACCGTAGGAATCAGCGATAACTGGAATACCTGCGTATTCTACTTCTGCACCCATGACACCAGCGATGTCATCCTTGATGGCTTGTGTGGCTTCACCAACGGCTTCTCCTCGGAGTTTGCCGAACAAGTAAAGTCCACCGCCAACGGCAGTTAGTCCAAGAGTCAAAAATCCAGCAGGACCGTAGCATCCGAGATTAGAGAGTTCTTTCATGGAACGGTAGCCAAGTAGCCCTCCGCCAATAATCATTCCAGCACCAGTAATTGTCTTTGCATCCATTCGTTGCACCTAATTCAGCATGAGTTGTTCTGATACTTAAAGACTTCGGTAAAATTAACTTTTGCGAAACCACATCCCACAGGAATGACAAACTAAAGTTTTAGCATCTACATCGCATTGTCGTCGGCAGGGTCCACCAACACGAATCCATTCAGACACGAGAAATCACCTTGTTGGATAACCATTGGTATTGTTCTTCAGAACAAAGTCCTCGAAAGCGATAAAACTTAAGAGCCAAAATTAGAAAATAATTACTCAAGCGGGTGCGTAACATTGAAATCACCAAGAACCCAACGTAGTGTTTTGATTACTCCTTCTAAGGCTTTTTTATTGCGGGCTGCTTCTTTCATAATTTTGCGATTGTCTCGTTGTCGGGCTTCATAAAAAACATTGACCCAATAATTCTGCTTTCTTTCCGCAGCATTCAACATATCTTCAATATCTTCCCATGAGCGATTATACGCAAAATGTTCCGAATCTTGGTGGTCTGACATTACCATAATACATCAATCCAGTATAGTATTCTGGATGATGTGCTGATACTTAAAACTTCGCTTACTCTTCAGAAGTAACGTCTGAAGTGGGCGATGAGATTCTCTCAGATTTGTTCAAAGCCGAAGCGATGTAAATGAGAGTTTCCATCGTGAGCGCACCAAGATTAACTTTGGCTCGATTAGATTTTTCGTTACGAGCATTCCAAGATTCTACGCTTCGCTTGTTGAGCGAACTAAGTCGCTTACCAACATATTCTTCAAGTTCGGCTCGGCTACAAAGCACACGCATTTGGCTGGGGGTCATACGGCGGGGGTTCATAGTAAAACTATGGGTTTGCACTTACTTAAAACTTCACTCAAGATACTTGTCTGGAAAAGAAAACCAATTGATTGCGAAATTGTCTATTAACGTTCTAAAGATATTTGGATTAAGGGAAAGGTGTTCAAAATCCACATTAGACACATATTTTTCAATGAGTTCAGGAGTCAAGGCAGGGTTTTTTGATAACCTATTCCAAAACCATTTATCCTTGTATTTTTCAATGAGTTCAGGAGTCAAAACAGGGTTAGACGATAACTCATTCCAATACCATTCATCCTTGTATTTTTCAATCAAAGAAGGCGTAAGTGAAGGGTTTTCCGATAAATTAGGCCAAAAACATTTATCCTTGTATTTTTCAATGAGTTCAGGAGTCAAAACAGGGTTAGACGATAACTCATCCCAATCGAAAACGTCTGGTCGGGTTTTAATGAGTTCTGGAGGCAAAGAAGGGTTAGAAGATAAGTTATCCCAATTCCAACTGTATTTGTATTTATCAATGAGTTCTGGAGTCAAAGAAGGGTTAGAAGATAAGTTATCCCAATCCTGCGATACCAATTGACTTATGTGTTCTTCGATAAACTCAGGAGTTAAGGAAGGGTTTAGTGCTAACC
>Ga0181591_10003011_pt1 | contig 14560 bp, 19 predicted proteins | sample 071ome_33_FD_133757 | JGI IMG/M metagenome (GOLD analysis project Ga0181591, IMG submission 133757) | Coastal salt marsh microbial communities from the Groves Creek Marsh, Skidaway Island, Georgia - 071412AT metaG (megahit assembly) | ecosystem: Environmental > Aquatic > Marine > Intertidal...
ATTAAAACGAGTGAGGTTGATTTGAGTTGGTTTGTAACCAAATTCAGTTTCCTTACGACCTTTGATTGATTTAAGTTCAGTTGACATAATACTTGTTTTTTACTTAGACTAATATATAACAAAGTTTCCATTATACCAAATTAAAGTGAGCCGAATAGATTTCCACAGACTCAGGTCCCACTGTGATCAGGATCAGGATGGGTTCACCGTACAGGTTGTATTTTATTTGGCACGGGGACTCCCCCACACTATATAGGGGTAATGGGGGGACCCCCCTGCAGTACCCCCTCCGGTATCCCCCCTTAAAATAAGGGTTTTTCGGTGTCTGTATAGGGGGGTCAATGCCCCGTCCCGGATTTTTCCGGAATTTTTTGGAAAAATTCGATTTTTTTTCGTATTTTATAAAAAAAAATTTATGTATAAAAATACAAAAATTCATAGAATAGATCACGAAAAATTAATAGAACGTTATAAAGAACTTGGAAATGCAAAAAAGACTGCGTTGGAGTTCGATTTATCAGGACCGACAGTTTTAAAAATTATTAGATCACATGGTGTAGAGGTTAATCGTGAATTAAAAAAATATAGTGATGAGTATGTTATATCCAAATATTACGAATTGGGTACTGTAGAGAAAACGTCTATTAAGTTGGGGATGGGGAACCAAAGGGTACGTGACATATTGGACAGAAATGATATTGAGAGAAAAACAGTAAAATACATATCGATCGGAGATGTATTCAATAAGTTAACTGTGATAGAATTTTTGGGTTATCATGGTACAAGAAATAAAAGTAGACTATTCTTATGTAAATGTGAGTGTGGGGGAACAAGGGAGGTTGACAGTCGTAAATTAACTAATTCAGAAAAACCCATAAAAGACTGTGGATGTGGGTGGAAATTAATAAGAGAAAGGGCTGAGTTAAAACGTAAGGAAAAAGAACGAGCAAAACAACTACGGTTGGAAAAACGTATCGAACGTGAATTAAAAAACAAACTCAAACCTAAGAAAGTCAGAACCGATACAAAATATAAAGTAGGATATAAAAATGATAGATTAACTATTATATCTGTAGTTGGTAAGGGTAAAAATAAAGTTTTTACTGTGGAGTGTGAATGTGGGACAATTAAAGATATTAAACGACATTCAATTCGTACCACAAAATCTTGTGGTTGTTTACAAAAAGAAAGATCTACAACCCATGGTATGATATCTAAGGATAGAAAAGGGTATGATAGGTGGAAATCAATGATTCGTAGATGTCATAATCCAAAATCCCATCGATATCATGACTATGGGGGTCGTGGAATATATGTGTGTGATAGATGGAGATTACCAAATGGTGAGGGATGTAAAAACTATATAGAGGATATTAAAAAATATTTAGGTCCTAAACCCGACGGTAACTATTCTTTAGATCGTATAGATAATGATGGTCCTTATGAGATTAGTAATATGAGATGGGCAGATGCATCAACTCAGACTAAAAACCAAAGAAGGTTTATAAAGGTTGATGAAGACCAATGTAAAATAGATTTTTCGGGGGTAAAAAACCTTTAGTAAGTAAAAAAGGTCAAAATCGATTTCGGAATTTTCCGGAAATTTTTCAGAAAATTGGGTTTTTCGAACACCCTAAACTAAACTTATTTAATACGGAGGGTACTAATCTATTTTTTTCAATATTTATATACTAAACACTTATCACAATGAAGAAAATAGTATTAACAGAATCTCAGTTTGATATGGTTACTGAGAATCAATTATTGAATGAAAGTTCAGAACGACGTTCATATGACATTATGAGCAAAGTTAATGGATTGAAATCGGGAAAACCAACGTTAGATAGGTCAGCAGCGTCAAGTGTAGCGGATCAGATATATGACGCAATTAAAGGTGCGGGTACTGATGAAGATGCAATTAAATCGGCACTTTCACAATGTCAAAACATGCACGACGTTAAGGCGGTAATCAACTCATTTAAACAAAATACAGGTGAAGATCTATATTCTTGGTTAAAGGGGGATATTAGTACGGAATACCAATGGAACTTTTATGTATTAAGACCATTAAGAGATGCGTTACAGACATCAAATACTGAAAAACATTTCGAGGTAGATGAAAACGCGGCACAAGATAAAGCAACCGCAGAACAAAACGCAGCAGATGAAAAACCATTCTTAGATAAATTCCCATGTCTTAAAGATGAGAAGGGATATACATTCCGTAGAGTAAAGAACGGTGTATTATACTTCCAAAATGAAGCTAACGTGGGTATTAAGGATTATGGTATTAAGATGGACGGTACATTGTACTACTATAAAGATAGTAAGTGGAATCAAGCACCTGAGAAAGCATCTTGTCAATCAGCAGACTACCAAGATATTCAAGAAGATATGAATTACGGTGGTATCCCAAGTGAGAAAACGGCAGAAACTGAACCAAAACCTGAAGGATCTACAGAACCAAAACCTGAAAGTGGAGAAACCACAAAACCCGAGGGAGGTGAAACAACTAAACCTGAAGGTGGAGAAACTACAAAACCTGTAGTAAGAACTCAATTAATGACAGGTAATGATGTTAAAGAAATTCAACAAATGCTACATGACGCAGGATATGGTGAAATCGTTGGTGCTGTTGACGGTAAATTAGGTAAGAGAACCTTGGCGGGTATTAAGGAATTCTTCTTAGGTGCAACAAGACCTAAAGTAGAGGCAATTACATTAAACTCTAAGGAAGCTAAAATTGAAGAACCTAAGATCGAGCCAGCTAAACTAATGTCCAAGGGGGCTACAAGTTTGGCAGAATCTGTAAAACACTTTAAAAAATTAATCAAGTAATGAAAACTGTATTCAAGGACGAACATAAATTAAAACAAGAAGTAGAATCTCATATCTCAGAGGAAAAAGAAGTCTGTGGATGTGGGTGTGAAATAGGTAAGTGTGAATGTGGTCCTGAATGTACCAAATGTGACTGTGGTAAGAAGGAAGAGGAGGAAACATCTGAAGATTGGAATCCAAATGATTCAGTTGCAACACAACCGGGTGGATTAATGCAAGGTGCGATGGAACCTAAGTGGTTAAATGAAACTAAGAATAACTTTAAAAGACTTATTAGATAATGAAAAAATTAGTATTAACAGAAGAACAGTACAATAGATTGTTCGAACCTAAAGTGATCGAGGAACAACAAGACACATGGTCACAAATGGATGATGAAGAAAAAAGAGAGTATCTTCAATCCTTCACATCAGACTCTGATAAGATCGAACAGTTATTAAGAAGTCCTCAAGACCCTACAAAGGAATTCGAGGGAATGAGTGACGATGGAACCATGGGGGACATTTCGGTGGAACGATCCACAGAGGAAGTTCTCAATGATATGGAGGGTGATGTTAGAGAGTTACAAAGATCAATAGAACTCATTAAATCAAGAATGTAAAAACAACAAAGGGACCTCGTGTCCCTTTTTTTTATGCCATGGGAGAAGTGTTTTGTATCATATGTTTAATAGGTTCGGTAAGTTACCTTTTACATCATATGTTTAATAGACATAAAAAATGTGGGTGTTCATCCTGTGTGTGTGACGGAACATTTACAAAAAAATGATATTGGTTTTGGATATACTCAAGTACTAAATCGTACTTATGGTAAAGAAAAGATCTAAAATGAAACCATTACTAACATTATTACTACTATTACCATATACAATAGGTAATGGACAAACAAAACTAAAATCCGATACATCCGAAAATTGGGGTGTGGAAATGTCAACAAACATATCTTATTACAATTCACTATCAATCAGTATAGAAAAAGAATTCCACTATAACCGATGGGTATTCGGACCAAGAGTAGAACTCCTTAATCTATTCCAATCTCAATTCTACAATGGTGGTGATTCCACATATGAAATGAATGCACAATTCAGAATTAGATTAGCACAGATAGAGTATAGGATAAACCCTAATATAAAAGTAGGTATATCACCCTTTTGGATGTTAGGACCTATTCCACAAAGAGGATACTATAAGGTACCTACATCTATCTATGCAGATATCCGATTGAAAGAAGGGTTATCATTGGAAACCACATTCACCACATCTCAGAGGGAGTTGGTACAATTATCCGTTAGAAAAAGAATGTAAGATATTTAATTAAAGATGAGATGTAAGATTAAAATACATTATTACCCCTTAGAGGAAAACGAACCTATCATAGAGGAGTTCTCAACTGAAGACATAGAATGGACCATGTCTCAGTACGGTAGAAACCGACAACCTTTCGAGTGGGAATTAATACAATAACTGATTGTATTTGTTAAGTACTTTATATCCGTAGTCTATACGGGTTTCAATTAGCGGGGTAGAAAATCCCACTATCTCTTTTATCTCTAATACTAACTCATTATTCTCCCCTTCCAACTTAGGACTCTCAAAGTACTTATAACGGTTTGTATTGAATCCTTCTAACATTTTGTAGTAAGATACCTCAAAGAGGTCTAACTCCTCTAAGAGTCTCTCTAAATGGAGTAAATAAGGGGATACTTTCTTATCAACTATAAAGGAGTAGTCTACAGTCTGTAGATACCCCAATATCATGTAAGACTTATGTTCAAAGTCTATGGGGTCTTTAATATACCAATCTATAGGTAGAGTTTGTATCATACCTATAAATATCTTGTTAGGTTACCGCCCGACCCTTCATTAACTCCCAATCCTTAATACTACGTACTTCATCGTTGGTGGTCTGTGTGGAACACAATACATTATTTGTAGTATGTAGTTCAAAAGATAGACGTATAAGGGCGGCCAAGTCCTTAGGAAAACAGTGTCCCCCAAAACCGTAGTCCCCATCAGGACCCGGCACTGACCAATGCGAATGACCTAATCTTGGATCTAAAGTGGCGTATTCTACTACCTTATCATAATCTATACTCAATGCGTTACATAACTCGTAGATCTCGTTGGCAAATGAAACCTTGACTGAAAGGAAAGTGTTTGTGAGATACTTTACCATTTCTGCATGAGTAGAGTCTGTTTTTATGATATGTGCTTTAGGGAATACCTTAGAGAAGATCTGTTTTAGGTCTGTAGTATATGGTCTTTCTCCCCCTAATATGATTCTACTTTGATTGTTGTAGTCTTCCACCGCATTTCTCTCCGTGAGAAACTCAGGGTTAAAAACTATATTTAAAAACTCATACTTTTGGTTTAGTCTTTCAGTGGTCTTAGGGATAACCGTAGATTTGATGATAATCACCTTATTCTCTTCGGTTATGGTATTGACCTGATCTAAAACCTCTTCTATAATGTCAGTATTACAACTCCCATCAGTATTCATAGGAGTTGGTAGACAGACAAAAATGTACTGTGAGTTTTCTATTAAGTTTTCTAATGTTGAGTTATGGTTTGACGTATACTTATCATACGTTAATACCCTGTAGTAATTCTTAAATTTTTGATATACTGCGTTCCCTACGAAACCTTGTCCTATAATTCCTATCATGTAAGTTGTGTGTGTAGATACTCTACTAAGTTTATTGTAGTAAGATCTTCCCCCATAACCTCATGTAGTTTCTTACAGTCTAACCCATATCGTCTATCGTGTCCTAATCGATCAGGTACGTTGTTGTACTTAACAGGTTTGTTAAGAATATCCCCTATTATTTTTAATATTTCTTTATTGGTGTATCGATCCCCCGAACCGATATTCCATCTTCCGAGCTCCGATATCATAAGATCGAAGATGATCCTTACGTTGTCTTCCACCCATATCCATTCTCTGATTTGACCCCCGTCACCATATACAGGGATAGGAATGTCCTCATGGATACATTCCATAATGGTCGGTAAGAACTTCTCTAAATGTTGGTGAGAACCATAGTTGTTACAGGTTCTTGTAATTAAGTACGGAAGATCGAAGGTTCTCCCCGCGGAAATGACAATCTGATCCGCTGCGGACTTGGACGAAGAATAATACGAAGAAGGTCGCAAGACATCCCCTTCCTTGGAGTATTGTTTGTCCATGGCGAAATCCGCCAAATCCCCGTAAACCTCATCGGTGGATATCTGAACAAACTTGATTAAATGTTTCATCTCTTTGGCCACCTCTATTAAATTATATACCCCCATAATGTTGGTGTACATAAATGGTGTTCCGTCGTAGATGGAATTGTCTACGTGAGACTCCGCTGCGAAGTTTACAATGTAATCTACCTCCCCGATATCCGCCTTTACAAGGTCACAAATGTCCCGCTGGATAACCGTGACCCCTTCGGGGAGTCTTTCAGGGTTGGAAGCGTAGGTCATCTTATCGACCACAATAATGTCTATATAACCGTGTTTCTGTGAATACTCACTTAACATGTTTACAAAAGACGATCCTATAAATCCTGCTCCCCCTGTTACGACTATACGCATTAAAAACTTCTAATTACTATCGAGATTATGTACACAAACAATGAAAACATTGCGAATCCGAGTACCACGTTTTCCCATAAAATTTTTGTCTTTTTCATTTCTCTTTGTTTTTTCTTATTTGGTTCTGTAATTTTTTTACCCTCTTTAATCGGATCTTCATTTTAAGATCTGACGTGTGTCCCTTATTATCTAAACTTCTCTTTATTCTTTTCTGTAGTTGGTGGAGTTTGTGGATTAAAACCCCTTTACTCTTTTTTTTCATTTAAACGTTTGAATTTAGTGGTGTTTAGACTGAAATCTATGGATTGTCCTAATTGTATCTTCTTTACATCAGGATTCCTTTCAGTGGCGTACTCATATATGGATTTTTTATCAGTACCTACATTTATTACCCCCCGAAATTCTTTGTTTTGAACTACTTCCATTATTAAAGGGGCAATGACATCTACATAGTCTTTTGATGTGTATAGATTATCATAAGCGGATTCGTATGGAAACTTATTGGATCCGAAACTTGTCCGTATAATGACATGGTTGGGGACGAATCGTACACTACATTCTCCCCCGAGTTTACTCCACGCATATAAATTGTAAGGATAAACAGGATCTGACTCGTGGTGCATCCCATTTCCCTCATATACATAATCTGTGGATATATAAATTAACCTCTTGTTGTTATAGGTACAGTAATTGGCAATGTTTGCCGTCCCTATAATATTGGTGTCTATGAAATCTATCTCATTTCCTTTAACTTGAGTATTGTCGATAAGTGCTGCGGTATGAATGATTGTATCGTATAAGTCTAAATGTTTGAAAGTATCTATCCTTCTTATATCGACTTCAGACTTTTTGAGTAATTTTAAATCTTCATCTACCTTCTTGAGTTCCGTAGCAAGTAACCCACTTCCCCCGAGTACCGCAATGTTCTCTATACCGTCATTCATACGCAATAATATGTCGCCAGGATATACTCTTCTAATACTCATATTACTAAAATATACGAAAAATATACGAGAAAGTCCACCCCCGTACCTCAGAAAAATGTCGACCGCAACCCGTGACCCCTTCGGGGAGTGTTTTTTGTGATATTTATAAACAAATAATAGATTATGAAACGCACCCTTAAAGAAGATTTGGAAAGAATCCACTCCCTTACTTATGGTGAGGTAAAAAGTAAGGTCATTACTGAATGGATATTTGATACAGACAAAAAAGAAGAAGACCCTAAAAAGGCGGACGAAGTATCAGACAATGTAAAAGACTTATTCGATACCTTAGAAAAAGAATCTAATGGATCAGGGATCTCTGAACAAGAGGTTGGATCTATAGATTATAAGAAATCGGTGGAATCTTTACAGATTGGTCTCGTTTTATTGGGTTATGAACTCCCTCGATATGGTGTGGATGGTCTTTTTGGTCCTGAAACCGCATCTGCAGTGGAAAGTTTTATGAATGATAATGGTTTGGAGGTCGAAGAAAGTGATTTTACCACCGCAACACCCGAAATGATCGGTATATTGTCCGACCAACTAAAGAATAAAGACATTACTGAAGAAGATTTAAAGGATTTGGTGAATCAAGGAGTGAATGTGGAAGGTCTTATGGACCAAAACTTCTATGAAAAACTATTGGAGAACCTCGATGCCCCCATTTCTAACGAAAATTTGAAGTTTTTATACGCTTGGAGACAATCTGAAGGTAAAGCGGGTAAGTTTAACCCCTTTAATACCACTCATGGTATGCCAGGAGCAACTGATTATAACAGTGTAGGGGTAAAAAACTATAGATCTTTAGAAGATGGTATGGTTGCAACCATAAAAACACTAAAAAACGGTAGATACAACTGTATAATCGAAGGTTTACGTGACGATATAGGTGCATCTAATATTGCAAAATGTAAATCATTGGAAACTTGGGGTACAGGAGACCTCGTTTATCGTGTTATACAAGGATATGAAGGCGGTGCATCCCCCAAAATCAAAAAATTAGCGTAATGAAGGTCTTAATAAGTGAGAATCAACTAAAAACACTTGTTTTAGAGAAGAAAAAGTCCAAGAAAAAAGAAAAAAAGGAGGATTTTGACCGTGTTTCCTTCTATTTGGACTATTATAAGAATCTCACACCTAAAGACTTTGACATTTGTAAAAAAGGAGACGAAATAATCATTACAATCCCTAAAAAATGATCCACATATTCGGTGATTCCTTCAGTGATAACCTATGGCCACACATATTAACCGAAAAAACAGGTATAGATCACGTTAATTACTCCAAAACAGGTGAAACTAACCTGTTTATACTCACCACACTCATTGAAAACCTCAATAAATTCAAAAAAGAGGACATAATCATTATACAGACCTCAGGTCAGGGTAGATTAAACGTAAGAGATAAGGTTATTTATGGTGATCAGGTATATTATGGGTTAAAAAACTACCCTGAGAAGGATTTAGACGACTCTGAGTGTACTATTGTTGAGGATTGGTACAAACACTTCTACATACCACAAATATCCCTTAGAGACCCTTATATTGACTCCATAATCCATCTTTCTAACCATTTATCATTAACATACAAGGTGATTTTATGGAATTTAACCTCATTGGGGTCATTAGAACTGAAAAATGTTAACGATAATGTCGAAACTTCACCCCAAATACCCCATTCTAATCTTTGGTTACCACTTTCAGAGGGTGGTAGTAAAGGTTGGGTAGAAATAATTCAAGAACGTGGATTGGGTTGTAGTGACGTGGACCCTCACCCCTCTAAGGATGGTAATATTTTTATATCTCAAGAGATCATCAAAGAAATACACAGAAATTAAAATATTTTTTCGTAACTTTGTCTTAACAATATGGTAACATTACCCTATTTATAGTATAGGTGGGTTCCCACCATAATATTTTAAAAGGAGGTAAATTATGAAAAAATTATTTCTATTAGTGGTTATGTTTTTATTTACATATACCATTCAGGCACAACAAAGTATGAATGTGTCTAATGTAGATAATACACACCTCGTAGAACTCGAAGATGGACTTTATAGAGTAATCATTAAATGTGATGAAGGCAAGTTGAGACAAGTTGGGTACTACAAAGAACATATTGATGGGAGTCTTGTAAGACAAGGACTTTGGAAAATGTATAGTCCCGAAGGTAAATGGATCACAAAGGCAGAATACGAAGACGACCAATTAGTGTGGATACAACCAAGGGGTGGTGATAAGTACTCGATAGATGTTATTCGAATTAAACAGTTACAACATCGGGTGGCTATGTTAGAAAATAGATTATCTAATGTGTTAGATTAAAAAATAAAAACCCCTCGATGAGGGGTTTTTTTATTTACTGAAGTAATAACCATCTAAGTAGAGTCGATCCAACTCCGTTTCATTAAAGACCTTAAATGCGTCTTTATATGATGATAGGATTGGTTTACGATCCACATTAAATGAAGTGTTCACTAAAACACCCACACCTGTCTTTTCTTTAAACTTTGTAAGTAACTCATAGATCAGTGGGTTTTGTTCTTGGGTTACTGTCTGTACCCTTGCAGTTCCATCAACGTGAGTAATTGCAGGAAGACGGTCTCTCCACTCGTCTTTAACTTTAGGACAGAAATTCATCCATCGACTTTCACCCTCCCATTCAAAATATTCAGAAACATCTTCTAATCTAACAATAGGTGCAAAAGGTCTAAACCATTCTCTGTGTTTAACCTTATGGTTTAATGTGTCTTTCATATCCAAAGGTATTGGTGAACACAGGATACTCCTATTACCCAACGCTCTTGGACCGTGTTCCGAGTTTCCTTGTATTAAACCTAATATTCTACCATGAGATAATTCAGTTACTATTGCGTCTGTACCCACCTTTCTACCATTGTAGGTGTTGACGTACTCCATCAATAAAGATCTATCCAACACACCGACACCTTTATAGGTCACATCTACTATTTTTTCAGGTTTAACTAAATTACATAAGGATCCAACAGTCAAACCACAATCACTTGAGTTAGGTGCGACGAAGACTTCTAAATGTGGGTACTTCTCCTTAACTCTCGTATTAAGTGTGATATTCAATGCACAACCACCCGTTATGGTAATCGGTAGATTGTACTTCATAATTAATTCATGGACACAATCGAAGAATATGGTTTCAAATGCATGTTGTCCTGTTCGAGCAAAATCATATTCGTCTTGACCTGTTAGTTTATTTTCTTTGGAGAAAGGGATACCGAAAGTATCTGATAGGACTTTAATTCTATTATCTAATTCGTGCCAATATGGTACGTGTTTAAAAAACTTAATTAGAGGTTCTACCCATTCTTCTCTCACATTACCATATGACTGTAGACCTAAAACCTTACCCGCCGCGGTTAAGACATCATAATGTTTTATATCCTCACAAACCGAACCCAAAACATGATAGTGACTACCTAAGTCAAAACCAAAATTCGCAACCATCTCCAATTCCTCACCTTTCTTTCCATGGTATACATTAAACCATCCATCGTTAGATCCTCCGTCGAACGAAATAATTAACGACTCATTGAAAGGTGATTGGTAGAAACTCGAAGCCGCATGTGCAGGATGATGTCTCACATCAACTAAATAATTATTGGCGGGTATCTGATCCCTCCATTCTTGAGGAACTTCTTCATGTCCCTCACTGATTATAAAGTTTTCATATCGAGTGAAACCATAAGTTAGTTTAAGGTATTCATATATCTCACCTAATATGGTGTCTTGAACACGTATGGGTTGGAAGAAACAATGACTCGCATTTTTTTGATTTATGAATCTTTCAAATTCAATTACTGTTACTATCTCCCCATCTAATTCAACGGCAACGGATGCGTTATGATGACTATGTAGTGATATATTAGGTAAACCCATATTATTCGTATAAACTTGTTAAGTTAAAGTGGTGTGCAAATCTCGGACTTCCGTGATTCCAACCATTATCATGTATAAATAGAGGTGACGTTCCATGTTTCTTAGAAACCAATCTACCGTTCTCAAGAAAATATTCATCATGAGATCGAGTAAATGTATTTAACCCGAATTTATTATTGTAATCTAATTTTATTTGTGGATTATGGTTGGAGTTGTAATAATATGTGAACGCTCCTTGATCACCACTGACGGTATCGAATTCCTTTGATAATACATTATTCATGACACTATCAAGTAATTCAATATACTTATCTTTTCTTGCGAGAATCATCCCCGCATTTAGAAACTTTCTCTCATCCAAATCATATCCCTGATAATCTTGGTAATTCTCCCACGTAGATTTCATCTCTTGTGTGGGCCACGTGTTCTTCTCATGACCGAATATGATGTGATTATCCAAATCGAACATATCCACCAAACGATCAACAGGTCCTAAACAAACAACATCGTTAGTATCACATGAAATAATATAATCAGTATCCATCTCCCGTAACTTCTCCCTCCACAAATCAATTCTGTATGTTATGAATTCGGTCTGACTTTGTATTTGATGTTCAAGACCCTTACCAAACATTCTCCACTGTTGTGATTCTAATTGGTGATTCTTACCTCTATTAAAGTGGTGATGAAATATCTCCTTATCAGGATTAAACTTCTTAAATGATTTACATAGTGGACTATTCATTACCTCATGATTTTCATCCGAATGAGAAAATGTAACCACCGCTAAACTTATCTTCATAATTTTATATTAATGCCATTCAGTAACTTCACACCCTTCAGATCTTATCTCGTTCATTAAGAAGTTTGCTTTGTTTCTGTAAAGTTTATGATTTATACCGTGCCATTCTATCCAAATATGTTTGATGTTTTGAGGCCAACCTCTAAATAACATATCCTCAATGACTTGATACTCGGACCACTCAATATCCATTTTAATGTATATTTCTTGGTGGGGTTTAAATGTCTTAACGAATTCGTAAAAATCTATAGTGTCAACTTCGATCGATGAGTGGTAATCATGATACTCTTTATCTCCATTAGTTTCTTCTAATAAACTACCTTGACTTGTACCATCATCTCCGTATTGTTTAAAGACACTTCTTCCATTTCTAATCCACACCGCCTTAGGATGTGAGGTCACATCAAAACCAAACTGTTCTATACATTTTACAGGATGTAATAAACTGTTGGGTTCAAACGTATGTACCTCCCAACCACCATCAATGGGTAGTATTGTATTTACAAAACTATGAAGTCCTTGACACCCATGAGTACCTAAATCGAGGAAGACTTTCTTCTTTACATAATCGGTACTAAATATGTTAAAGTATTCTCTCCACGTACAATGTATTAAAGTGTAATCTTCTTTAGATTTTAAATAAGTAAGGTCTAATACCTTCTCATCACTACCTATGAAACCATCATTTAAACATTCATCAACAGTTTCTTTAAATGTTGTAACAAACTTATCTAACCTTTCTTTTGGGACGAAGAAACACGTTCCTTGGATATGTCGTATTTGTGACATTGAGTGGAACTCTCTATCCTTATCTTCAATATTAAAATCTTTACTGTGACTAAAGAATACTATTTTGTCACCATGATCATTTAGTTTATTTTGATCGGGCCAAACCGTACCAACATACTCACTAATATCGTTTCTTAAACCACCCGCATCGGCCCATATGAAATAGTCCGAATCGAAGTATCCGTTATCCTTTGCGTCTTTAAGGAAACTTAACTTGTTAAACATGATAACATTGTAAAGTGGTTGAGTCATTTCAGGTACATCATGATGTACCTTACTCCTAAACTCTTCTGAGGACATAAGTTGAGTTAATTTATCATTATACTCAACATAATATTCTAACTCTTCTAACGGTCTAACGATTATTTTGGTTCTACTTAGTTGGGGATCGAATTCTTCCCTCATTTTTCTTATTTCTTCATAGAACTTTTCTTCTGTATAGATAACAAAGTCAGAATCTAATGAAAGGGTGTTTTTCATCCACCACAAATAGGTGTTGTAGGATAAAGTAAAATTATCCCAATTATCTCGTCCAATATCATATAATGCCATTACTATTACTGACTTTCTCATAACCACTCCCATGTAAATTTTTGTCCTTTATGATATAACGTACACACGTCATTAGGTACGAAAAAATTATTGTGTTCATCCATCATAGATGACACCTTAAACCCATCCGACGCCAAGGAAGTTGGTACGAAACCTTCTGAGTAACCGTAATACCCTTCATTGTGTAATTCCATCAGGTGTTCCATTGCTTGTTTGGAATACCTTACCACAGGGTAAAATGACCCTATATGTTTTTCTGTAGACTTAAAGTTATCACCGGGGCCGGGACAATGACCCAACCAATAACCCCTTGAACCTTCCATTCTACCATTGATTACGGAGATGTTGTCAAAACCTTCATAATCTTCCTTTTTAAATGCTTGGATAACGATAAAATCATCGTCAATATCAGAATAGTTGTTAAGTAATGATTTTAGTGAACCATCAAACTTAACATCATCATCAAAGAACCAATAATATTCGAAATTAGGGTTCTTCAAATAGAAGGTTAACATCCTAAAATGTGCGTAAAAGTATTTTGGGTTTTGATGTGATCCCCAAAAATGATTTACGTGTATCGGTTTATCAAAACCGTATTTCTTGAAGTCATCGTCATTATATAAACACACATTAGGACCTCCATACTTCTCCGAAACAAATTCCTCATCATAACCATGATGATCATCAAACAACACATAGAAATTAGGAAACCCTTCTTCATGAAAAGACCTAATCGTATTGTGACCATCAGTGTTTGTTGCGGGATCTAATGTTCTATGATAGGAACATATTGCCACCGCAGTATTATCTAAATTACCTGTGGACATCTTGTTCAAATTCAATACTATATTTTTTATTTATTAAATCGTGCCATTCAGGTACCCTATTAAATTGATGGGCAATTTTAAATGGTGTTCCCGTTGAAGTACAAACCGTACTACCAATCATTTGGGGGATACCATACTTAAGATTGTTTTTAAAACCCCACTTAGTAAAGAATTCCGTAGGTCCTGAAACTGCACTATGTTGAACCCACCCTTCATCTAAATTGAATAGTTTAAAATTAGGGATTTCATTTCTTGAAATCATAACATTAAATGC
>Ga0181591_10003025_pt1 | contig 14535 bp, 16 predicted proteins | sample 071ome_33_FD_133757 | JGI IMG/M metagenome (GOLD analysis project Ga0181591, IMG submission 133757) | Coastal salt marsh microbial communities from the Groves Creek Marsh, Skidaway Island, Georgia - 071412AT metaG (megahit assembly) | ecosystem: Environmental > Aquatic > Marine > Intertidal...
AAGACCCGCTCATCGCCGTTGGTCGCTTTGACACGAATACCCGCATCCGTCTTTTTCATCGACAGGATATTGGTGCCAGTATGCAGATCGATCCCGTTCTGCTTCATCTCGTCGGCGATCAGTCCGCGCGCTTCTCCGTCGAAACCGCGTAGGATTTGGGCCCCACGATAGTACTGTGTGGTTTCGACACCCAAACCGTTCATAATTCCTGCAAACTCACAGGCGATGTAGCCGCCCCCAATGATCAAGATAGACTTTGGAAGTTTCTCGAGGTGGAACATCTCGTTTGATGTGATGCCCAAATCAGAGCCTTCAACATCCGGTACAACAGGTCGGCCACCGGTTGCGATCAGGATTGTTTTGGCCGTCTTGCGCGATCCGTCCGCTAGCTCAACGGTATTGGCGTCCAGCAGACGCGCCCGTTGATCAAAGGTTTCAACACCCGAATTTGCCAGCAAGCGGCGATAAACCCCTTCTAGACGATCCAGTTCGGCATTCAGTTTGCCCTTAAAAACTGTCCAGTCGAAATACGCATCCCCTGCGTCCCAACCATAGGCGCGCGCATCATCGATCATCCCAGAGAATTCTGAGGCGAAAACCATCAATTTCTTCGGCACGCAACCCCGGATGACACAGGTGCCGCCATATCGGTCTTCTTCGGCAAGCGCGACGCGCACACCCTCTGCCGCAGCAACGCGTGCTGCGCGAACGCCACCGGACCCGCCGCCTATAACAAAGAGATCGAAATCAAAGTTCATTTCATTTCCCAATTAATCACCCAGATCACCGAAGAGGTTGTCGGTTTCCAGAAAATCAACCTGATCTTGCCGAACCGCGCCTTCGTGGATGTCACGCACCTCGACCCTGCCATCCCTGTAGCCGATGACAACTTTGTCACAGATATCAATGAACAGCCCGTTTTCAACCACCCCCGGCACCTGATTTAGCACCATCGCCAATTCGCGCGGTTTTCCGATCCGCTTGAGGTGAAGATCAAGGATGTGATTGCCTTCGTCTGTCACGAATGGGGCGTCCCCATCCATGCGCAGGCTGGACTGCTGACCCAGCACATCCATCGACACCAAAATCTCTTCGACCAGCGCTTTCGAGGTCTGCCATCCAATAGGGACAACCTCAATCGGAAGGGGGAAGGCGCCAAGGTTTTCGACCTCTTTTGCGGCATCTGCGATAACGATCAATTGATCGCTGGCGGTTGCAACAATCTTTTCTTGCAGAAGTGCGCCACCGCCGCCCTTGATCAGGCTCAGATCGGCATCAAACTCGTCCGCACCATCAATGGTCAGGTCCAGCCATTTCGCTTCATCCAGCGATATAACTTCGATCCCCACGTCGCGTGCCAATTCCGCAGTACGGGTCGAAGTTGGAACACCTTTGATGCGCAGCCCGTGTTCGCGAACCATTTCACCGACACAGCGCACCATCCAAGCCGCTGTTGATCCTGTTCCCAACCCAACCCGCATGCCATCCTCGACGAATTCTGCGGCTTTCTTGGCCGCGGCAAATTTGGCCTTGTTGATAGGCGAAAGATCAACGGTCATTGACGAAGCTCCGGATTACCTGAGCTGCTTATAGGAATTATGGCGGCAAGGTGCGAGTGCCAATTTCGGCTGTGGACAGAACTTGTCGTTTTCGGTCCACTTTTCATGGCTCTGCACGGTCATAAGATGTGTCTTAGGCGAATCGTTATCTGTCCTGTAGCGTGACGTTTCGCGTAGTGGCTGCCGTCAAAAGGGATCGCTCGACAGATGTTTTTGTCCGTTTTTGAAATGTTCAAGGTTGGGATTGGACCATCTTCGTCCCATACGATGGGACCTATGGTTGCAGCCGCAAAGTTTCTTGACCAAATCCGGTCCGCACCGTTCCAAGTGCACGGATTGAAAGCATCGCTTCATGGCAGCCTAGCATTCACAGGCGTGGGTCACGCAACTGATCGAGCGACCATATTGGGACTGGCTGGATTTAATCCCGAGACATACGACCACGACAAAGCCGAAGCGGCGTTAGATGCGATCCGCGAAACCGGCAAGGTGTGCCCTGATGGTCTGCCAGAATTGGCTTTCGATCTTAAAGAGGACATGCGCTTTGACTTTGGCCCTGCTCTGCCCGGCCACGCAAATGGATTGATCCTGATGGCAACCGACGCTCAGGGTGACGTTATTTTGAAAGAAACCTACTACTCGATTGGCGGGGGATTTGTCCTAACCGAAGATGAGTTGGCGGCTGGGAAAGATACCGACGAAGGTGACCCTGTCCCCTACCCTTTCCACAATGCGGCAGAAATGCTCGACATGGCTAAACGCTCTGGCAAAACGATTGCCGAGATGAAACGCGCCAACGAAATCTCGCGCGGCTGCCCTGTGAAACTGGACGAAGGGCTTTCGCGTCTTTGGGAAGTGATGAACAACTGCATTGAGCGCGGATTGCACACGGATGGTATTCTACCGGGTGGACTTAGCGTCAAGCGTCGGGCCAAGGGCATATACGATGCATTGATGGCAGAACGGGGCATGAACCTGACCGCGCCGCATACCATTAATGACTGGATGAGCACCTACGCCATGGCCGTCAACGAAGAAAACGCCGCTGGCGGCCAAGTGGTCACCGCGCCAACAAACGGCGCTGCAGGGGTTATGCCGGCAACCATACGCTACTGGCTGGATCATGTGCCGGGCGCAACTTCGTCGCGCATTCCCGAGTTCCTTTTGACCGCCGCTGCCATCGGCGGTCTGGTCAAGTTCAACGCTTCGATCAGCGGTGCCGAAGCAGGGTGTCAGGCCGAAGTAGGAAGCGCATCGGCAATGGCAGCAGCTGGCCTGTGTGCGGTTATGGGCGGCACTCCCGAGCAAGTCGAAAACGCAGCCGAAATTGCGCTTGAGCATCATTTGGGCATGACTTGCGATCCGGTCAAAGGCCTTGTCCAAGTCCCCTGCATTGAACGTAACGGCCTAGGCGCAATCAAAGCAGTCAGCGCGGCATCGCTTGCCTTGCGTGGTGATGGCACGCATTTCGTGCCCTTGGATTCCGCGATTGAAACAATGCGCCAAACCGGTCGTGACATGCACGAGCACTATAAAGAAACCTCGCTGGGCGGTCTGGCGGTCAACGTGCCAAACTGCTGACAGGATGCGCAACGACAGACCCTTACTTGGTATTCTGTTTATGGTGGGCTTTTGCATCGTAGCCCCCGTGATGGACGCGATGGCAAAACTTACGCCGCATGACGTTCCAGTCTCGGAAATTTTGGCTGCTCGCTTCGGGTTTCAGGTCATCACTCTGCTTCCTTTGGCTTTGGTGCTTGGGATGGCGCACCGCCCAGATTTCCGTGAGATGGCTGGGCATCTTGTGCGCGGCGCGATGCTTTTGCTGGCCACTTTCTTTTTCTTCTCGGCCATCCGTTATATGCCCATCGCCAACGCTATTGCGATATTCTTTGTAGAGCCCTTCATCTTGACCTTATTGGGTGGTTTCTTTTTAGGAGAAGACATCGGCCCACGCCGCATTATCGCCTGCGTCGTCGGCTTTATCGGGGCCTTGTTTGTCATTCAGCCAAGCTTTGAAGACCTTGGCCTTGTCGCTTTATTCCCTCTTGGGACCGCCGTCACGTTTGCTGCATACATGATCCTAACGCGGTCGATGTCCGCCAATCAGCATCCGATCACACTACAGGCTTATACCGCACTGGCTGCCTCGATCCTGATTTTTCCTTTGATCTTCGTTTTCGACGGATCGGGTGTTGCGTTACTTGACCCCGTTTGGCCAACCCCTTTTGCGTGGGCAACCTTGTTCGCTGTCGGACTTCTTGCCACTATATCGCATCTGTTTCTGTCTACTGCATTGAAGCTCGCGCCAGCCGCAACCATTGCCCCTTTGCAATATCTTGAGATAGCGGGTTCGGTCACAGTTGGTTATCTGCTGTTCAGCGATTTTCCCGATCGCCTGACTTGGCTGGGTATCGCGATCATCGTTTCCTCGGGACTTTTCGTTTTCGCTCGCGAGCGGATCAACAGCATCAAGCGTGGGCCCAACCCGCCTGTTTGAAGACTGTCTAAACAGAAAGTGCCGTTTAGCGTTTAAGGAAAACAGCAGATAAATGGCTTCTAGGCATCTCTTTGATGCTTTGCTTTTGAATCGTCGGCGTCTTGGGAACCATCTTGGCCTTTACGTTATTCGACACGAGCAGGCCACCGCGCAGGGCAGTTCAAAAGCGCCCGTGTGGCATATTCCAGAAACTCCAAAGGCAAAATGACCAGCATTTGCGGCTGGTCAATTTCAAGACTGACAGGACCCGAAACGCGGTTCGATGTTCCAACCTTACCGTTTGGTTTGAAGTGCAACCCCGTTATCGGCCATTCCAAACCGGCCGAGTGCCCGCTTACTGGACCCATTGGGAATAATGAAAAGCGGGTTCCTAGAGGCAAGGCAAGTTCAAGCTTTGGTGGGGCTAGAAAGATGACATCATGGTCGCTGACAATCAGACATCGCCTGCCCGGATGCGCAACCAGCGTATTTAAGGCAGCCAGTGTGTGATCCAGTCGAGCGCCAGTAAACCCGACCGCAATCACCAATGGGGCCGCGATATTGCGTAATGACTTGTCGAAATCCGTACTATCCTGTTCATCGATATGGACAAGCTTCGCTGTTGTAAGGGCAGCCCTATCTTCTTGAGAAAGGGAATCGAAATCGCCAATAACAACCGAGGGAACATGCCCGTTGTTCATCGCAAGACTTGCGCCACCATCTGCAGCGACTACAGTAGATCCTAGTAAAACAGCACGAGAAACGACATCGGGTTCAGCCGACCCACCGCCGAAAAGCACCACTGGTTCCAAACTCTGCACAATTTCACGTGTCATGGCGAATTGATGGCCTTTTTAGAAACAGACCACAATCTCGTCACGAAATGATACGGCAAAAAACTTACTTTTGTGCCTAATTTGGAACCAGTTGTTGGTAAATCCTAAGTAAATCCGATTTTGAAAAGTGAGCAATGGTATGGTTGGTAACAGCAACAGCACGATCCTAACGGTCTCGTATGGTACGTTCTCGTGTACACTCGAAGGGTTCGACGACTCATTTGAGACGATGAAAGCGATTGCTGAGTATTTCCGTGATTTGGCTGCAGACGACCGGTATTTTGGCGCAGAGCCTCCTACTCCGGATGCCGAAATGCTGGCCCGTATCGCCGAAAAAGAAGCGTCGCGCAAAGTTGAAGCGTTGACCCGTGACGGTGGGATTACGCTGCGACCATACCAAATCGAAGACACCTCACCTGTAACTTCTGAACCGAATCCGGCACCGGTAACGCCGGAAGTTGCAGAAGACACTGCTTCATTTGAAGAAGACAGCGAAGCGTCGGAAAACTTCTTCAAGGCAAACCCAAGTGTCCCGACACAACAAGAAAGTGTCGCCGCCAGATTGCAGCGCATCCGTGAAGCTGCGTCCAACGCACCGGTTGAAGCCGCATTCGTTGCGACGCAGATGGCAAACTTCGAAGAAGAAGTGGAACAGACAGTCCACGCCGAGGAACAGGAAGCGCCTGAGGAGCTGGACGAGTTCGTGGGCGAAGAGCAGGATGTACTTGCTGTCGGGGAGGAGATCCCCGAAGAACAGCAAGCCACCGATGACGCGTTGTTCGAAGCCCTTATGACGGACGAGGAAGATGTCGCTCACGCTGAGGAACCTTCCGAAGACGTATCTGATCTTTCGGAACCCGAGGCCACGACGAATTGGACGCAATGCTCATTGGGTTGGAGGAAGACCGCGAAGAAACGGTCACCGACTATGGCGCCGACGCGCAAGAAACGCTTGAAGACGACGACGCCGACCTCGTCGAAGCATTGGAAGATACAGAAGCGGCTCCGATTCGAGCGAGGGTTCTGCATGTCAAAGGTGGCGCGCACAAGGACGAGGACGAGCTAGAAGAGATGCTATTCAGTGATGACGATGACTCGTCTGATCCGTTTGACAGCGCGTCTCTGGATGCCATTTTCGACGAAGAGGACGACGCGGCAACCCCTGTCGAAACGAGCCTGAGCCCCGAAGACGAAGAAGATCTGATGCGCGAGCTTGCTGAGGCAGCAGGCGCGGATGATTGGGATGATCTTTTGGACGAAGACGCTGACGTTGAAATTGCGGATGAGGAAAACCTCTTTTCCAACGACCCCGAAGAAGCGCTTGCCAGCGCGCAAGATTTGTCGTCACTTCTGACCGACACAAGTGCTGACAGCGAAATGGCAAGGCTGATGGCTGAAACCGAAACTCAGCTTTCGTCGCCTGATGTTAACCGGCGCCGTGCTACGATAGCGCACTTGAAAGCAGCCGTCGCGTCAAAGCGTGCTGATAGCGAAGCGGGCCGCGTTGATCCGGACAGCATCGACTCGGCTTCGTATAAAGATGACCTGACAGACGCCGTCAAACCAAAGCGCCCTGTTGTCTCTAGCGCGAAAACCGAACGCATTGCACAAACTCCGCTTAAACTGGTCGCAGCCCAGCGGGTTGTTCCGGAAAGCCCCGAAAAAGCGCCGGGCCCACGCCCGACGTTGGTTAAGCCCGTGCGCCCGCGCCGCATTCGCGCTTCATCTGCGGCGTTGGCTGAAGCTGCGGAAATCATTCTCGATGACGACTTGGCAGTCAGCGCATCTGCAGAGGTGGCCCCTTCGGAAACGCCGCGGGTTGAGTTTGCAGCCTTTGCAGAACACATGCACGTAGACAAGCTTCCTGAGCTACTGGAAGCAGCCGCGTCGTTCGTGACCTACGTTGAACAGCTTGAAAAGTTTTCGCGCCCACAGGTGATGACGCGTGTCCGCGAGGTCATGGGCGAAGACTTTAGCCGCGAAGACGGGCTGCGTGCATTCGGCCAACTGTTGCGAGAAGGGAAAATTCTCAAGCTCTAAGGCGGAAGGTTCACTGTCTCGGACTCAATCGGCTTCCAGCCCGAATAATAAAAAAGGCGCCACTAGGCGCCTTTTTTATTTGCTTGTATCTTGCGGGTCGGCCTGACCAATCCCTTTGAAGACAAACTTCAATGGAAATGCCCATGCCAAGCCCAAGAAAACATAGATGAACAGCTCAACCAGCTTTGGCAAACTGGCTATACTGTTCATGATCGTTACCGCCACAACCACATATATTGGCAGGCCAATAACAAGAATGAGTAGCGACCAGCGCCGACGTGCTTTGTAACTAAGTGCCATTAGTCTTCAAACGGGTCCGTAACAAGGATTGTGTCATCTCTTTCAGGTGACGTTGAAAGTAGCGCCACGGGACACTCAATCAACTCTTCGACGCGTTTCACGTATTTAATCGCATTTGCAGGCAGGTCATTCCAACTGCGCGCACCTTCGGTCGACTCGCTCCAACCGGGCATTTCCTCGTAGATCGGCGTACATCGCGCCTGCTGGTCCGCTGCGGTTGGAAGGTAATCCATACGTGCGCCATCCAATTCGTAGCCGACGCAGATTTTCAACGTCTCGAAGCCGTCCAGAACGTCAAGTTTGGTCAGTGAGATGCCGGTTACGCCCGAAGTTGCACAGGTTTGACGCACCAAAGCCGCATCGAACCATCCACAACGTCGTTTTCGACCAGTTGTCGTACCAAATTCATGGCCCCGTTCACCAAGACGTTGACCATCTTCATCATGCAACTCGGTCGGGAAAGGTCCTTCGCCTACGCGTGTTGTATAGGCTTTTACAATACCCAGAACATAGTCGATTGACCCCGGACCAATACCAACCCCCGTGGCGGCTTGCCCGGCGATGACGTTTGAGGATGTCACAAACGGATAGGTTCCGAAGTCGATATCCAGCAGCGCGCCTTGTGCCCCTTCGAACAGGATCCGCTTTCCGGCTTTGCGCTTGTCATTCATGACTTTCCAGACCGGGCCTGCATATTTCAGGATTTCCGGCGCGACTTCTTTCAATTGGGCGATAACACCGTCCCTGTCGATTTCGCCTAACCCCAAGCCTTTACGAAGAGCATTGTGGTGAACCAAAGCGCGATCCACGCGAAGTTCGAGCGTCGCGTCGTCAGCCAAATCAGCTACACGAATAACACGTCGGCCGACCTTGTCTTCATAGCAAGGACCAATTCCACGTCCGGTGGTGCCAATCTTTGCAACCGAGTTTTGATTCTCTCTGGCACGATCCAATTCTCCGTGGAAAGGCAGGATCAATGGTGTGTTTTCAGCGATCATCAAAGTTTCAGGGGTGATTTCGACGCCCTGTGCGGTAATCGTTTCAATCTCTTTTAGCAGGTTCCACGGGTCCAGCACGACGCCATTGCCGATGACACTTAACTTGCCGCCACGCACAACGCCCGAAGGCAGCGCATGCAGTTTGTAAACCTCACCGTCGATGACCAGAGTATGCCCGGCATTATGGCCACCTTGAAAACGCGCAATGACATCTGCACGCTCGCTGAGCCAGTCAACAATTTTGCCTTTTCCTTCGTCACCCCACTGGGCGCCGACAACGACGACATTGGCCATTTTTTCCCCTTTCGGAACCTCGCAACGCGGGCTCGTATAGCCTTGTCAGAGCGCACATGGAACTACAATTTCGACGCAGGGGTGGACATGACGTAACCAAGCACCGTAATCAGACGGGGATCGCCAATCACGGAACTACTAAAATGGTCGAATTCCTACTGAAATGGGCTTTTGCTTTTGCCCTTCTGACACTGACCTATAATCCAACATCCTATAGCTATGTTGACTGGGCATTCAGTGGCCGCACCGAACCGTTGTCTTTATTCGTTCTGTCCGGCTTGGTGCTTTTTGTCGGCTACATCATTTATTTGCGCGCGACACTTCGTTCGATCGGCATGTTTGGCATGGGCTTGGTATTGGCTTTGGTCGGAGCATTGTTGTGGTTGCTTTACGATCTCGGCGCGCTGACATTGGACGATGCCCGCCGGAATACGTGGCTGGGCCTGATCGTATTGTCTTTTGTTTTGGGAATCGGACTAAGCTGGTCACATGTTCGCCGCAAGCTTGCAGGCCAGCATGATGTTGATGACGTGGATGAGTAACCTAGTCAGCTAAATGCACGGGTTTCCCGTGTGGAGTTGCCAGATAGGCGTCACGCCAAGCAAGAGAAACCTTTTCCACCCTTTCCGGAGATGCTGCTTGTAATGAAGAAAGCATTCCTTCCAAAGCATCTAGCCAAGCTTCAAAGTAATCATCGCCGCCATCCAGCTCTTTCGCCAGACCGTGGCGCTTTAACGCTTCACCGAACGTCTCTGTCCACTCGGGCCACGTAAAATGCCCTTCTTGGGATAAATGCACTGTCAATGCAAAGACCTGCGCATGCCAAGGGGCTGAAAACACGGGCTCAATCATCGACGGCCTCAAGATAGGGTTCCCAAAGGTCTAAAATAACCTCATCGCCACCCTGCACATTGCCTTTTCCCCAAAGGTCAGCCGCATTGAATGCAACCGCATAGATCGGCTGCGGGTTTTCACCCAAATCATGAGCGTTGGAATCAGGAAAAACATGGCATCCGTGATGCGCAATAATGGTTCCCATTTGCCCGGATGCATAACTTGGCAATCGTGTATGTCCGCCAGCGACATAGTCATTTGCAGCGGGATGGCGGGTGCTTACCTTGTCCCCTATTTTGAATCTTGGCGGCGGTCCAAGACGATCAACCGGCCCGCCAGAGGACAAAACCGATAGGACACGATCTTTCGTCAGGGTTTTTTCAGCCAGTGGCGAGCGCCCTGCACCTTGTGTTTTCCCTAGCTCCTCAAGCGTGAGAACACCCCGTTTGACCAGCAAGTCGGCAAGTGCTGCCAACCATTTTTCATAATACGATAACCGGCTGTAATCCTTGGGCGATAGCTGTTCCCGAGCGTGACGCGAGATATCAAGGTTCCATTGACCCAGACCGCCTGCGGCCAAAGTTAATGCTAGTGCCCGCGCATGCCAGTCTTCTGCGAAAACCGGCGCATCCTCTGCATCGGGTGAAACGGAACCATCGCCGAAGCGGCCCCCCATATCGTGGACACTGCTCATGGCTTTTTGGGCAAGCCGGTGCCCACCATCGAATCGCGTGTTACCAATTCGGCCAGAGCCTCTTCTGACAGGTCTTCTGTGCCTGCCGGGCGCATCGGTAGAACTAGATATCTCATTTCAGCCGTCGAATCCCAGACGCGGACCGACTGGTCCGCACTCAACGTCACGCCAAATTCGGCCAAAACAGCACGAGGTTCCCTTACGGCGCGACTGCGATAGGCGTCAGATTTATACCAAGCCGGCGGGATGCCAAGCAAAGGCCAAGGGTAGCAACTACACAAAGTGCAAACGACCATATTGTGAATATCGGGCGTATTCTCGACGACTTTGATATGCTCGCCTTGGCGCCCGTAATACCCCAGTTCTGAAACCGCAGCCGTCGCATCATCCCGTAAAGCCTGCAAAAACGTGGGGTCTGACCAAGCTTTTGCAACAACGCGTGCGCCGTTTTTGGGCCCAATTTTATTTTGATAAGTATCGATGATTTCATCCAAAGCAGCAGGATCGATCAACCCTTTCTGGGTCAAGATCGTTTCTAGTGCCTTGACGCGAAGCGCTGGCTCGGGTGGCAGTACGGTATGGGGGTGATCATGATCATGTGGCATTGTGATAGATTGCCTTGCGAACTGACCCGCTGTCCAGCGCGATCTTCCCTTGCTCCCACAGGAAAACTTGCCTAGATAGCACCCGACTTAGAAGAAAGCGGTTCTGTTCATGGAAAACGTCGTCCTGATCATTCATCTGTTGCTGGCTTTGGGCCTGATCGCAGCTGTTTTGTTGCAAAGATCCGAAGGCGGGCTTGGCTCGATGGGTGGTGGCGGCGGTGGCGCCGTGTCAGCACGCTCGGCAGCGACTGCCATGGGTAAGGTGACATGGTTTCTGGCAATCGGTTTTATCTGCACGTCGATCGCGCTGACAATCATTGCCGCACAGAAATCGGCCAGCGGTTCAGTCGTTGACCGTCTGGGTGTCGAACAGCCTGCAACCGAGGAAACAGGCGGCGACCTTCCTGCGCTTCCTGCAGCGGACTCGCTGCTGCCACCAAGCAGTGGTGACCTGAACCTGACGCCCAGCGCCGACTAATCTACTACACTTTGGGGAAACCTTTTCAGGTCGCAACATAATGTTGCGACTCTGTTGCACGGGATTTGCGAATCTGATAGTTCTTAAATCCCGTGATGATGCGGTTTTTTCCGTCATCGATTCGCACAAAATACGAACTAATCACGGGGGTCGGGCCACATGGCGCGGTATATATTCATTACAGGTGGTGTCGTCTCTTCGCTGGGCAAAGGTCTTGCCTCGGCCGCCCTTGGTGCGTTGCTTCAAGCCCGCGGTTTCAGCGTGCGTCTGCGTAAGTTAGACCCCTATCTAAACGTTGACCCCGGCACCATGTCCCCGTTTGAGCACGGAGAGGTTTTTGTGACCGACGACGGCGCAGAAACGGATTTGGACTTGGGGCACTATGAACGCTTCACGGGTGTTCCAGCACGCAAGACTGACTCGGTTTCGTCGGGCCGGATCTATTCGAACGTTCTAGAGAAAGAACGACGTGGCGATTATCTTGGGAAAACCATTCAGGTCGTTCCCCATGTGACGAACGAGATCAAAGACTTCATCAACATCGGGGATGATGAAGTCGACTTTATGCTCTGCGAAATCGGCGGCACCGTCGGTGACATCGAAGGCTTGCCGTTTTTTGAAGCGATCCGTCAGTTCAGCCACGACAAGCCGCGTGGTCAGTGTATCTTTATGCACCTCACCCTTCTTCCCTATCTGGCAGCAAGTGGCGAGTTGAAAACCAAACCAACCCAGCACAGCGTGAAAGAACTTCAATCCATCGGAATCGCACCCGACATTCTGGTTTGCCGATCTGAACAGCCGATACCGGAAAAAGAGCGCCAGAAAATTGCACTGTTCTGTAACGTTCGCAAGGAAGCGGTTGTCGCGGCATATGACCTGAACTCGATCTACGAGGCCCCCTTGGCATATCACCGCGAGGGACTGGACCAAGCCGTTCTGGATGCCTTCAACATCTCTCCGGCCCCAAAACCGGATCTGACCGTCTGGGAAGACGTGGCAGACCGCATTCACAATACCGACGGTGAAGTGAAAGTAGCCATCGTTGGGAAATACATCCAACTTGAAGATGCTTATAAATCTATCAAGGAAGCGTTGACACATGGGGGCATGGCCAACCGTGTGAAGGTCAAGGTTGAATGGGTAGACGCCGAGATTTTCGACACCCAAGACCCTGCCCCTCATTTGGAAGGGTTCCATGCGATCCTAGTTCCAGGTGGTTTCGGCGAACGCGGCACCGAAGGCAAAATCAAGGCTGCCGAATTTGCGCGAACCAAAAAAATTCCTTACCTGGGGATTTGTCTGGGCATGCAAATGGCCGTAATCGAAGGCGCGCGGAATGTGGCAGGCATCAAAGATGCGGGATCGGAAGAGTTTGACCACGAAGCTGGCGCCAAGCGCTTTGAGCCGGTGGTCTATCACCTGAAGGAATGGGTGCAGGGCAACCACAAGGTCGAACGGAAAGTTGGCGACGACAAGGGCGGCACTATGCGATTGGGCGCCTACAACGCAACTTTGGGCGAAGGCTCCAATGTAGCAAAAATCTACGGAACAACCCAGATCGAAGAACGCCACCGCCACCGCTACGAGGTAGATATGCGCTACCGTGAACAGCTTGAGACCTGCGGGCTTCAGTTCTCTGGCGTGTCACCGGATGGTCGTCTTCCGGAAATTGTGGAATGGAAGGATCATCCTTGGTTCATCGGTGTTCAGTATCACCCGGAATTGAAATCAAAACCGTTTGATCCGCATCCCCTGTTTGCGGACTTCGTCCGCGCAGCGGTGGAAAATTCACGGCTTGTTTAATCGTTGCGGGCACCAAGGGGGCTCTGCCCCCCTTGCGCCATTGGCGCAATTCACCCCGGAATATTTTTGGACAAAAGTAAACTGATGCTGTCCTATCAGCATATCTACCACGCAGGTAATTTGGCGGACGTTCAAAAGCATTCTCTGCTGTGTTGGATGCTCGACTATCTTACACGCAAAGACAAACCGATGAGCTACATCGAAACCCATGCGGGGCGCGCTCTGTATGATCTGTCTTCGAACGAAGCTGCAAAAACAGGTGAAGCAGAAAAAGGGATTGAGCTGGTTTTAGAAGACTGGTTTGCGCCTGAGCATGCCTACAGGCGACAACTGGACCTTGTTAAATTAAAATACGGTGAGGCAAGTTATGCGGGCTCGCCTTTGTTGGCTGCAGGTTTGCTGCGGCCAAGTGATCAGATAACGCTTTGCGAATTGCATCCCAGAGAATTTATCGCACTGAGAGAATCGCTTTCTGACGTCTCTGCGCGAATTGTGAAAAAGGATGGGTTGGAAACTGCGCTCAGCCTGTGCCCTCCGACGCCACGCCGCGGGCTGCTGTTGATAGATCCAAGCTATGAGGTGAAGTCCGACTACGACGCGATCAGCAAGGCGCTTCCTGCCTTGCACCGCAAGTGGAACGTGGGCGTGATCGCACTGTGGTATCCGATTTTGAAAAACAACGCGCAGGCCGCTATGGTAGCGCGATTGAAAGCAGAGATTACTGATGCTTTCCTGCACGAAGTGCGGTTTCCCCCGGCGCGGGACGGGCACAAAATGATCGGGTCCGGGATGTTTATCGTCAATCCACCGTTTGGGATTGAAGGGGAAGCAAAACGCCTGTCTCAGCTTTACAGTACACTCTGACCTTGACCTTTGGGGAGTGAAAGAACACTTCTTTATCAACGAAAAGGGGGAACGCGAAATGGCAAAAGGCTATTGGATTGCAAACAATATCGTGCATGACGCCGAAGAATACGAAGCATATAAGGCAGCAAATGCAGCGCCTTTTGCCAAGTATCACGCCAGATTTCTGGTGCGGGGCGGCCAGCAAACCATTGCAGAGGGAACAGCCTTTCCCCGAACTGTAGTGATCGAATTTCCGTCATACGAAGACGCCGTCGCATGTTACAACTCTGCCGAATATCAAGCGGCACTTGCCATTCGTCTACCCGTATCAGAGTCAAATCTAGTGATCGTTGAGGGATATGACGGTTAAACCATGCTTTCCAAATTACTGACATCTGTCCTTGGAGGACATGCCACGCGCCTGCCCGATCAGGACGCGCGTCTTGCGTTAACCGCCCTTCTGGTTCGGGTGGCCCGAGCAGACGAGTTTTATGACGATGATGAAGCAGCCCAGATAGATCGCATCAACATCGCCAGATATGGGCTATCGCCTTTCGAAGCCGCTGGTTTGCGCAGACAGGCAGAAGAGGCTGAAAAAATCGCGGCCGACACTGTGCAATTTACACGCGCAATCAAAGAAGCCGTGCCCTACGAAGACCGAATTGGTGTGATCGAAGCGTTGTGGCAGGTGGTTTTGGCGGATGGTAACCGCGACCCCGAAGAAGATAGCTTACTGCGGCTGACGTCAAACCTTTTGGGTATCAACGAT
>Ga0181591_10003032_pt1 | contig 14515 bp, 12 predicted proteins | sample 071ome_33_FD_133757 | JGI IMG/M metagenome (GOLD analysis project Ga0181591, IMG submission 133757) | Coastal salt marsh microbial communities from the Groves Creek Marsh, Skidaway Island, Georgia - 071412AT metaG (megahit assembly) | ecosystem: Environmental > Aquatic > Marine > Intertidal...
AACAAATCATGGGCAATCTTGTCCATCTCAGCACCATCATAATCTGCCCGGGGTCTGACCGCTTTTTTGTCATCCCATTCATAAAAGCCAGACCCTGATTTCCGACCAATCGTGCCGGCCTCCATCATTGCTTTCAGCTTGGACCGGGATGTGTCGGATATGCCAAGGACTACGCCAGCATCATGACAGACATCAAGGCCAACTTGATCTGCGAGTTCAACCGGGCCCATCGGCATGCCAAAGCGTACCATGGCCTGATCCAGCAAATCGGCATTCGCCCCGTCAATTACCGCGTCAATGGCTTTAAAAACATAGGGAAGCAACGCACGATTCACCAAAAAGCCCGGTGAAGACTTACAACGGATCGGCTGTTTTTTCATCGCTCCACCAACATACATCGCCCGTGCAATAAATTCTGGATTGCTGGCGGCGGTGTAGATGATTTCAACGAGCGGCAGCACCGGAACAGGATTGAAGAAATGCATACCGATCAAGCGGGAGGGGTCATTCAGTGCAGCGGCAATATCCTCGAGTGGTATTGCAGACGTGTTGGTCGCCATGATGGCAGACGGTTTCATCTGTTTTTCCGCAGCGGCAAACACCGCCTTTTTCACTTCCGGCACCTCGGCAACCGCCTCAATCAGCAAATCGGCCTCTGCCAGACCCGCGCCATCCGGATCACCGGTCAGGCGCGACATCGTTGCTGCCACCTTTTCCGGGGTTTTTAACCGCCTTTGATAAAGCGTTTCCGCACGCGCCAAAGCTGTATTTATGGCATCTTGATTCATATCCTGAAGCGTCACCTTAAAGCCGCTCATCGCTGCCACCGCGGCAATATCCCCGCCCATCACACCGGCGCCAATGACATGAATGTGAGAGACAGCCGGATCACCGCGCCCCCCTTTTTTGACAAGGTCATTCAGCTGAAACACGCGACGAAGACCGGCCGAAGCCGGCGTCATCATAAGTTCAGAAAAAAGCTTTGTTTCACGCTCTATGATATTGGTTTTATTTAAATTATTTGAGGAGTAATGATCGAGAATTGCGAAGGGAGCCGGTGTGTTCTCCGGACGTGTCCGTGTGGCTATGGCGGCCCGTTCTCTGGCTATCAATTCATCCGGGTTTTCACAAGTTTGCGGCGGCTTGCGACCAATATCACCGGCAATGGCGCGTTCGGCCGCGTCTTTCAGATCGTCTTTGCTTGGAACCACATGATCGATCGCGCCCATCGCCACAGCATCAGCCGCACGAACGGGTCGGCCATGCAGCACCAATTTTAGCGCCCCCTCAAGCCCCATACGGGCAAATGAACGCCCGGACCCGCCATATCCCGGCAATAGTCCAAGATTGATTTCAGGCAAGCCGACCTGACAGGACGGATGATCGACACCAATGATTCGATCAAACGCCAACGCCATTTCATAGCCGCCACCAAGACAAATGCCATCGACCAGGATGACGGTCATGCAGGGAAGGTCTTCAATGCGCTGGAAACTCTCAAGAACGCCAAAAATATGTGTTTCAACAGCCGCTCTATCCGGAAAATCGGCGAATTCATTGATGTCAGCACCAAAAATAAACCCCCTTTCCTTGCCGGAATAAAAGACCAATCCGGATGGAGGATTATCGGCGAGACCACGCGTAATAACCGAAAGCTCTGCCATCACATCACTGGCCATAACATTGACCGATTTGCCGGCAACATCGATTTTCAACCATGCGACATCATTATCATCGCGCATCAAACTGAAATGGCTGTAGTCACTCATATCCTGCTCCAAAAAACCTAATTCTGAATGGGCCCGTTATCTGCCGGTTACATAGCCTCAACGACCATTGAAATCCCCTGCCCGCCACCAATGCACAGCGTAACAAGACCATAGCGCCCACCCGTGCGCCGCAATTCATGCACGAGCTTCAGGGTCAGGATTGCGCCCGTCGCCCCAACCGGATGACCAAGCGCAATGGCACCGCCATTCGGGTTCACCTTCTCCGGATCAAGCCCTAATTCACGGCTAACATAGCAAGCCTGCGCTGCAAACGCCTCATTCGACTCAATAACATCGAGATCAGCAACACCTATCCCGGCCCGCTCCAGAGCAATGCGAGTGGCCGGTACCGGCCCTATCCCCATGATTTCGGGTGGCACAGCGGCAAAACCGTATGACAAAACTCTGGCCATTGGCTTGAGACCACGCCTCTCGGCCTCGGCCTCGCTGGCAAGAACGATTGCCGCAGCACCATCATTGAGGCCGCTCGCGTTCCCGGCGGTAACGCTGCCGCCGTCTTTGAAGGCCGCCCGAAGTCCTGCCAAATCCTCACGGCTGCTGGCGCGTGGATGTTCATCAACATCAAAATGACGGGCATGTTTGCCGCGCCCAACATCGATGCCGACAATCTGATCGACAAAGTGCCCCGCCGCGATAGCGTTGGCGGCACGTTCCTGGCTGACCACGGCAAAATCATCCTGATCTTCACGCGACACACCGAATTTATCCGCGATATTCTCGGCGGTGATGCCCATATGCCCATTGCCGAACGGATCATTAAGAGACGCAAGCATCATATCAATTGCTGCCGCGTCCCCCATTTTTGCGCCAAACCGCAATTTAGGCAGGAGGTAGCCGGTGCGGGACATAGATTCGACACCACCACCAATGGCAATTTTTGCATCACCAAGCTGAACCAACTGGACAGCCGAGACAATTGCCTGCAAGCCAGAACCGCACAGACGATTTACCGTCAAGGCCGGCGCATGCGTCGGCAGACCTGACTCAAGCGCAATCACCCTTGAGATGTAAACATCGCGCGCCTCACTGTGAAGAACATTGCCATAGACACTGTGGTCAACATCGTCAGGAGAAACATTAACGCTTGCCAGTGCCGCCTTCGTTACAATTGTGCCAAGTTGTGACGGCGCCACATCCGCAAGCGATCCACCAAATTTTCCGATTGCTGAGCGTTTGCCGCCAAGAATGACAACTTTTTCTGTCATAACTTAAGTCCCTTTTTGTTTTTTAACTGTTGCTGGCTGTCTTGTTGTCACTATCGCCTGTTGCGTGTCCTGCGAATTGCAAAAGCGCCGTAAAAAGCTGGTCAACATTGTCATGAATCTGTTCAAGAGGCACGTTGTTTTCTCTCTTTGCCCGCGCCAAAAGCCAAATTGGTATGTTCAGCGATCGTGCCGCCTCTATTTTAGCGATGCTGGCGCGACCACCAGCGTTCTTACAGCACAAAAGCTCAATTTCATGTTTTGAAAACAGCTCTGCCTCGGCATTCATATTCTGGTTTGGCATCGCATTCAAAAAGCAACGCTTGTCGGTATCATTATACCCTGAAACATTCAACGCCCGCGCCCATAGGTGAATGTCGTCACGCGCACAAAATGCCTCGATTGACGCAGTGCCACCGGCCAAAAACACCCGGCAACCGTCTGGAATGGCATCAACCATTTCCTGCCAACTGGCAAACTCACGCCACTCATCACCCTGTTGTGCTGTCCATGGCGGCCGCTCATAAGAAAAACACGGGATGCCTCTGATCTCGGCCGCTTTCACCGCATTTCGACTTATGTGTCGTGCAAAAGGGTGTGTCACATCGACCAGCGCATCAACCGACTCGGTCCTGCAATATTCAACCAGACCTTCGGCACCGCCAAAGCCCCCAGTCCGGACATTTGCGGCCAGTGGCAAGGGGGCTTTGGTGGCTCCGGCAAGCGAGGCGACGATCTCAAAAACACCAGTGTCGGCAAGTTTCTCGACAAGCTGGCGCGCCTCATGCGTCCCCGCCAAAACCAGCAGTTTCTTTCGTGGTGATGTCACTTTGCCCTGCCTTGCAAACAGCCCGCCTGTCCAAGCAATTGTCCATCTCGGCTGACGACCAGTATTTCGATGGCGATATCGACCCCTTTTAATAATTTTGTTGCCGTATTCAACGCGCCAGCAGCGATCGCGTTGGCAAAGCTGTCCCTGTCGGTCCGCTTTAGGTTTGACATCACTTCCAACACAGTATTTGCCCGGCGGACCGGCTCCGGATCGATATCATGATCACTGGCCAATCTCGCCAAAAGATCAAAATCAACCTGCGAGCGTGCGGAATGAAGGTCAACAGCCCCTTGTGCAAACTTCACCATCTTGCCGGCGCCACCAGCGATGGTCAGGCAGGGAACCGGATTGCCGCGCAAATATTTCAGCATGCCACCCACAAAATCCCCCATATCCAGACAGGCTATATCCGGAAGATCATAGAGGCTTCGGGCAAAATTTTCAGATGTAGCGCCTGTCGACCCCATGACATGCGTCAACCCGTTGGCCCGCGCCACATCAATGCCACGATGGATAGACGCTATCCATGCAGAACAGGAAAAGGGCCGAACAACACCAGTCGTCCCAAGGATGGAAATCCCACCCTCAATACCAAGGCGCGGGTTCCAGGTCCGAAGCGCAATATCAGCACCATCGGGAACCGATATCTCGACAACAACATCCCGCGGCCCGTCCAACCTTTCTGCAAGTGCGGCAATCATCTCACGCATCATTTGGCGCGGCACCGGATTGATTGCAGGTTCGCCAACCTCGATTGGCAATCCCGGCTTGGTCACGATGCCAACCCCCTCACCGCCCTCAAATCTCACCCCATCACCTTGCCGCGCGGGCGAAACACGCGCACAAATCAACGCGCCATGGGTGACATCCGGATCATCGCCAGCATCTTTTATAATTCCTGCCATGCGCCAGATATTTATGTCTTGCCCACCCGACTCATCTGTGAAGCTGACCTCAAGGTCGGCTTGCTTGCCGGATGGCGTTACCACTGACACTTTTTCAGGAAATTGCCCGGTAACAAGCGCCACATAGGCGGCATTGACGGCTGCCGTCGCACAGGTGCCCGTAGTCCAGCCAAACCGCAGATTCGAGGACAGGGTTTTGCCGGTTCGTGAAGCAGGTGTCTTTGACGCGTCAGCCATGGTCGGAATCTAGCCGATGTCGGCATGCGCACACAATGTAAACTCGCCCTTGGAGCAACAGAAAAGGCAGCAACATTCCGGTGCCATGGATTCGGCCCGGTAAAGGACCTGCAAACGCCTGTTCATTTGGCAGGTTTTGCGTGCAAATATCTATTGCAGTAATTATGATCAGAGTGTGATGAGCAACGATACCAAAACCCCTAAAACCCCGCTGGCTAACGGTACCTTGCCAAGCCTTGAGGGAATGGATTGGCCGGAATTTACCCCCGGATGGGTGTGGATGGTTGGCGGTGGACCGGGGGATCCCGGCCTCGTGACGTTGCATGCGCTGAATGCACTGCAGCAGGCAGATGTCATCATTTATGACGCGCTGGTCGACAGTTCGCTGCTGCGCTGGGCAAAAGCTGACACGATTATCGAATATGCTGGCAAGCGCGGCGGCAAACCATCGCCAAAACAACGAGATATCTCGCTTCGCCTGATTGAACTGGCGCGGGCGGGACATCGTGTCTTGCGCCTCAAAGGCGGTGATCCTTTTGTGTTTGGCCGCGGCGGTGAGGAGGCACAGACGCTGGTACAGGCCGGCATAAAGTTGCGGATCATTCCGGGCATTTCCGCGGGCATTGGCGGACTTGCCTATGCCGGCATTCCGGTAACGCATCGTGATGTGAATCAGTCAGTGACATTTCTCTCCGGCCATGACCGTACAGGTTTGATGCCGTCAGCGATCGACTGGGACGCTGTTTCCAAAGGGTCGCAGGTGATCGTCATGTATATGGCAATCAAGCATATGCCAGAGATCTGCTCCAAATTACTGGCCGCCGGGCGTGACCCGAATGAGCCAGTTGCCATTGTCAACAACGCGACAAGGCCAGACATGCAAGTGCTTGAAACCAGCCTTTCCAGAATCCAGGAGGACATCGCCGCCAGTGGAATAGGCGCGCCGGCGATTGTGTGTGTGGGGCGTGTTGCCCTGATGCGCCAGTGCCTTGATTGGATCAGCCAAATGCAAGGTGAACCACCGCGTGACCTTGACCCGCTCGGGGTGAGAGCTGTCTCGGAAACTGGTTGATGGCACGCCGCGCTTTGCTCATTGCTGGCCTCTCTTCAGGCAGCGGCAAAACCACACTTACACTTGGACTGCTTCGTGCGCTGCATCGGCAAAGTGCTGATATTGGCGCGGCGAAGGCTGGCCCCGATTACATCGACACGGCTTTTTTGGCCGCAGCATGTGGAAAACCGGCCTTTAATCTCGACTCAGTTGCGATGTCAGATGAAATGCTGCTTCGCCTTGCCGAGAGATCTGTCGGTGAGACACTTGTCATAGAAGGTGTCATGGGTCTTTTTGACGGGACCGATGGTGGCCGTGGCTCAAGTGCAGAAATCGCGCAAAAGCTGGGGGCGGGAATTGTTCTCGTTATTGATTGTCAACATCAGGCACAAACTGCCGCGGCGCTTGCGGCCGGCCTTGCTCGTGAATTATCGCCAGACACCCATTTTGCCGGTGTGATTTTGAATCGGGTGGCCTCTGCCCGCCATGAGAAATTGATCGCCGAAGCACTTGCCGCACGCGACATTCGCCTTATCGGATCGGTACCGGTCTGTGCGGAGGCCAGTGTCCCTTCACGGCATCTTGGCCTTGTACATAGCGGCGACCTCGCCTCAAAGGGTGAGTTGGAATCGATTATCAATGCCGCCGCAAATTTGGTCGAGGCGCATATTGATTGCCGCGCCCTACTCGCGCTGGCGCAACCGCTTGCCCTTGCCCGCACCGCATCGCTTACCTGCCCGATCACGCCACCCGGGCAGAGAGTTTCAATGGCGCTGGATGTGGCGTTTGGCTTTCATTACCAGCATATGCTGGAAGGCTGGCGCGATATGGGTGCCTCAATCCAGACATTTTCACCGCTGAATAATGAGGCGCCAGCCGCTGATGCAGACTTCATCTTTTTGCCCGGTGGTTATCCAGAATTGCATTTGCCGACCTTATCCACGGCCATCGGCTTCACCACCGGTTTACAAAAAGCAGCAGAAGCTCAGGTGCCAATCTATGGCGAATGTGGCGGCTTCATGACGCTTGGAAAGCGTATCATCGACGCCAGCGGAACCGCTTTTGACATGGCTGGACTGCTTGATCTGGAAACCAGCTTTGCCGCGCGCAAGCTACATCTTGGCTACCGGACACTGCAAACAGAAGCCCGCCTCAGCTGGCTCGGCGCCCAGCCCGTTACCGGCCATGAATTTCACTATACGCAAGCCACATTCGAAAACGGCGACCGACTGTTTTCTGCCAGTGATATGGCGGGGAATGCACTCGGCAAAATGGGTCTTGTAAAAAATTCAGTCGCCGGGTCTTACGCGCATATCATTTGCTAGGCCGTATCGGCTTCACGCTCATCTGCATTGCCTCGCCTCGGCCGCAAGACATGGACATGCGCAGAGTCATAAAGGGCGCTGTCGCGAAAATTGCCTTGATGACCAAGACCGCGCCCAACGAAAATCAACGCTGTGCGGGTAATCTTTTCCTGCTGAACAATCTTACGAACAGTGGCAAGGGTGGCGTGGATATATTGCTCGTCAGGCCAGCCGACCCGATACGCCACAATAACCGGACAATCAGCGCCGTAATGCGGCGTCAGATCACGCTCAATCTGCCGCAAATTGCGGATCGAGAGATGGATCGCAAGCGTTGCCCCTGTCCGGCCTAGCGTTTCAAGGTCCTCACCCGGAGGCATGGCCGATGATTTCATTGCTGTCCGCGTCAGGATCAACGTCTGCGTCACCTCCGGAACGGTCAGTTCAATGCCAAGTCCGGCCGCCGCCGCCGCATAGGCTGACACGCCCGGTACAATCTGGTAATCAATCTGCTTTGCCTGAAGCCGTCTGATCTGTTCAGCAATCGCACCATAGAGTGATGGATCGCCCGAATGCACCCGCGCCACATCGAGCCCCTCGGCATGCGCCGCTTCAATCTCCACCATGATGTCATCAAGTGTCATTGATGCGGTATCTATCCGGCGCGCATCTGATGGCGCGGCGGCAACAACGGCCTCGGGCACCAAAGACCCCGCGTAGAGGCAAAGCTTGCAGCTTTCGATCAGACGCAAACCCCGTACAGTAATCAATTCCGGATCACCCGGTCCGGCACCGATAAAATAAACCGTCATGATCCAGCCTCTTTCTGTTTGGAGTGGAGTGGCGTGTCGGCAGCATGATCCAGATGTTTTGCATAACCGCGCGGCGTATAAATGACCGACCCACGTCCAAGTTCAATTTGCCTTGATGTGCTGGCCCCTACCATGACCACGGTCAACATATCGACCTCGTCAATGTCCAATGTTGCCAGCGTGCGAAATCGCAGGTTTTCCTCCGGACGCCCCAGATTACTGGCAAGAAGCACCGGTGTCTCGCCGCCGCGATAGGTCAACAGAATATCGCGCGCATTTACCAATTGTGTTCGGCGGCGCTTTGATACCGGATTATAGAAGGCAATGACAAAATCACCCGCGCCGGCGGCATGGATGCGGCGTTCGATCGATTGCCACGGGGTCAACAGATCTGACAGTGAAATCGTGCAAAAATCATGACCTAGCAAAGCACCGGAACGGGCAGCAGCGGCTTGCAGGGCCGAAATACCCGGGGCTGTCATCACATCAACACGGCGGGCCGCAGGGGATACCCCGCCCGTGTCCTGATCCCGATCCAACAATTCAAAGACCAGCGCACCCATCGCATAGATACCGGCATCACCTGAACAGATGATCGCCACATCCTTTCCCGTAGCCGCTGTCTCAAGCGCATAGCGACACCGCGCCTCTTCTTCACCAAGGGCAAAATCTTTCCGGGGAATATGCGCTGCCATCGGGCCAAGAATATCGATGTAGAGGCCATAACCAACAAGCTCATCTGCGCTTTGTACAAGCCGTGATGCCTCGGGGGTGCGCCAGTCACTTTGTCCGGGCCCGATGCCAATCAGCATTACGCGGCCCGGTTTACGCCCCGCCAATGCTGAACCTGGCGCAAATGGCATTTTCGCCAGCGCCATTGTGGCATTGGCTGATTTCTTCTTGGTGATTTCCAGCGTGCCATCAGCACCGGCGGCGGCCAGCGCGGCCGCCTCACTCACCCCATGACAACCGATTTCATCGAATACAATTTGCGAAGGGTTGGCAAGGCGCGGCGTCTCGGCCTCCAAAGTGGCAACGTCAAAGACGCGAAAAGGCACATCAAGCATGTCGGCGACCGCCTGTATGGCTGGCTCATCCGCCTTGATATCGACTGAAAACACACCGGCGACACTGGCGGCATTTATGTTGGCGCTGGTCAGATTACTCATCACCAGATCCATCATCTCGTCAGCTGAACATCCACGCGCACAGCCAAGTCCCAAAATCATATCCTGCGGGCAATAGACCAGCTGATTTTCATGTGGCACGACCGATTGCCGTGTGACGGTCAGCGTTACCGCATCACCGCGCGGCACATCAATCAACCAATCTTGCAGCATGGGGGCGCATTCACCGTCAATAAACGCCCCATCGCCAGCCAGTAGTCGCGGCATGATCCGACCGGCAGCTGCCGGATTTACAAGGCGCCATCCCACAGGCGGTTCATCCAGCGATATATTCCATTGCAAATTACCGGCCGTTGTCACTGCCAGGTTCGCGCCAAGAGTTCTGGCAACCCGACTCGCCAATGTGATGGCTCCATGGTGCCCGCCGATCAACGGCACAACATCGGCGCCATTTTCTGCCACCGCCAGAACCGCCGCATCCCGGCTTTTATGCTGTAGATACGGCGCAACAGAACGGATCAGAATGCCGGCAGCGCAAACACCAATGATCGGACGTCCGGCGGCAAACAATTCGCCAATATGTGGGCGAGCCTTGATGAAGGTAACATCGGCTTTCGGACAGCGCGTGGCGTGACCGTGAATTTCGGCACCAAGATCATCAGCAATCTTCCGGGCAAGGCTGAACCCGACGGCTGAAAGGGTGACTATAACCGGCTTCTTGCCATTTGACGGCGCTATCTGATCCACGGATCGTCCCCTTTGTAGAGCAGTATCATCGAGAAATATGGCGCATCATCCGGCGCCTCTGCCAGCGGAACCTGCAGCTGATGGGCAAGCGAGGCATGCCCGACATAAAGCGCCGCATCAAGATGCCCAAGCCGTGCAAACAGGGCCTTCAGGCGTGGCATATGCCGCCCCACCTTCATGATTGCGACGGCATCGGCCCTCTTTATCTGGGCTGTCAAATCATCATCTGCCAATGGTCCGGGCAAGATTGTCATGATGTCATTGCGGGCCGCAAGCGGGCGGGCATGCGCCGCCGCGCAGGCCGTCAGACTTGTCACGCCGGGAACGATCCGGGTTTCATAATCATCCTTCAAACGCGCCAGCAAATACATAAAAGACCCATAGAAAAGCGGATCTCCTTCGCACAACACGACCACATCCTCTCCGGCGTCTAGATGTGCAGCGATTTTTTTGGCGGCTGTATCATAGATCGTTTGCGCCGGATCTCGTCCGGTGCGCATTGGCACAATCATCGGAATCTCAACTGCATCCGGCGAAATCGCCGCGGCGGCAATTGATCTGGCAAAGCTCTCACCTGTATCAGGTGCCGGATAGGCAATCACCCGAGCAGCCTCAATCAGGCGCCATGCCTTGCGCGTGATCAATTCAGGGTCGCCGGGGCCAGTGCCAATCCCGTAAAGGGTTCCAGCCGTCATCTTTCGCCCCCTAATGACTTCACCAAATGCCACTGCGTGACCGGCATTAACGGACGCCACCCGTGAAAGCCGCCAACCGGATCTGCATGATGCACAGAAAGACGCACCAAACTGCCCCCATAGTGCTGCCACATGCTGGTCAACAACGTCTCGCTCTCAATGGTGACACAATGCGCAACCATGACACCGCCCGGCCGCAGCGCCTCATAAATACCGGCAACCAGATCAGCCGATAAGCCGCCACCGATAAAGACCGCGTCGGGCTGCGGCAAGCTGGCAAGTGCATCGGGCAAATCGCCATGAATTGCCTGCAAATGCGGCACACCAAGCGTCACCGCATTCTGCTTTGCCATATCGATCTGATTGGCATCACGGTCTATCGCAAAGGCCGTTCCGCGTGGGGCGTGACGCAGAAAATCGACCGCTACGGCACCGGACCCACACCCGACATCCCAGAATACAGCCCCCGGAAACGGCGCAAGCTTGGCCAACGCGCTGGCACGGGCATCACGCTTGGTCATTTTGCCACTGGAAACAAAGGCGTTGTCGGGCAATGCAAACCCAACTGCCGGATTGTGACAGTCTGCACAATCCACTGCCAGAATATGAAAGTCGGGAATATCCGCATAATTCCACGAGGAAACCACACCGTCAAACCGCGCCTCTTCATCGCCACCAATATGGGCAAGCACCGACAACCGCGCCGCACCATAACCGGCATCGGTCAGCAAAGTTGCGATTTCACCTGCTGAACGGCTGTTTTCCGCAAGCAACAGTAATTTTGCCCGTGGATAAAGGCGCGGCAATATTGATGCGGCTGGACGACCATGGATCGACAGCGTTTCACAACCGGCAAGTGGCCAGCCCATCCGCGTTGCCGCCATCTGAAAGCCTGATACAGCCGGAATGACCTCACACGCCCCTGCCCCAAGGCGTCGTTGAATCGTCACACCAGCGCCGTACCACATGGGATCACCAGTCGCCACAATCACAAGCTGTTTGTCACGCAGCGCCTCTATGCGATCAAAAACGTCACTGAATGGTGTTGGCCATGCTTCGACCTTCGGGCCATCGGGCAGAGCTTTGTGAAATCGTGGCGCGGCGATGATATGATCCGCCGCGGCGATCCGGTCCTGAAGACTTGGTGGTAAATTGGAAACACCGGTCTCCGGCACACCGACAATCAATACAGCCATCACATGCCTTCCCTGGCACCAAGTGCCAATGCATTGATCGCCGCCGATGCCATGGCCGATCCTCCGCGTGTGCCATGCACCGTTAAAAAAGGAACTCTGGGCGAGAATTCTGCCAGCGTCTGTTTGCTTTCTGCGGCCCCGATAAAGCCAACCGGGAAACCAAGAATGGCGGCAGGACGACGTCCGCCGGCAACATGTTCCAAAACCCGAAACAAAGCTGTTGGGGCGTTACCAAAAACCAGAATGGCGTTGTCGATCCGATCCAACCATAAATCTGTTGCAGCGGCTGAACGCGTTGTCGATTGTTTGGTCGCCATCGGTGCCGTACGGCTATCGTTCAGTGTCACGACAATGTCGTTATTCTTTGGCAAAAAGCGTCTTGTGATACCTGCCGCCACCATTTCACAATCGGCAAAAATCGGGCAGCCATCAAGCAAGGCGGCATGCGCGCGGGCCACAAGATCGGCGCTGAACTCAAGGTCATCAAGGATATCTGGCATACCGCAGGCATGCACCAAACGGATGACAACATCATGCATGTCAGCCGGTATCGATGTGAAGTCGACACGATCACGCACTGTCGCGAATGAAGCGTCATAAATGGCCTGCGGGTCCTTGATGTAGTCAGGCACAATCACAGTTTTCAGCTATCCTTTTGCTCAGCCGCCCGTTTACGCCCCCGCACAGATTCCGGCCCATGCGGGTGTTTGGCGTGGGGATATGGATGATGGTGATGACCATGGTCGTGGCTATGCGAATGGGAATGGCTATGGCTATGGTCATGATCGTGTGAATGATCATGATCATGGTGATGATGGTGATGATCCATATCCAATCGGCAAGCGCCGGTGCAAAAACTGTCACAGAGTGTGCAATCTTCGACGTTGCTTCCCGGCGCAGAAACGCCCTGCCCTTCAACATGATGGTGATGGCTTTCCTGAGCCGCACCAACCTCATCCTCAAAGCCTAAAACCTGTGCGCGATATTTGCACAAAGCGCAATTCATGTTGTTATTGCCTTGCAGAATTTCACGCACCCGATCAGCAAAAGTCGCAATCACCTTTGGGTGATCATTCAAATAGCCCGCCTTGACGAATTCGATTTCGGGGTACGCGGCGGCAACTTCATCGGTAAATCCATAGATCCGGTCAATCAGAATGCCGGAGAAGAGAAAATACGGAAACACCACAACGCGGCGATAGCCGAGCTTTGCGACATGTTCCAGACAAGGCTGCACCAACGGAAACGTGACACCGGAATAACCGACTTCTGCCCAACCAAAGCCGATCCCCTCCCAGAGCATACGGGCAATCTTTGACACATTCGAATTGGCATCCGGGTCAGACGCACCCCGGCCAATGACAACAAGACATGTCTCGGCGATGTCAACCTCTCCATGCGCATCATTGGCGGTGGCCAACGCTTCTGTAATGCGGTCATTGGCGGCCTGCAACATCTGCAAATCAATTGCCAGTTCGCGGCCATATTGAATGGTGATGCCATGTTCGGCGGCATATGTGTTCAACACTGACGGGATGTCATTTTTCGCATGTCCAGCGGCAAAAAGCATCCCCGGAACCGCAAGCACATGGTTGACACCCTGCTCGCGCAATTTGTCGAGACCGGTTTTGATTACCGGCGTAGCAAATTCGAGATAGCCATATTCAACCGGCCATTCTGGGAACATCGGCGCCAGTTTTTCCGCCAGCACGGCAAATTCGGTGACCGCCGATTTGGACCGCGAACCATGGCCGCAGATCATAACACCATATTTCTTTTCTGCGGCATCAGACATTGACTTTCTCTCCTGCAACATTCTGGGACTCATCTTCGGTGCCATTCACCTGCTCATCCGCATCATCACCCACAGATGCTTCACCCTGATCACCCTTGGCATGACGGCTGGCAGCAGCCAAAATGCCGCCAAGCATCACAGCCGTACCGACAAGACCAATGCCAACAAGATGACCATGCCCCGCCAGCTCACCAACATGCCCCAAATGCGCATTGGCCGTGGATGTTGAGGCAAGCAAAAACCCCGTGAATGCAGTCGATCCATACATCACCGGGAAAAAATGTGAGTGATTCTTCATGTCTGTCCTGACCCCAACCTGTTGGCGGGTTTCTAGCAATTATGCAGCGGTAGGACAGAATGAAACGAAAAGCACAGCCGAGCAAAATCTGCTCTTGCTTGGCTATAGCTGCCTGGTCTGAGGCCCGGATTAGGTTCCTTGTTTAGGTCCACCGCACCGGGATCGTTTTCATCTTGTTCACAAGTCCACTGACCGATTGCGATGTATACTAGATCAAAGGGTCTAAAACAATTGCATCAATACGACCAAAGTTGAATTTTCCCGCCCTATCATCCATCTTTAAAACAGTATCGGGCCATTTGACGGCCAGACCACCCAATCGCGCAATTTTGAGAAGACGATGTCAGCTTTCATACCTCAATCAGCCGATGACATGGCTTTGCGGCTTGCTCTACTGGCAGGCGCCTTGATGCTGGACTGGCTGTTTGGCGAGCCGGATATTCTGTGGCGGCGGGTGCCGCATCCGGTGGTTCTGTTTGGTCGCGCCATAAATTTTGCCACAAAGACAGGAAATCGCCGGAAAG
>Ga0181591_10003039_pt1 | contig 14508 bp, 17 predicted proteins | sample 071ome_33_FD_133757 | JGI IMG/M metagenome (GOLD analysis project Ga0181591, IMG submission 133757) | Coastal salt marsh microbial communities from the Groves Creek Marsh, Skidaway Island, Georgia - 071412AT metaG (megahit assembly) | ecosystem: Environmental > Aquatic > Marine > Intertidal...
GCCGTTCTGGATGCCGGTCAGCATCCCTTCGCGCATCGACACGATGTAGATCGACGTCGAGTTCGTGCCGCCGCCGCTCGGCGTCTCGTTGAAGCCCAGGCTGTGGTTGCTCGTCGCGATGTCGTTCGCGTCCGCGATCAGGATGGGCAGATCGTTGTAGCTCGTCACCTGAGCGCCGAACTCGTTCCGCGAGAACGTGACGTAGCCGCCGATGTTCTGGTCGCGCTGCGCGACCGCGAACTTGCGACGCATCGCCTTCGTCATGATCAGGTGCGTCGGATCGTCGACCGCGTCGATCGCCTCGTCGAGCTTGGCAAGGCTGAGAGCCGCGCCGCCGCTCGCCGCGCTGTTGCTGATCAGCTGGGCTCCGGTCAGGCGTGCCTGGAGACCGTCGTACTCCTTCGGGGCCGTCCGGCTGTCGCCCTTGATGAACTTCAGGTGCCACTGCTGGGCGAGCGCCTTGACCTTCACGGACTCGTGAACGGCTCGGATGCCGGGGCCGCGCGTCTTGATCAGCGAGCGGTCGACGTCCATGTCGCCGCCAGAGATCGTCAGCACCTCGGTGACCGGGTTGATCACGCCGACGCTTTCCGAGTAGGCCTCGTTCACGCCACGGAATCCGACGCCTGGAAGGGCCGCTTCCTGGTTGTAGGTCAGGGATCCGCCGGGGATGTCCTCGAACGGCAGCGCCGAGAGGATGTCAGAGTTGCGCGCGAACAGTTCGATGATCCCAGCACGCTGGACGTCGCCGGACACGAGCTTCGCAGCTTCGAGAAGAGTCAAAGCCATCGTGTGGCTTCCTCCAGTTTCAGGTCAGTGAGTTCGGTTCGCTCACCGGGGACAGTCCACGCGTGAGCAGTTTCTGCTCGGTCGCCTGCGTCCCGCATGCCGCCAGCGTCCCGCCGACGGAAGACCGATGTCGTCCGCGTCCTGCCGACGACGTCCAGATACCAACACGCGGCAGGACGTCTGTCAAGCAGCCCGGCTGGATGGCCCTGACCGTTTAGACACGTTCGCCGGTTGACGGTCACTCGCCTCTGGTGTCCGCTGCTTTTTCAGAAAACAGACGCCGCCGATCGCGCGGTCAGGAGGACTACGATGGCATCGAAGAAGAAGGGCCTCTACGACAACATCAACGCGAAGCGGAAGCGGATCGCAGCCGGAAGCGGCGAGCGGATGCGGAAGCCGGGGACGAAGGGCGCACCGACCGCCGGGGCGTTCCGCGCCGCGAAGAAGACCGCGAAGAAGGCCGGGAAGAAGTCCGGCAGGAAATACTGATGGCCGCGAAGAAGTCCGCCCTCCAGGCGAAGATCGACCGCGCGAAGAAGGCAGCAGGCGTGTCCGGCGTGAACAAGCCGAAGCGGACGCCCAGCCATCCGACCAAGTCCCATGTCGTCGTCGCGAAGGTCGGCAGTCAGGTCAAGCTGATCCGGTTCGGCGAGCAGGGCGCGAAGACCGCCGGGAAGCCGAAGAAGGGCGAGTCCGCCGCGACCAAGGCCAAGCGCGCGTCCTTCAAGGCTCGCCACGCGAAGAACATCGCGAAGGGCAAGATGTCGGCGGCTTACTGGGCCGACCGCGAGAAATGGTAGCGCCGCCGACGCTTTTTTGAGAAAGTGTCAGGACCTGGGAACCGCGCGATGCCTGTCGCGCCCGATCGACTTGACCCGGTCGGCGTTCCCAGCAGGCCTCGGCTGCGTGACCTACTCCCTCCCAGCAACATCCGCAGCCGGGGCCGCCTTTTATCCGCCCTGCGACTCGTAGTAGGCCCGCAGGCGCTCGGTCGGGTTCAGGTTCGACGCTGGTGACGCCGCAGGGCCTCCAGCTTCGCCCGTGCGGCCCTCCAGGCTGCCAGTCCCGGCGATGGGCGCTGCCTTGAAGAACGGCTTCAGGTCGCCGCTGCGGCCCTCGTCGACGAGTTCCTGGACCGTCATCCAGGAGTCGCTGCCGCTGGCCGGGCTGATCCGGCGATGTCCCTGCTCATCCAGGACGTGGACCTCGAACTGGCCGTCGGTCTCGGTGACCTGGAGCCGGTCTCGCATCGCCGACGCCAGGACCTTCGGGCTGATCGCCGCCGTGCGTCCGTCGCTGGTGTCGGTCAGGGCGCGCAGCAGCGCGTCGTCGAGGATGTATTTCGAGATCTGCCCGGTCAGGCCCGATACCCGTTCATCGCGCGCAGACAGTTCCTGGGCGTGCTTCTTGCCCAGCGCGTCGATCTGCGCCTGGACGGCAGCCCGGACCTTCGACTCGGAGTCCGCCTCGTTGCCCAGCGACGCCAGCCGTTCGATCGCCTGCTTCGCCGAGGCGGGGTCGATCATCTCGCCGTCGTCTCCGATGAATGCCGCCATCTTGCTGGCCGCTTCCTTCGCCTCGGCGCGGGCGGCGCTGAGAGCGCTCTTTAGACCTGCCACGTTTTCGATGGCGAAGCCGTTCGCAGCCGTCGCTTCGAGGACGTAGCCGTCGTCCTGCTTCTTGTAGTGCTCCCGGATCGGTTCCGGGATGCCGTCGAGGGAGTCCGTGAATATCGGGATGGCCATGCTGTCCTGCTACTTCGAGCCGAAATGAAGCTCGATCATCGGTGTGGATACGCAGCCCGCCGGGACGCGGTCGTCTGCGAGGAGGAGTTGGCACCACGCGGTGATGCCGTCGAAGCTGGGCGGGACGTCGAACCGAAGCAGGACGATCCCGTCCGCAGTCTGCTGGAACGCCGGACCGGCGACCGACGCCCGCTCGACGCGCTGCGGCACGAAGACGAAGTCCGGGCGGACCTGCAACATCGCGCCGCGTGCGCCGGGAATGTAGGCGGGAGGTCCTGGCTGGGTCAACGTGGCGAGGAGCGCGCACGATGGGCTGGGCCGCTTGCCACGCACGTCTGCGACCGCTTGCGACGCCCAGACCAGCTGGAACGTCCGACCGGCGACCGGCAGGCGGTCCGGGATCATGACGACCGGCAGACCGCCGTCGACGTCTGCGAGATCCGGCATGTGCCGGACATGGACCGACGCAGGCTGCCCGACTGCGTAAGACGCCTCGCTCATCGCGCGAAGGACCGCCGCCGGGCGGGTCTCCTCCGTGACGGCGCGCTGGGTCAGGTCGTCCAGGACCTGCGGCGGGGCCGCGCAGGCGGCGACGCTTGCCAGCATCCAGCGCAGGCTGCGGCGGGCCTTCCGGAGCAGGCCGTCGACGTTGTCGACCGAGCAGCCCATACGCTTGGCCGAGTCCGCGACGCTCGCGCCGTCCAGGCGCAGCCGGATGGCCTGCTTCTGCCGGTCCCGCAGGCTGTCGACGGCAGCGTGCAGGCGTTCGGCCCGTTCCTGCCGCATCACGACGTCCAGGACCGGCTCCGTGCCGTCGATCGGCTCCGGGACGCCGTCGATCGGCACCTCCTTGCCGCGCCACTTCAGACGCCGCAGGTCGCGCCTGCCGCGCAGTTCGTCGACGACGTAGCCGTGACGCGGTCGGCCCAGCCAGTCCGCGCAGGCGTTGAGGTGCGCCAGTTCGCCCGGCTCGAACAGCCGCCGGTCGGTCACGACGTCTTCTTCGCCGCCATCCGCGCCGCCCGCTCGGCGACGCCCGCCGCCGGACCGCGCCAGATGCGGACGCCCGCGACGGCCAGACCGACCTCGACGGCGACGCGCAGGACCTGCTGCCACCAAGGCTCGCCGGTGTTCGCCATCAGGGCCTGAACCAGCGCCTGGGCCTGCTCGGCGGTCATGCTGCCTCGCTGTGCCATCTCGTTGACGATGTCGATCGCCGCCTGCGTCTGCTCGCTGGTGAGCATCCCGCAGGACGTCGTGACCATCAGGACCGCAGCCATCGCTGCCCATCGCTTCGCGTTCATCATCGGTTCAGCATCTCCGCGATGTCCCAGCCGTTCGCCCAATGCTGGGCCAGCAGGATATCGGTCTCCGGATTGTCGGCACGCTTCGTCCCGTTCTCGAAAGCAGTCTTGCCCGCCTCGTAGGCGATGGCTGTGACGTCGGTCTCTCTCGTCTCGTCGCGCTCGATGCGAAAGTCCGGGACGTCGCCGCTGTCGGCGAATCGCTCGCCCTTCTTGTAGGTCATCTTTCCTCCAGAATCACTTCGATGCCGGTCTTCTTGCCGCGAGGGCCCTCCCACTTCCTGATCTCGACGATCCGGAACTTCTCGCCGTTCATCATGATGTGCTCCAGTTCGCCCTGGTTCTCGCTGATCGGGTCGACCCAGGTGCCACGGTTCGTCTTGACAGTCAGGCGCACGTTCTTGTCGCCGACCCGAGCGAAGCCGGTCGCGACGTCGTCGGACGTCGAGAAGCTGGCGGTCGCCTCCATCGTCCAGTCATCGCCCGCGCGTGCTGTCTTCAGGATCTTGTCATACGTCGCCCGGTCCCTGACGTAGAAGCTGCGGTGTAGCTTCACCGGCTTCGGCATCGGCGCTCGCTGCATCGCGTCCCGCAGCAGCTTCGACACCTCCGCGTATCGCGAGATCTGCCCGCTGGCGTCCCCGAACCGGAACACCGTGCTGGTGTTGAATCCCTGCGCGCCGCGTATCCGCCCGTATTCGCCGCCGGTCCAGCTGTCGAGCGCGTCCCGCTCCTTCAGCGTCAGGCTCTTCACCCAGGCATTCCAGTCCTTCTGGTAGGTCGCCTCGTCCGTGTAGCGCTTCCGCTTCGTGTGGAAGCTGCCGTATTCGCGGTCAAGCAGCGCCTCGTTCCTCCCGATGCTCGGCGTCGGTCCTGCGGCTTCGCGTCCGGTCCCAGCCCCCTTCTTCGTCGCCTTCTTCGTCGCCTTCTTCGTCGTCTTCTTCGCCGCCGCCGCCGCCGCCTTCGCCGCTTCCTGCTGCGCGACGATCTTGTCGCCCAGCTTGTCCCGTATCGCGATTAGCTTCGCCCGCCGCGCCTGCAACATCTTGCCCAGCGCGTATCCCTGCTTCCGCGACGCATTCGTCGCCGAGTAGACGTCGAACATCACGTTCGCGATCTTCTGGTTATCGAGCAGCGAGACCGCGTTGCTGATCGACTGATACAGGTCGCGGTCGGTCATCGCTCCGAAGACCTGCGACGCCTGCGGGGCATTCACCTTGTTTCGAAGCGACAGGAACTCTCCGACCTTGTCGTTCCAGGCTGTGCCCTTCAGCCCGCCCTGCGCCCGATACAGCATCGCGCCGCCGGTATCGAGGCGCATGACCTGCCCGGTCGCGGTCACGAAGATGTTGTCGAACGTCGCGCCCATGACGTCCCAGTTCGCCAGCAGCGCGTCGACCGCGAACCCCTGCTGCGCCGCCGCGATGTTCTGCGCGGTCAGGCTGAACTTCTGGAGCGGCTCCCATCGGCTGATGACGACCGGCTTGCCGTTCATCATGCCGAGTTCGACCTGCGCGACCTTGACGCCCGCCTGCTCGTACAGCTTCGCGGCGGCGACCTCGTTCATGGCGTGCTCGCCGGACTTGACCTGCTTGACGTAGAAGCGCTCCTTCACGCCGCCGACGGTCCGCTCGTAGAGACCGCCGGGGTTGCTTCCGGCCTGCGGACCGACCTGGGTCCAGTCGCTCGCGTCGTGGACGGGACGGTAGCCGTGCTTGTTCGTGAACTCCGCGACCGGGTCGACGACCGGAGCGGGCGTCGGCTTCGGCGCGGGCTTCGGCTTCGGCGGGATCGACGGCTTTGCGGGCGGCGGCGTCTGGAACTTGGGCGGCGGCGTCGACAGCGGCTTCGGCTTCGGCGGCGGCGGCGGCTTCGGCGCGGGCTTCGGTGTCGGCGTCGGCGCGGGCTTCGGCTTCGCGACCTTCTTCGCGACCTTCTTCGACGCCTTCGTCGCGGCTTTCTTCGTGACGCCCTTCTCGATGGCCTCCAGTTCGGGCAGCGTCAGCGGTCGGACCGCGTAGTTCGCGTAGATGTCGCTGAACTTCTCGATCGGCACCTTGCCGCGACGGAACAGGTCGGCCTTGCCCTTCCCCAGGATCTGGTTCTGCGTCTTCTTGCTCTGCGTCTTCAGCCACGGACCGAAGGACCGGTTCGCCGGGACCGGCCCAGCCATGGACGCACGCTCACCGACCGGCAGCTTGCTGGCGTCGATCCCCGGAATCCCCTGCGGCGGCTTTACGACCGGGACCATGACGCTGCGGCAGTTCGGGTGCGCGGGCGGTCGCGGCCCGTTGTTGATCGTGTAGGTGCGCCCGTCCATGGACGCGCAGATCTGCGACGTCCGGCTGTCCAGCACGCTCGTCCATTCGACCTTCTCGACGACGTCCGGGTTCTGCTCGAAGACCGCCTCGCGCGCCGCCTGCCCAAAGTGGTTGACCGCCGTGCGCGTGACCATCTGCGCCTCGGCTCGCGTCGCGTGCAGGACGCCGTCTTTGAATCCCGCCTTCGCGGTCCCGCGCAGCCGCCGGACGATCGTGTCGACGCCTTCTCCCTGGGCCACGCCGTTCATGATCGCGGCGTTCACGTTCTTCGCCGTGTTCTGGCCGACGCTCTTCGCCCAGTCCCGCAGGAACCGGCCCTGCATCGGTCGCGTCGTGATCAGCGAGCGCAGCAGTTCCGGCGACGGCGCGGTGTAGTTCGCCCGAAGCGGCAGACGTCGCTGCATCGTCCGGGCTGCCCACGCCGCCTCGCTCTTCGCGAGGTCCGCCATCGAACCTTTCAGGCGCGCGTAGAGCAGGTTCGATCCGCCGGTCGCGATCGCCTGCATCTCGCGTAGCTGCTTCATCAGCGCCCGACGTCGCCGCGCGACGGCGAGCTTGCTCGCGCCCATCTTCTCGTATCGCTCGCCGATCCGCTGGGCCTTCGCCAGGATGCTCGGCTCGACCTGCTTCCGGATCAGGTCGACGATCCGCCGGACCTCGCCGTCCTTGAACCGCTCCAGCAGGATCGCGTGGCGAATCCAGTCGTCGCTGAGTTGGACGTTGACCGGCGGCAAGGTGCCTACGCCTCCTCGGCGTCCTCCTGCTCATCGTCAGGAGCTTCGTCCTCGTCTTCCCCGTCGTCTTGATCGAGGCCGAACTGCGCTGCCGCCGCCATCGCCTCGTCGTCGACGCGCTCGGCTTCCTCCGCCGGGTCGATTCGGTCGCTGATCACGCCGCGCCGCGTGTATTCGGCGATCGTCGTCGTCCGGGTCAGGTCTCCCTGCTGACGAAGCTGCCGGATCTCGGCGAGGTCCTCCAGCTTCGACAGCGCCAGGGCGAACTCGCTCCAGATGTCGATCTGCCAGTCCTCCGGGAGCGCGTCTTCCATCCCGCGCCAGCGCGCCGCGACCTCGTATGCCTGCTCCAGACCGCTCTCCAGCAGCCGGACCCATGCCTCGACGTCGGTGCTGGCCTTCGCCGCGTCGATCGCCTTGCCGGTCGCGGTCGGGTTCCCGCTCTTCGTCCGCATCGGCTCGCTGCCCGCCTCGGCCATCTTCGCCTCCAGGCGGTCGAGTTCGTCGTATCCCGCCGACGCGCCCGCGCCGCTGTGCTCGGCGTAGGACAGCTTCGCGTCCGGGTTCGTCGACCCGTTCAGGCGTCCGGGACCGATCACGATGCCGTTCGCGAGTTCGTCCTCGTTCATCCCGCTGCCGAACAGGACCGCGAGCCGGATCGTGTCGATGTATTGGGTCTGGCGGCTGCTGCTCTTCCAGTGCGCCAGATTCAGGTGCGCGACGTCCAGCATCGGCGGCAGGCATTCGACCAGCCCGCGACGTTCGCCGAACTGCATGATGACGATCGGCAGGCCGGGATAGCTGTGCGGCCCCTCCTCGATCAGTTCGTATTTCCCCTTCTCGTCGTGGTAGCGGTAAAGCGCGTACATCCCCGGCAGTTCCTGAACCGTCGGCTCGCTGCTGTCTGGGTCGACCGCCGGGACGACGCGCGGGGCCTTGATGCAGCGGATGTAGGGGACGTCGACCTGACCGAAGTCACCGACCTTCTCCGTCCGCATCTCCTTGATCCGGACCTCCGCGACCTCGCGATCGCCCGCCGCGTTCGTGGTCTCCGTCCAGCCGATCAGGTTCCTCGGCATGACGCGCTTGAACCGGGGCCGCAGGTCCAGTTCCTCGGCCTGGGCGGCGTTCATCGTGTCGCTGATCGTCGGATGGTCGACCAGGATGATGGCTAGGCCGCGCGCGACGCCGTCCGTCATCAGCCGCCGCGCCAGTTCCGTCAGGTCCGTCCCCTCGCCGTCGACGTTGTCGGCGATCCGATCCAGCGGCTCAGGCAGGGCCTCGACGTCGTCCGGCAGCTTGATCTGGACCGGCTTCGCGAACGGTCGGACGGCGTTCCTCTCGACCGCCTGCCGGAATCCGTGGTGCAGGACCGTCGCCTTCAGGCGCTTGTCGTAGTCGAGCGCGTCCTCCTGCTCATACATCGGCAGGTAGTCCGTCCGCTTCGCCCGCATCGCCTCGGTGCCGTGCATCAGGTCGTCGATCAGGTCCCAGCCGCCGACGTTCTCCGCGCCCGCCTGCATCCAGTGCTGCCCGTGCAGCATCCGCAGGTAGGCGGGTGTCCCGACGTCGACGGTCGCCGTCTTCGGGTCGGCGGTCCCGGTAGAGACCGCGCCGACGGCGGTCGTCCTGGTCACTTGCTGAAGCGGCATCTAGGTCACCTTCACGCTGATCATCTTGTTCTCCGCGACCGGGAAGCGGTCGTGGATGTAGTAGCCGAGCGCGTCGCTGACGTGCGTCAGCGGCCCTCCCTGGTCCTTCTGGATCTCGCCGCGCCCGTCCTTCGTCGTCTCCACGCGCTCGAAGTCCGCGACGACGTGCGGGGCCTCGACTGGGTCCACGAACAAGCGGCGTCGGCCATCGGACGTGGCGATCCGGGAGTTGACCGCGTTGACGCGCGCACGCTCCCTCGGGTTCGCCTTCCTGTTCCGCATTGACAGCCGGTCGCCGAATCGCGCCCGCAGCGCGCGCTTGATGATGTCCCAGTCGCTGCCCGCGACGGCGACGGTCGTTCGAGCGCCGCCGCTCGCGTCACCGTAGCAGAGGACACGTCCCCGGTGATACCCCCAGTCGCCCAGGACGCGCTCGCAGACGATGGGCGTGTTCGAGTTCTGGTCGACCCAGACCTCGCCGATGACCGCCGTGCTGTCCGGTTCCGCGCCCTCGGGCAGGTATGGGCGGCGACCGAGTTCCTGCGCGATGACCGCGACGCCCGGCGAGGTGTTGAAGTCGAAGCAGACGATCAGGTCCGCGTCCGGGTCGTAGACGTCCGCCAGTCCCCGGACGATGTTCCCGTCCGACCAGTTGTAGTAGGCCAGCCCGGCGTAGGACTCGAAGCTGCCTTCGAGTTCCTGCCGGAACGTCCGCTCGTCCATGCGCTGCCGGGCGGATTCGATCGCCTCCGGGCTCATGATGTCCGCGCTGCGCCAGTGGAAGCGGTCCCAGGACTGCCCGGCGTCCCGCAGCGCCGCCGCCTCCGTCCACAGCTGCCAGTAGTGGTTCCGGCCTTCCGGGACGCCGATGAACCATGCCCATCCGGGCGGCTGGTTCGGCGTGTCCAGCGCCGGGCTGATGTTCTCCGTCCAGGCCTCGGCCCGCATGTTCGCGTACTCGTCGAGGACGATCCCGTGCAGCGGCTCGCCCTCGATCCGCTCGGGCCTGTCCATGCCGACGACGCACAGCCGGTTCCCGTTCCGCAGGCGGATCTCAAGGTCGGTCTCGCGCGGGTCCTCGGCCATCCAGACGCGCGGAACCAGCGCCTTCAGGTCGGACCAGTAGATGCGCTTCGCTTGGTCCCGCGTCGGCGCGGCGAAGGCATACTTCCGGCCCTGGGTTCCCAGCGTGCAGGCCCGCTGGACGACCCAGCGCTTGGCGATCTCGGTCTTCCCGGATCGACGTCCCGCAGGAACGACCCTGAACCGCGCCTGCGACGTCCAAAGCCGCCACTGCTCTGGGTGGTGCGTCAGCGACGTCCAGCGCCGTGTGGGGCCAGCCAGGGCGTCAGGCGAACCCATCCGTCGGTCCCTGGATCGTCCCGCGCATCGCCTTCGCCGCCGCCTCCAGTTCCTGGGCGATCGTCTCCGGGTCAGCCGCCCGGTCCTGCCGGATCTCCCGGAACTCCTCGGTGCGCGTCTTCAGCCAGAAGATGGTCGCCGCGACGTTCCCGGACTGAATCAAAGACATGAGCCGCCCGGCGACGCCGACCTTCCCTCGCGCCGTGGCCTCTTTTACGGCTGCCGAGAAAGTCTCGTCGGTCCGCCGCCAGGACAGCAGCGTGTCCCGGTGAATCCCCGCGAAGTCCGCCGCGACCTCGTAGCTCAGGCCGACGCCCAGCGCCTTCAGGATCAGGGCCTCGACGTCTGGCGTCCGCTTGGACGGCCTGCCGGTCCTCCTCGGCGCTGCTTTTGTCGCCTTGGTCTTCCGGGTCGTCTTTCGTTTGGATGGCTTAGACGCGCTCACACGCCCTCCGGACGGCTGTCTTCCCCGTCAGTTCCTCCCATCGCCGGACGACGACGTCGCAGTAGGCGGGGCTGAGTTCGATCGCCCGGACCCGTCGGCCCAGCTGCTCGGCTGCGACTACGGTCGTGCCGGACCCGGCGAAGGGCTCGAAGATCAGGTCCCCCTTCGCGCTCGCGTGGCCGATCGCCTGGGCGATGACCGCGACCGGCTTCATCGTCGGGTGCTCCTTCGACGCCTTCGGTCTCGGGAAGTCCCAGACGTTCGACAGCGTCCGGTCGTCGACGAACGCGGAACCGTTCTCGACCCAGCCGAACCAGCAGGGCTCATACTTGTTCTGATACTTGCCGCGCCCCAGCGTGAAGACGTCCTTGTTCCAGACGATCGTCGTCGAGCAGTGCAGCGCGTCATCGAGCGCGGTGAACATGATGCGACCGTCCGGTCCTGGTGCTCCGAAGACGTAGACGCAGCCCGACACGTTCGCCTTGATCTGCTCGACGAACGCCCGGCAGAACGTGCGGAAGTCCTCCTGGCTGAGGTTGTCGTTCTCGATCGGTCGCTCGCGGAACTTCGGACCCTTGAAGGTCCCGTAGTTCACGTTGTAGGGCGGGTCGGTCACGCAGATGGCTGCGCGCTCGCCTGCCATGACCTCGGCGACGACGGTCGCGTCGGTCGAGTCCCCGCAGATCAGGCGGTGCTCGCCAAGCTCCCAGACGTCGCCCGGCTGGGTGATCGGGTCGTCCGGCGTGTCCGGGACGTCGTCCTCCTCAACGTCAGGAGGTGTCCCGCCGTCGAGCAGGCGGTCGATCTCGTCCTGGTCGAAGCCGAGGTCGCCGTCGAGGTCCCAGCCCTCCTGCTTGAGTCCGCCGAGGACGCTGGCCAGGACGTCGTCGTCCCATTCAGCGAGGTCGGCGGTCCTGTTGTCGGCGATCGCGAACGCGGCGGCGGTGACGTTGTCGTCGTCGACGACGATCGCGGCGATCTCATCCCAGCCCAGCGACCGAGCCGCTTCGAGCGTCCCGTTCCCGGCGCGGACGATCATCCCCTCCTGCTGCACGACGATCGGCTTGCGCTGCCCGAACTTCCGGAGGCTCGCCGCGATGCTCGCGATGTTCCGGTCGCTGTGCTTCCTGGCGTTCGCAGGATCGTGCGCGAGGTCGGCACAGGGTAGTGCCAAGGCGCGTAGGCCATCCGCGATGTAGCTCTTTTGGTTGTCCGTCATCACTTGCCCTCAGTTGCTCTCACACGTCTGCCGAGCAGCTTGCGAAGCTGCGCTGCCACTTCCGGCTTCTTCGCCTCGATGGCTGCGCGGATCAGCGCCTGGACGATCTGCACGCCGTCCTTCTCCGCAGCGAAGTCCGCCATCGTCGTCATGGCGCTGACCACCTCCAGGTCGCTGGCCTCCCGAACGCGACCGCGCAGGCGGTGAATCGCGGGGATGCCCGCGAGGCGACGCATCGCCAGGACGGTCGCCTTCTCCAGTTCCCCGTGGTCTGCCTGTTCGCCCTGGGTCGCGGCGCGAACTACGACCCGGTCGATCGACTCGACGAGTTCGACGCAGCTGCGCCGAACCGCCTCCATGGTCGCTTCGGTCATGCGGGAAGTGTCGCAGGACCGGCGGCGCTGCACAATCGGCAGCGCCGGATCAGAAGGGGACGTCGTCCGTCTTCACCGGGACGTCCTGGAGCGCGCCGTAGATGTCGCGCAGGTCCTGGATCTCCAGCAGCGCCGGGTTGCCGCCGCCGTAGTCGACGCCGACCGCCTTCGCCGCCTTGATCAGGTCGACCTGCTCCAGGCGACGCTCGGCCTTCGCCTCGGCGATCATCGCGATCAGCTCCGACTTGGTCTTCGAGAGGAGATCGTCGCCGCTAAACCGCGCTCGCTTGTCGTCAGCAGAGCTGCTCTTCACAGCAGCAGAGCTGCTCTTGAGAGCCGCAGCGGGCTTCTTCTTCGGCGCGGGCTTCGCGGGCTTCGCCTTCACCTTCACCGGCTCGGGCTCGCCCTCGTCGAGCGGGTCGCCGGTCCACATCTCGATGCCGAGGCCGAACGTCAGCGCCGCCGCCTTGCACATCCCTCGGACGAAGCCGTCCGCGACGTCGCGCGCGTCGACCTGCTTCTTCGCGTTCATCTTGTTGTCCATGATCGCGTGCGGGACCGGCTGCGTCCGGCGTCCGTCGGTGAACTCAAACGCCATCATCAGGAACCGGCTCCCGTCCGGGGCTTCGTGCGTGATGAAGCCGTGGTCGTTCGGGATGGCGATGGGCTGCCAGCCGGGCGCGTGCTTCCGCAGCAGCTGGCTGATCTTGCCCCAGGGCGCGTAGCGGACGCTGTAGGAGCCGGTGCCCTTGTTCCGCGTGTCGTCGGGCGTGAGAACGGCGTCCAGCGCCGGGATCGTCTTCGTGTCGTCAGTCATCTCGTTCTGTCCTTCGAGTAGATCCGGCTAGTCCTCCCAGCCGGGAAAGTGGTTTGCGCGTGATGCCCAGTATGCGTGCAGCCCGCAGAACATCTGCCAGCCGCGACGGATGTCGTCGCCGCAGGCGGCGGTGACCTGCGCCTCGTATCCGTCCTCGCGGCTGAAGTAGATGATCCGGCACTGCTCGGGCGGGATGTCGACGCCGTGCGTGTAGTGGATCGCCTCGCGCGTCGCCGCAAGTTGCAGATGGTGCTGCTCGTAGGTCGTCGCCGTCAGGTCCTCGGGCCTCCGCTTGCCTTTGAAGTCGAACAGCCAGCCGCCGCCCTCGGGCGTCCAGAGGTCCGCCTTCGTCGCGAATCCCAGCGGGTGAACGACCGGATCCTCGCTGCGCCAGCGGCGGAAGTCGTCGAAGTCCGGCTGCTCGAACCATGCCTGGGTGATGTCCTCCAGATGATGCAGCCACTTCGGGACGTCCGGCTCGACCTTCGTCGCGTCGCGCATCGTCGCGTCGACCATCGCCTGACGTTCGACCATCAGGTTCCAGTCCAGGACGAACTCGTGCAGCGTCTTCCAGATGGCCGTGACCGGCGTCTCGCCGCCCTCCATGAACATCGCCTTCTGCTGCTCCTGCTTCCGGAAGGTCGCGTCGGAGACGTATCGGTGGAAGTTGCCATGCACCTCGGTCCCGATCTCGCGCGCGTGTTCGGTGATCGCAGCGACGCGCGCGGCGACGCGCCGCCGGTAGTCCTCGAACGTCTCGACCATCATCGGCTTCCCGTCGGCGATGGTCATCATCGGCGGGCCGAGTTCCGCGCAGGCGCGGACGGTCTCCTTCGCCTGCCACATCGTGAGCGCAGGAGCCGCCGCACACTTCACGATCGTCGTGCAGCCCGGCAGCCATCCGTGCTTCCTCGCGTCGCGAACCGTCGGCCTCCTGGCGTTCCCGTTCTTCGCCTGGACGGTGTCGATCTGCTCGCCGCCGCGCGTGTACCAGTGACCGCCCTCGGTCGCCGTCGTCGTGGTGATGCTCATGCCTGTGTCTCCTGGTTCTCGTGGAATCGACGCAACCAGGATGACCGCAGCCGGACGACCGTGACCTTCCTGCCTAGCGCCCGCCGGTCCCCGAACGCGCGTGCGATACGCATCGCGCGCTTGATCGGGAACGTCTTGGAGCGCGTCGCGTTCGCGAACGTGTAGAGCGACTCTCTGTGGTAGCCGGTCGCCTCAGCCAGCCGCTCCATCCCGCCGGGATACGTCCGCAGGATGTCCCGCAGGTCGTCGACGAACTCGGGCTCGATGGCGTTCATCCGTCGCTCCAGGTCAGCGACCCGGTCTTCGAGGTTGCCGGTCATGACCAGCACCCCGCGAGGACGAGCAGCGCCGTCCAGGCGATCGCGCCGATGCCCATCCAAAACAGCAGCGCCGCCGTGTTCATGAGGTCGTCGGGATCGCGTCCTTGTCCGCCCTTGATCATGCCTCGTTCTCCGGGTTGCAGTCGTCGCAGGTCTCAACCGTCTCGTCGATCGACGACAGGTAGACGGCGGCAGTCGGTCCGACGCCGCCGCAGATCTGGCAGCGGTCGTCGACCATGTCGTCGGTGATCATGCCCAAGGATTCGCCTCGTTGCCTTCCTCCCTGATGGCAGCGCGCTCGTCGGCGTCGGCGTTCGGGTCGAACTCGTCGCGGCCCGCCATCTCCATCTGCATCTCCTCCAGGTGATGCTTGACCGCCTTGAGTTGGACCCGA
>Ga0181591_10003044_pt1 | contig 14498 bp, 6 predicted proteins | sample 071ome_33_FD_133757 | JGI IMG/M metagenome (GOLD analysis project Ga0181591, IMG submission 133757) | Coastal salt marsh microbial communities from the Groves Creek Marsh, Skidaway Island, Georgia - 071412AT metaG (megahit assembly) | ecosystem: Environmental > Aquatic > Marine > Intertidal zone...
AATATATTCGTGTAATTCAGGTGTGACAACAGATAGCATAAATAAAAATCAACTTGGTAAAGAAACAAGTCTTTATTTAAAACAACACTCTGAAAATCCTATAAATTGGCAAAGATGGTCAAACTCTATATTTGATGTCTCAAAAGACTTGGATAAACTTCTTGTTATAAGTATTGGCTACTCAAGCTGTCACTGGTGTCATGTAATGGAAGAAGAAACTTTTGCAAATGACTCAATTGCAAAAGTAATGAATGAGAATTTTATAAATGTAAAAGTAGACAGGGAAGAGAATCCAGATGTCGATCAAGTCTACATGACTGCATCTCAGCTTATGACAGGAATGGGTGGATGGCCTCTTAATGTTATTACACTTCCTGATGGAAGTCCAATATATGCAGGGACTTACCATACTACTTCTCAATGGGATAATATTTTAAAAAGGATAATACGGTTGAAGAAAGATAATTATGATGGTCTTAGAGAGATTGCTAATAATGTTAAAGAAGGAGTCACAGATATAAATACAATAAAAAAACAGGAAGAAGTTTCAGTATTTGATAGTCAATATCTTGGTAAAAATTTAAATAGTTGGAAAGAAAAATGGGACTTGGTAAATGGTGGAGATATAGCGCAACAGAAATTTGTTTCACCATCCAAATATTTATTTCTACTTAATTATGGTAGAGTATATAAAGATAAGAGTGTTTTAAACCATGTTGAAAATACCTTAGATATTATTGCAGACAGTGGTTTAAACGATTTTGTAGAGGGAGGATTTTACAGATATACAGTTGAGGACCAATGGAAGATACCACACTTTGAAAAGATGCTATATGATCAAGCACAAATGATTAGTCTTTATTCAAAAGCATATAAAGTGTTTAAAAAGGAATCATACAAAGATGTTGTTTATAAGACAATTTCTTTCCTTCAATCAAAACTATCAACTAAAAACAGCCTTTTTTTCGCTGCAATGGATGCTGATACTGATGGAGAGGAAGGAAAGTACTATTCATTTAATAAAGAAGAACTAGAAACCATTTCAGGTAATGCAGATTTTGATTTATTTACTAGTTACTATAACATTCAACTAGATAGTCCTTGGGAAGATGATAAATATTTGCTTCTTCCAAATGAATATTCACTAGAAGAGGTTTGGATGAACTCAAAAAATATTAGTAAAACTGAGCTTGAAAATTTTAAGGCAGATTGGATTAAAAATATTTTAGAGATTAAATCAAAAAGAACTAAACCAAGAATTGATGATAAAATTATCATTTCCTGGAATTCTCTAGCTTTAATTGGTTTAATTGACGCTTATGAAGCTTTTAAAAATGATGATTTTCTTAACCTTGCTATTAATATGTTTAATGAGCTTGAAAAAAATTCTTTTAGAAAAAACAAACTAATTCATACATATAAAGAGAATCAGTATCAAGAAGGAGTACTTGAAGATTATGCATATCTTTCAAAAGCTTCAATGAAACTTTTTCAAGCTACAGGTCTAGAGTCTTATTTTGATTTTTCAAAAAAAATAACAGATCAAGCGCTAGAAATATACAAAGACAATAATTCTGATCTTTTATTTTACAGTAATAATGAAGAGCTGTTTTCTAAAGTAATTTCAATTGATGATGGGGTAATTCCCTCCCCTAACTCAATAATAGCTGAGCAGCTTTATAATATTGGACATGTAATTTTCGATGATTATTATTTAGATTTATCTGATACGATGGTTTCATCTGTAAAAGATATTATTGACGGAAATATAGATTCATATTCTGTTTGGGCAAATAATATCTTAAATAGAGTCGAGTCATTCTATGAAATTGCTGTAATTGGTCCAAATGCAAAAGATGTAACAGATAAAATCACAAATACTTTTATTCCAAATACTATAGTAGTTCAATCAAATATTGAAAGTGAAATTCCTTTATTCGTTGATAGGTATTTTGAGGATGAAACCTATATTTATGTATGTCAAAACAAAACTTGTCAAAGGCCAGAGACCAATATAAAAATTGCACTTGATCAAGTTCCCTATATCTATTAAAATGAAAAAAATAAACTATATCTCAATTCTTATTTTCTCATTTATTTTAATTGGATGCTCTAATAATGAGAAAACTAATAATTGCTCTACATTTTTAGAATGCTTGGACGGCACATATTGGACAAATAATAATAACCAATCAGTATGGACGTTTAACGATAATGAAAAAGGTGCATATTTAGAAGTCTATATATCTGGGTATAATTGTTATAGTTATGAGAATAACTTTATAGTAAACTCAGAGTTTAAATACCAAACCAAAATAAATTTATCTGAGGACTTTAATGGGTCTAACTGGTTATATACAATAGTTAATGACACTGTTATTGAAAAAACTAAATCAACTGGAGGTAATACATTCTTTTTTTATAAAACTGATGAGTCTTATCTTGATGAGCTTTTAGAGCTTGGTGAGTGTAATTACTAAAGCTTTATAAAAATCTTCTTTTTAAATAGATAATTCGCAGGCACATATATAATCAAAACATATATGATTGCATAAATTAGTGAAGCTAGTTTAGGAACTATTCCAATATTAATTAGAGTATCTACAAATAGAGAATTCAACTCAATACCTAAAACCCTATCACTATAAAATATTGATGTTAACACACCTGCTAAAACATAGGTGAAAATTGAGTTTGTTCCAAATACCTGTGACATTTTAAATTTATTATAACCATTTACATCAATAAGATAAGTAAAAGCTGCTGTCAACATAAAAGACATACCAGCCATAAGAAATGTATAGGATGTGCTCCAAAGATTCTTATTAACAGGAAAAGACCAGCTAAAAAAGTCTCCAACAAAGACTAAAAAAAGACCAATTGAGAATAACTTAATAATTTTATCCTTTAGATCTTTTTTACTTACAAGAATAGAACCAGCAATTAGACCAAATACACCAGTAATAATTGATGGGATTGTAGTCAGAATACCTTCAGGATCCCATGTGTCTTGCCACATTACTCCCGGTAAATATTTATTATCAATATAATGAGCTAAATTAAGTTCAGGAACACTTAAATCTGGTTGACCTATACCTGGTACTGGCAGGTATAACATAATCGCCCAATAAAGAACAAGTGTTATAAAGGATAAATAGATAAAGTATCTCTTTTCGATAAACAAGTATATAAAGCCACAGAACATGAATACAAAAGATATTCTCTGTAAAACACCGGTCCATCTAATATTATCAAAGTTAAAGTCAGGAAATAACCATAAAAAGACTCCAACAAGATAGATCTTTAATGCTCTCCAAATAATCTTTCTTAAAGCTTGACTTTTAATAAAATCATTGCTTCTATTATTTAGAGAAAGTACAATCGAAACTCCAACAATAAATAAAAAGTTTGGAAAAATATAGTCAGTAGGAGTTAAACCATTCCAATCAGCATGAAGAAGGGGTGCATATACATGACTCCAAGACCCAGGTGTATTAACTATAATCATAAAGATTAAAGTCATTCCCCTTAACACGTCAATTGAAAGTAGTCTTTTATTCATTTATATTCTCAACAATTATACTATTCCCCCCCCTACCCGTATTATCAAAAAGTCTGAGGTTCACAATTTCTTCCTTATTAATATTTATAGGGGATATAAAAGTTTTACTTGACTCTTCTGGAATAGATCCATCAAGTGTATACTTAATATTTAAACCTGGAAATACTGTATTTGCATAAAGAGTATCATTCACAATTTTACCTCCAGGTTTTGGTAGATCATAAGATAATCCACCAAAAATATTGTCAACCATTGGAAGAACTCTTTGACCAATATTATTAGCAAATTTATTCCATTCTAAATTAATTGTTTCTCTCTTAATATCATTATCAGAAATATACATCCAGGAATTATCATGAGACCAAGCCTTCTGAGAAAAAACTATAATATTTGGCATGAACATATAATCCAGTATTCCTTCATTTCTAATAGTTTCACTCCAAATTTGTGATTGAACACCTATTATATTATCCCTTTTATTTTGATCTAGTTTTACTGAATTATCAATGTATTCTTTAGAAATATTATTTTTTTCTACACCAAATAAATCATTAAAGACGTCAAACACATCTACTGTCCACATATCCTTATAATTAGCATAACCACTCCAAGATAAACCAATGTTATCAAGATCTTTATCATCTACCATATCAAAATAAAATGCACTAGAATTACTCATGATTGTCTTGTATCCAAGATTAGCATACTTGTATATCATATCTTGCCTTCCTTGACCCCAGTCGTTTTTCCACACAAACAGTAATATATCATCATCCTCAAAAAAGTCTTTAATTTGAGTTTCGGATTGATTTTTCTCTGTCAATTTTAGTAATATATCATCCCATCCAGTCGTTGTTGCACCGTATGAAGATATCTTATTATAAATCCTTCTCTGCATTAGCTCATAAAGCGCATTGTAATCACCTGAAATCGAATTTTCACTCATAAACCTATCACACATTGGCGATTTCTGCCAAGCTCCATATGGTAACTCGTCTGCAGCAACTCCAAATTTACTCATCTCAATACCTGCTTCCTTATACATTAAATAAATTTCATCAATAACTTTTTCGTAAAAAGTAAATGAGCTTTCCCTACACACGTTCATTATGTTATCGGTAAAACCCTGAGCAGAATAGTATTCACTCTCATCGTCTGGATCTATTAATAAATATTTTTCAGCTTCAACTTGATTACCCATTTCCATGTATTTTTGATATCTGGCATTCATTGATACTATTGCTGATCGCATGTGTGAAGGCACACTAATTTGTGGAATAACAGTGATATTTCTTTCACTAGCATATTTTAGAATATCAATGTAATCAGATCTTGAAAGATATCCTGATCCTGTTGAATTTGTATCTGGGCCAGAACCATACATAGGTATTAAATTTTCAAACTCGTCTTTAGTGTAAGCTCTTTTTGATCCAACCTCAACTAGTTCATCAAGTCCAGGAATTTCAAGTCTCCATCCTTCGTCATCAGTAATACGGAAATCTAGATGATTAATTTTAAAAAAAGATAGATAATCAATTATTTGCTTAATCTTCTCAGGACCATAAAAATTTCGAGATATATCTAATAACATACCCCTATATGAAAATTTGGGTGAATCTTTAATTTCAATAAACTTTAGTGGAGTATTCTCTAATTTAGAGATTAGAAATAATTGTTTTAATGATTGTAAAGCATATAAGGCGCCAGCATTATCAGCTGAGTTAATAAAAATTCCTTCATTAGAAATACTTAGTTTATATGATTCAGCATTTAAAGTCTCATCTTTATTTATAGTAATTCTGCTTAAAACTTCATTGTCAAAATTAATGTTTACTATTCCATCAAAAACAGAATTAATGAGTTGTTCACTTAAATTAAACTTTGGATCTATAACTATTGCATAATCATTTTGCAAATTACTCTCTCCGTCATTTATTATAAAATTAGTTGGAGTTGGTATAATATAGTCAAGATCTGATTTGTCTAATAGGCTATTAGAGATGTATTCATTATACCTATCAACTGAGTTAGGAGCATTAAGCTTTTCTATTCCTTTGGCATTTTTCCAAATATAATTGAACTCTACGTCTAAAATATCATTATTACTAACTATAAATCCACCAACCGGAAGATCTGATTGTCTTCTAACTTCTCCTCTTTGACTTAGATCAATTGAAAAAAAAGAGTCTTTGGGTAGAATAAATTCCTTACCAAAGGTTAAAATGTTATATGACTGACCAGCAACATAATCATAAATTACATTCTCAGGAACTGATTTCTCATCTATAATTGAACTTTGCTGGTTCCAATGGAAAGACCAAGGAGAGTTAAAATCAACATTAGAGGTATTATTAATTGTAAAATTTACATCAAATGAACTATCTCTATATTCTTTTATTTCATAGGTAATATTAACCTTATCACTTTCTGAACTACAAGATATAAGAGAAAATGTAAAAGAGATTAAAAAAGATACTCTAAAGAAAATATTATTTAATTTTTGTAAACTCAATTAGATCATTGTTTTTAGCTGTAATAATATACTCATTATTATTAATATTAATAAATTCCATATCCTTGACATCTCCATTTAAAAACAAACCACTTTCCCTAGTTGATATAGCCTGAAACCCAATCTCAGGTTTAAACTTTAAGAATACTCCAACACTTGCATCATTTCTTGGAGTTTCAACTTCAGAATTAAACATATTTCCTGAAACAATAATATCAACATACCCATCATTATCAATATCTTTCTTTAATATTTTATTTACTGAAGAAAGCTGACTTAAAGTAGGTAACTTGTTCATTTTAAATGAATTACCTCTATTTTCTAAATAAACAGATGAAAAGGTTTTAGTGAAATAATGTAGAGAATTATCAAGATCTGTTTCCCCATATACATCTTCAAGTGTAGCAATAGAAAATGAATCATAATTTTTAAATTTTGTCTTTATTGCAGGTATTTGATCAGATGAACATTGCCTACCTCTTAGAGGAAACTGTTTACCATCATTAAAATAACTTAGTACAATATCACCTTTATTATTTTTATCAAAATCATTATAATAGATATCAAATGTTTCATCTTCACTAGCTTGGTATTTGTAATTATTACCAAGATTACCAACAACAAGGTCCATATCCCCATCATTATCAAAATCTTCAGCAATTACATCATACCACCAACCTCTTGTGGAATCTTCATCAATCATAGATTTATCTTCACTAAATTTTCCATTTTGATTTTTAAAAAACTTAATAGGAGTCCACTCTCCAACAACGATTAAGTCCTTCCAACCATCATTATTGTAATCTAACCATACAGATGATGTCACAAGACCTATATCTCTGAAGGGAAAATCAGAATAACGTGCATTATCAAATTTAATTTCTTTTTCACTAGATTGGTTTACAAGAAGAAAGCTGTCAGCAGGCTTAGGGTATGTTCCTGGAACAACTCTTCCACCAACAAAAAGATCAAGATCTCCATCGTTATCAAAATCTTCTGCAGAAACTCTCATACCGCTTGAATAGTTATTAGGTAGAGAATTTTCAGAGTATGAAAAATCTCCCTTTCCATCATTAATATATACTCTATCTTTTAGGTCTATCGAATTTGGCTCGAACTCATTTCCACCAGAAACAACATATAAATCAAGATCTCCATCATTATCAAAATCTTCAAGAATCATATCCATGTCTTCATATTTACTATGAGGCTTTGAGAATGAAAAAGTTTTTATATCAAAAGATGCAGTTGAATTTTGAAAATAAAAAGATGTTGGCTGATTTATTGCACCTCCAATAACGAAATCCTCTAACCCGTCTCCGTTAAGATCGCCAGTTGCAACACCCGGACCTAATCTTGAGTTCTCATGAGGCAATAAAACCTCATTAACATAGTCATTATAATCATTCTCAACATGCTTATGCTCTAGAATACTTTGATTTTCAAAGTATTGATTATAAATATTTTCGCCAGAAGTTGATTCTTGCATCGAAGAGTTATTTATATCAAAAACTATTGTCGTGTTAGCATCAATGTTTTTTATTTCTTCAGATCTTCCATCAGGCCAAACAACTTTGGCTAATTCTATGACCTTTTCATTACCTAATCCAAAATTTAAATAAGTAGAAACGGAAGATTGGAAACCTCTTGTTAGAGTCAATTCTTGCATTTGAGAATTATTCACTGTCTTAATATAGACTCTACTATCTATACCATTAAGATTTTTTTCACTTCCAATAAGCTTAACCTTTAAGAAGTTATTCTTTGAATTATTTCTGTAAATCTGAGCTTCTTGATCTATATTGTTTAGAATAAGATCAAAATCCCCATCGTTGTCTAAATCAGAATATGTAGCTCCATTAGAGAAGTTTAATTGATTTAAACCCCAATCATCAGAAACATCAGTAAAAGTTAAGTCAGAATTATTTTTAAAAGTAAAATTTGCAATAGGCTCTGATGGCATTTTCTCCGTATAGTAAAGTAAACTATCCCTATCCATAGGTCTAAGCTTTAATTCATTGAAAAAATCTTTGTTATTAACTTCTCTTCTTGTTCCATTTGAAATAAATACATCTTTCCATCCATCATTGTCAAGATCAACAAGTAAAGGTCCCCAACTCCAATCTGTAGAGGAAATACCTGAAAGTCTAGATATATTACTAAAAAATGGCTTGTCATCTTTAATAGTTCTATTTAATTGTAAGGTATTATGCATGTATTGATAATGGAAGCCATAATCAACAGTACTCCAAAAAAGATCAGGATTCATACTAGCCATATTAGCTTTAGATCTTCTATTGTCCTTTGCGTCCATATCAACCTGAATATAGTCGAGAAGATTATCGTTATTAATATCTGCAATATCAACACCCATTCCGTAAAATGAAGTATGATTTGTAGACTCTTTTATAACCTCAGAAAATGTTCCATCTTTATTGTTTATATACATAAAATCAGGAGAACTAAAATCATTTGAAATATATAAATCCGGATAAGAATCATTATTAAGGTCTCCTACTGTAGCACTTAGAGTCAATCCATAAGTTCTTAAACCTGCTTCTTCAGTGACTCTTTTAAAAACTGAACCATCATTTCTATATAAGTTATCTGTTTCAAAATCATCTTGATTTTGCATTTTATAGTAATAGTAACTATGAGGCGCATCAAAAGGTGTCATTGGATAATTTGCCACGTACAAATCTAAGTCTCCATCTTTATCGTAATCAAAAAAAGTAGCTTGGACACTATTTCCAATATCCGCTATTCCATATTCCTCAGCTTTTTCTGTAAATGTATTGTCTTTATTATTTATATAAAGTTGATTTTTTTTATCCCCATCTAATCCAGCTACAGATACATAAATATCAAGATATCCATCATTATTTACATCAATCATAGTTGATCCAGTATACCACCTATTATCACCTGAAATTAAAGAGCTATCAGTTATATCTTCAAATTTAAGATTACCTTTATTAAGATAAAGTCTATTTTTTACCATATTTCCAGTAAAAAAAATATCATCCAGATTATCATTATTTACATCTCCAACAGAAACACCTCCACCCATATATATGTATGGGTATGTGAAATAGTTCATATCATTATCTTCAGTTAATTGGTTGTTAAAAGTTATTCCTGTTTCAGTACTTGAAAGTAAAGTAAACTGATAATAATTTTTAGAGTTATCACAGGATATAAACATCAAAAAAAAGGTAGTTATAAGAGTAAGTAGGTTATGTTTTTTCATAATATAAATTTAAAAAAAAACAGGATGAAAATTAATTCATCCTGTAATTTTATAAAGCTTTTTTGTTTTAATTAATGACCAGGGTTCTGTTTTAATGCACCCTCAGATTGATCAATTGCATCTAAAGGTATTGGTAGAGCCATATGTTTAGAAGAAACAGCATTTGCTCTAGCTTTAAAAGGTGGAATAGTCCTACCTTCATGAACAATGTAAGCGTTTAATGTTTCAACCATAGTACCCCAGCGTCTAAGATCAAATAATCTATGACCTTCCATTCCTAATTCAACTCTTCTTTCGTGTCTAACAGCTGTTCTTGCTGCAGATTGGTCAGTCCAAGTAGAATTATATGTATCAATCACGTAATTAGGAGATGTATCAGCTCTAGGTGAGTTCATTGCTCTTTTTCTTACTTGATTTACTAAACCTCTAGCTTTTTCAAGATTTCCAGTTTCAACTGCAGCTTCTGCAGCCATTAAAAGAACATCAGCATATCTCATTATATGATAATTAATACCTGTTCGTTGTTCTCCCCAACCACCTGTACCTCTGTTATCAGAGTCACCAGCAGTATACATATTTTTCTTACCTGCGTAAGGTCCTGAAATATCTGTAAATGAGGCTCTTATATTGTCTTTTCCAGTAAAAACACCAAAACCATTATAATCAATACCTCTTCTACCGATAGTATAATCGATTCTAGGATCTAGTGGACCAGTGTGAGGAGTAAATGCTTCGGTTTCAGAAATACCTGCATCATTTGCTATATCAGAGCTAGCCCAGTTAGATAATGGAAGACCATTTTCATCAGTTTGGAATGCATTAGCAAGATTTTGAGTAGGTTGATAAAAACCACAACATAAACCACCTGTCATAGGTCCTACAGGGAAGTTTAATGTACCACCTCTATTTGCCTGAAAAGATTGTCCTCCATCAGAAGCATACTGAATTGAGAATATCATCTCTGGACCATTTTCACCATCAGATCTAAAGTTAGAAAAATAATCTGTAGCTAAGGCGTAGTCACCAGAGTTAACTACGGCATCAAGATTTGTAGAAGCTTCTGCCCATTTTCCTTGATAAAGGAGAGCTTTACCTAAAAATGCTTGAGCAGTAGTTTTTATTGGTCTACCTGGCTCAGAATAATTACCTCCTCTAGATGTTGGTAAATTTGATGCAGCATAAGAAAAATCAGCCTCAATTTCAGACCATATAGGACCGTTATTTGGCTGGTTAAATTCACTAGCAGCAAAATTTTCTGCAGAAATAAATGGAACGTTCACCCACATTTTTTGAAGTTCAAAATTATAATGACCTCTTAAAAAACGAGCTTGAGCCATTTCAGTAGTAAATAGACTCGGATCTTCAGAAGATTCTATTAAACTAATAACAGAATTAGATCTGTTAATACCTGCAAATATTGCTCTCCATTTGTTAAGTATATATGGGTTAGTAGTATCCCAAGTGTATAACTCAAGAGTTAGTAAGTCTGGTTGATCACCATCAGTAGATCCTTTGTGGGCTTCATCAGATAATACATCAAGCCACCAATTATCACCAGTAGGGTGCCAGTCTTCACCATGGTCTTGACGTATTCCATCAAGCATAGAATATGCTCCTACTAAAAGAAGATCTACTCCAGTTGCATTCTGTAGTGAAGCATCACTTAACGCCCCTACAGGATTTATATCTGTAAAATCATCAGAACATGAAACTAATAGTAATGTTGCTGATAAAAATAATGTTATAAAATTTTTCATAATTATATTTTTTTGGGGTTAAAATTTGATATTAAGACCAATTGATGAAGTTCCCTTAAGTGGGTATTGTCCATCGTACCATCCAAGTAGTAGAGAACCTGTATTAGGAACTTCTGGATCAAATCCTTCAAAGTCTGTAATAGTAAGAAGATTAGTTCCATTGTAGAACAATCTAGCACTACTAGCTCCAATTTTTGAAGCTATTGAATCAGAAAGAGTATAACCAATCTGAAGAGTTCTTAGTCTAACAAAAGATCCATCTCTAATGAAGAATGAGTTAGACTGACTAAATTCGTTGTTTAGTATAGTTTCACTCAAGGCTGGATATTTTCCACCTGGATTAGATGGGCTCCATGCATCAAGTACTCTTGTACTTCTATTTCCATTAAAGAATTGAGGAGATTCGTAATACACTGCTGTATTATCAAATATGTCATTTCCAATTGATCCATTCCAGAACATACTCATATCCCAGTTTTTATATGCTAAGTTTACATTAAATCCAAAAAGAAAATCAGGATGTGGATCACCAATTTTAGTTCTATCGTTATCGTTTATAACACCATCACCGTTAACATCTTCATATTTAAAACGACCTGGCGCAGCACCATCTTGAGTAGCGTGAGCATCAACTTCAGCCTGGTTTTGGAAAATACCTAAAACATTTCTACCATAGAAAAATGCTAAAGGTTGACCAACTTCAGTTCTTGAAATAGATCCAACTCTATCACCACTTGCACTGTAGAACTTACTAACTAATTCTGTAACCTCATTGGTTGACTTTGTTATATTAGCTGAAATTCCATAGGTAAGTCCAGATGATGTAACATCATTGTAAGACAATTCTAAATCAAAACCTGAGGAAACCATTGAACCTAAGTTGGTATACGGAGCACTTGAATCAATAGCAGTACTACTTAGTTTGTTGGTATCCTCTCCAACTAGACCGTTTGTTTCATTTCTAAACACATCAATTGTTGTTTGAAGTCTGTTATCTAAAAATGACATGTCAAAAGCAACATTCATTGCAGTCATTGTTTCCCATGTTAATTCTGGATTTCCTTTAGAAATTAAAGTAGCCCCTGGAGTAGCTAGACCTACTCCATTAAAGTTATAGTATGCAATAAACTCATTTTGATCAGAAATATTTACATCTAAATTAGATCCTCCAATTTGCTGATTTCCAAGCTCACCATACGATAATCTTAATTTTAAAGTGTCAAAAACGTTACTATTGAAGAAGTCTTCTTCACTTATCAACCAACCAAAACTTCCTGATGGAAAAACTGCATCAGCTGTTGCTTTTGCAAATCTAGAGGTATCATCTTTTCTAATTGTAGCAGTTGCAAAATATTTTCCTCCATAAGACCAGTTTGCGGTTGCAAAAAGAGAAAATATTGAACTTGCATTTTGAGATGCATATGAAACTACTGGAGTTCCAGCTCCATTACTCATTAAGTAAAAATCAGGAGACTCATACAAGTAATCTGTTCTTAGTATTTGGCTACCTTTAAAGTTTTGCTTTAAAGCTTCTGTTCCAGCAAGAACATCAAGAGTATGATCTCCAAAACTGTTTCTATAATTTAGAGTGTTTGTTACTACCCATTCATCTTGCCTGAAATGTTGTTCAGATAGTGTATTTACAGCAACAGCTTCACCGTGCTCAGGGTTTTTGGCACTAAAGTACCTTCCATGTAGATCTCTCATTTGAATACCAGCAGATGTCTTAAATCTAAGTTCAGGAGTTATGTCCCATTGGAAGAACATATCACCAATTGCTCTAAGATTTTTATTGTAGTCGTTTCTTGATCTATATTGATCAGCTATTGGGTTATTATGAATACCTAATCTAGATGAGTTAGTATATGTTCCTGCAAAGTTTCCATTAGTGTCGTAAACTGGAACAAGTGGAGACGAACCAGTTGCTCTTTGAATAGGATCATTTGGAGTAGTTGATTCTTTATCATAAGTAACATTTAATCTGGAACCTAAAGTAATTTTATCTCCAATTTTAAATTCAGAGTTTAGTCTAGTATTTGCTCTTTCAAAACCAGTGTAAACTATAACACCTCCTTCATTTAAATAACTTGCAGATAAATGATATCTACCAGATTCAGATCCACCAGATGCGCCTAATGAAAGACTTTTAGATTCGGCAGTTTCAAATAATTCATCTAACCAATTAGTACCTCCAGGTGTTACCCTTGGTAACGCACCAACATATTCTTGACCACTTGGCATAGGAACATTTAGAAATTCTGGAATTGATGGAGTTGGTCCACTTCCATATTGAGGGTGAGTAGGAGTATTCCCATCATTCAATATACTTCGCCATGTCATATCTGCATGCTGCTGTAAATTCATCATTTCAGGTTTTTGAGTAACAGTACTTACACCATAAGAAGCATTAACTTCTAGGGTATTTTTAGTATTGTAAGAACCTTTTTTTGTAGTTACAACAATAACTCCATTTGATGCTCTAGCACCATAAATAGCTGCAGAACCATCTTTAAGTACAGATATATTCTCTATATCATTAGGGTTAATATCTCTCATTACATTTGGATCTGTAGTCTGAACACCATCAATAACGTATAAAGGATCGTTGTTGTTAGTAGTACTGTAACCGCGAATCCTAATTACTGGTGCAGCACCTGGGGAACCACTAGTAATAACTTGCACACCTGCAACTCTTCCTTGAAGTGCTTCTGCTGCGTTTGCAACCTGAGTTTTAAATGCTTCAGAAACATCAACAGTTCCAATTGCTCCAGATAATGATCTTCTCTGAAGGGTTTGATAACCTGAAACCACAACTTCATCAAGAATATCAATTGATGTAGCAAGAACTATGTCTATACTTGATTGGTTTCCTACAGTTATAGTCTGAGATGAAAATCCCAAACTTGAAAATGTCAACCGATCACCAGTTGACGCATTAATTTGATAATTACCATCAAAATCAGTAACAACACCTATATTAGATCCTTCAACTACAATTGTAGCTCCAGGAATAGGGTTACCACTTTGATCAGAAACATTACCAGAGATATTGTTCTGAGCAAAAATTAGACTAGACGATAACATCAATACAACTAAAAAAGCTTTTTTCATGTTAATTTGAGTTTAGTTTTACGAGCGAAATATAAGTTAAATTATTGTTAAAAAGAAAAAAAAATATTCAAAAAAATGCGACTTATCAACAATTAATAAGATTTTTTTAAGAATTCCATAATATAGATTTAATATAATTTATGATTTATTTTTTTAAAAATCATTTATTACACCTCTAAGAATAATCCATTCTTTAACAATTTTTGTCCATGATTCAATTGTACCTCTTCCATTTGCAAGACCATAACCATGACCACCATCTTGCCAGATATGAATTGATGCTGGAATATTATTTTTTCTAAGAGC
>Ga0181591_10003050_pt1 | contig 14495 bp, 9 predicted proteins | sample 071ome_33_FD_133757 | JGI IMG/M metagenome (GOLD analysis project Ga0181591, IMG submission 133757) | Coastal salt marsh microbial communities from the Groves Creek Marsh, Skidaway Island, Georgia - 071412AT metaG (megahit assembly) | ecosystem: Environmental > Aquatic > Marine > Intertidal zone...
AACAGGCGCAACAAGCACAAGCATTAATTGGTGGAATAACACAAGCCCAACTTCAACTGTTTGGACTATTGGGGTAAACTTCCCTAGTACATATACTTGGGTCGCCTACTGCTTTGCTCCAATAGAAGGCTTCTCATCGTTTGGTAGCTACACAGGTAACGGATCTACTGATGGTCCATTTATCTACACAGGGTTTAGACCAGCTTATGTGATGGTTAAAAGAAGTAACTCTGCCGACAATTGGTGGATTCAAGATAACGCTAGAGACCCTTATAACGTAGCAAAGCATTATTTATCTGCAAATACAAACAATGCAGAGTTTAGCAACTTAGATGTATACGACTTCACTGCTAATGGTTTCAAGATTAGAACAACCACAACAGCAGTTAACGCATCCGGCAGTACTTACATCTACGCAGCATTTGCTGAAAATCCTTTTAAGAACGCACTAGCGAGGTAATAATGCCGCTAACAAAGCTACAATTTAAACCGGGCGTTAATAGGGAAACCACTTCGTACAGCAATGAAGGGGGATGGTATGACTGTGACAAAATCCGATTTAGATTTGGTTTTCCAGAAAAAATTGGTGGTTGGCAAGAGTTTTCTGGCACTTACTTTTTAGGAAGTTGTCGTGCCTTGCACCCGTGGCTTGGTTTAGACGGGGATAGATATATAGGGGTTGGAACTCATCTTAAGTATTATATCAATGAAGGTGGTGGGTACAACGATATAACTCCTATACGACTAGTTACTTCAGCGGGAGCGATCACTTTTCAAGCATCTAGTAATCAATTAGGTGCAGATGTTGGTTTATTGGATACGGTTATCACTTTGGCGAGCACAACTGCTTTCCCAGATAGTGGGCGTATAAAAGTAGACAATGAAATAATCACCTACTCCGGAATTTCTGGTAATAACTTAACCGGTTGTTTGAGAGCACAAAACGGCACTACTGCTGCTACGCATACATTGGGTACCGCAGTTAATTGTGCAACTTTAATAGTAACAAACCCTTCTCATGGCGCGCTTCAATATGACTTTGTTACATATACAGGAGCAACTGCCCTTGGGGGTAATGTTACCGCAGACGTTTTAAATCAACAGTATCAAATTACAGGAATTATCGATACTAACCGATATCAAATAGAGGCAAGAGAAGTTGCTTTTATTACGTCTATTACTGGCCCAAATGGGTTAGATCCTACGTATGTTTTTGCCGACAGTAGTGATAGTGCTAATGGCGGATCTAGCGTTATAGGTTCTTATCAAATAAATACCGGTCTAGACACCTCTATATCAGGCACAGGATGGGGAGCAGGTGTATGGTCACGTGGTGCGTGGGGCTCTGCCGCTTCTATTACAACATCGGGTCAGCAATTACGTATCTGGACTCACGATAACTTTGGTGAGGATCTATTGATCAACGTAAGAGATGGCGGCATATATTACTGGGATAAAACATCTGGATTAAGTAACAGGGCTGTGGCGCTTTCTAGCTTGCCTGGGGCAAATACAGCGCCAACTATCGCTAAACAAATTTTAGTTTCAGATAGAGATAGGCACTTAATTGCCTTTGGTTGTGATCCTGAAAACGACATCGGTACACAGGACCCGTTGTTAATTCGGTTCTCTGACCAAGAAAGTATTACAGACTGGGCGGCTACCGCGACAAACTCTGCGGGAGATTTGAGGCTTAGTGCGGGTTCAGAAATCATTATGGCCGTTGAGACGAGACAACAGGTTCTTGTGTTTACGGATGTTTCGTTGAACGCGATGCAGTACTTAGGCCCTCCATTTACTTTTGGCATCAGTGCAATATCTGAAAATATTACGGTTGCCGGACCATTAGCCGCGGCTTCTGTGGAAGACAACGTGTACTGGATGGGTAAAGAAGAATTTTACGTTTACGGTGGTGCGGTACAACGTATACCTTGTACAGTACGGGATTATGTCTTTAGTGATCTTAACGAAGGTCAATTTGGTAAGGTTGTTGCGGCTACCAATACGGCATATTCTGAAGTATGGTGGTTCTATCCATCATTAAATAGCAACGAGTGTGATCGTTACGTTGTTTACAATTACCAGCAAAACATTTGGTATTACGGTACTTTGTCTCGCACGAAGTGGTTGGATCGTGGGATTGAGACTTATCCAATTTCCGCTGGTACAGATCACAAGCTGTATTATCAGGAACTAGGATTAGACGATGGAAGCACCTCTCCGGCATCGGCTATTAATGCTTACATTGAAAGCAGTCAGGTAGATATTACAGACGGTGAAAACTTCATGTTTGTAAGACGTATGATTCCTGATATGACCTTTAGGGACAGTACTAACGCAACTCCTTCTGCCCTGATGACCTTAGAAGTTAGAAACTATCCCGGGGCTAATTACAGTAATTCTACGGATAGTTCTATTGTTAAGACCGCGTCTGTGCCGGTAGAGCAGTTTACTAATAACGTAAATTTACGTTTAAGGGGTCGATCCTTGGCTTTCAAGATTTCCAGCGACGATACCGGGGTAGCGTGGAGGTTAGGGTCTCCGAGGGTTGAGATACGACCGGACGGGCGTAGATAATGTCACGTAATCTAGTATTACCGTATTTTCCTGTACCACCTGCGGAATATAACCAAGATTACTTATCAGAGATTGTACGATCTTTCTCTATCTATTTGATTCAAATGCAAAACCCTGGTGAGGGCCGAAACACTGGATTGGTTCTTACTAATTTACAAACAGATGACAGCGGATTAGAGACAGGGGCCTTATTTCAGCAAGAAGGATTTGTTAAAATAAGCTTAATAAACAGGCCTCATGTCCGTGGTCAGCAGGCAACAAGCTCTGTAGGGAGTGTAACGGTGACTATATCATGAGTGACGAGACAGTTATTACTATGGCTAATGGCTCCAAATGGAGACCTTCCACCAGCCAAGATCTGATTCATTGCACTAATTGTGGCAATGCGGTGGACACCCCTGAAGAAATACTCTCATATCCGTCTGGAAATTGCCCAGATTGCGGTAATTCGTGGACGGGAGACGAAAGTAAAAGTACAATAATTCAAGTAACTATGCCTCAGAGCATAACTGGTGGAGCAGGCTAATGGCTGAGATGACCGCAGAATACGACGAGATTCAAGTCCCCGACGGGGGTGTTGCTAGTTTCATGATGTCCGACGAGGACATTGCAGCACTGGAGCGGGAGGAGGACCAACAAGAAGTTGATGAAGTTTACGGTGGTGACGGGATTAGCCAGTTTACTGACATAGCTTCTCAGATGGCCGGTTTAGGTCGTTTTGGTGACGATGTGATTGTCCACGCTCAGACCGGTGAGATAGTCATTCCAAAAAACATACTTGACGACAATCCTGAGATCAGGGATGTTGTATTCCAAGCGATGATGGCTCAAGGGATCGAAGATCCCGAGCGTTACGTTGTGGGTTCTGGTTCGGCTTCAATTAACCCAGAGACAGGATTAGCTGAATATTGGGGAATTAGTAGCTTTACTAAACCTTTTAAAAAAGCAGCTTCTAGTATTGCTAAAGGCGTAAAGAAGGTAGCGAGCAAGACGGTTAAGGTTCTTAAGAAAGTTGCTCCGATTGTATTGCCGATTGCTTTGGCAATGACTCCTTTGGGACCTATATATGGAGCAGCACTTGGTTCAGGGATTGGTACCTTGATACAGGGTGGAAGCTTTAAAGATGCGCTTAAATCCGCGGCTATCTCCGGTTTAAGTGGAGCGGCTATGAGTGGATTTACGGGGCCAGGAACTTTCACGGAAAATGTAAGTAATGCTTTTGCTAACCCTGGCGCTAGATTCAGCCAGACGATGCAGGGTATTACAGGGCCTGAAAAATTCTTTAGAGCATATACGCCAACGCCTTCGGCAGCTCCGACCTCTAGTACTACGGGAGCGGCAACATCAACGGCCCCTAGTGCAAATGGAGAGGTAATTAGCGCTCAAGAACAATATGCGTCAGACATCCTAGGCGGTGGTGAACCACTTCCTCAGTATGCAGATACACAAGCTTTCTATGACGAATCTATAGCGTTTGGTCAACAAAGACCAGATGCAGGCGGTATGTTTGCTTCTGATATGCCTCCGGCACAAACTTATACAGGGGCCTCTGGAAATACAGGAATTAGTACAGACGCTTCGTTGGGAACCCAACAGACAAGATTCTCGGAAAGAATAGCTGACGCGTATAACACCGCAAAAGAATACGCTACAACTGGATATGATAAGGGTAAAGAACTTTTGTTCGGCGGGGTAGAGAAAACACCTACAGACCTTTTTAATGATCCAACCTTTGCTCCAAACGTTAGCAATGAAGCTTTACGCTATGAAATGGCTAAAGATGCAGCAGCGGCAACTCAGAAGAATATTCTTCAAAAAGTAGCCCCTTATGCCCTTGCAGGTGGTGCATTGATGTACGGAACAGGTATGTTTGACACCCCAGAGCCGACTCCTGAAGAAGAATCTCCATTAGGCGTTAAGAGAAGTCCTACGGGAGTAGAGTTATTTGAACGCGACCCTAGCAAGTTTATGGTTGCAGACCTAAGTCCGGGTCAAATTACTTACCAGACCCCAACTACGTCTTATCAAAGTTTTTATGATTCTTATCCCTATCCATATTACGGCCTTCAACAAAGTAATCCAAATCTTCAAAGTCCTTTTTACCGTCAACCTGTTCAGACGGCTGCGGAGGGTGGTGAGATTTTCCCACGTCGTAATGGCGGTATCATGCCGGATGAAGGCGTACCAGGACAAGATAGCGTTCGGGCCATGTTGATGCCGGGTGAGTTTGTTATGACTACCGACGCAGTAAAAGGTGCCGGTAACGGAGATCTTCGTCGTGGTATAAACACCATGTATAACGTGATGGCCAATCTAGAGCGCAAAGGAAGGATGGCATAATGGCTGTTGAAACTACAGAACAGATAGTCCGCGAAGCCGGACCTATTGAGGCCATTAAACTAGGCCTTCTAGAATCCGCAAAACAACTAGCCGATAAACCTGTATCAATCCCAGCCCAGCAGATTGCTGGTCTTTCTCCGTTACAGGCCGCAGCATTTGGCGCTGCCGAACAAGGTGTTGGTGCCTTTCAACCATACTTGACAGAAGCAGGTTACACTCTAGGCGATGCTCAAACCGCACTTGGCGGTGTAATGTCTGGAGCAACACCTTTTCAAGAAGAAGCCGCATTTGGACTTAGGCAGGCCGCTGCTGGGATTCAGCCTCAAGTAGCCGCCTCTCAGCAAGGTATTCAAAGTGCCTTGGGCCTTGGTCAGGGGTACACGGCTGGTGCTATCTCAGGAATGGGCCAAGCGGCAGACGTAGGACAACAGGTAGCGCAGCAGGCACGGTTAGGTGCTCAAGGTATTGGTGCTCAGGCTCTGCCTCAATTTGGTCAGGCCACCCAAGCGGGTATTGGCGCGTATCAACAGGCTCTACAAGGCTTAGGCGGTGCAACTCAGCAGTTTGACCCATCACAGATTTCAACGTATCAAAGTCCGTTTGAAGACATCGCGGTACAGCAAGCGTTGTCTGATATCGCTAGACAAGGACAACTGCAACGAGAGCAGCTTGGAGCGCAGGCCGTGGGCGCTGGTGCGTTTGGCGGGTCTCGTCAGGCGGTAGCAGAGCAAGAGCTTGGCCGTAACGTCTTGGAACAGCAAGCACGGACCGCGGCTCAGATGAGAGCGGCAGGGTTTCAGGATGCGGCTAATCGTGCTCAACAGGCCTTTGAAGCACAGCAAGGTAGACAGATGCAGGCTACTCAGTTTGGTGGTCAGTTAGGTCTTTCTACTGCTCAGTTGCAGGCTGCCAATGCTCAAGCGATGGCTCAGACTGGTCTTAATCTTGAGCAGCTTTCTTCTCAGACAGGATTGTCGGCAGCACAGCTAGCCGGTCAATTGTCTGGTCAGTCTGGTCAGCTCGGACAGGGTCAGGCTCAGTTGGGCGTTACTGGCGCGCAGCAGGCGGGACAACTTGGGCTATCTGGACAACAAATGCAAGGTCAATTGGCACAGGGTATCGGTGGTCTCGGAACCGATTATGGTCAGCTTGGGCTACAACAAGGCGAGGCGTTGGGCACACTTGGTTTGAGACAAGCTTCTTTGGGTCAACAGCAACAGCAGTTGGGCCAGCAGGAGGCAGGTTTCTTGTTCGATATTGGACAGAAGATGCAACAGCAGCAACAAGCCGAGCTTGAGGCCGCTAGACAGACACAGCTACAACAAGCTTACGAGCCATACCAGCGTCTTGCTTTCTTGTCTGATATATACAAGGGTGCTCCATCTACACAGATGGCACTTACTGGAACTAGCACACCTAGCGTATCGACGGGTGAGAAGATTCTTGGACTGGGTATTGCAGGTCTTTCGGCAGCTGCCGGAGCAAGTAAAGCGGGGTTATTTTAATGATGAATAGAGATTTAATGGCACGGCAGATGTTTGCCAAGGGCGGAGCAGCGTTTCCTGATCTTAGCGGTGATGGGAAGGTGACGAAGAAAGATATTTTGATGGGTCGCGGGGTGGTACCGATGCAAGAAGGTGGAGTTCCTCCTGTAGATCCAGAGGTTGCTCCTATGTATCTTACTGATGAAGAGCGTCGAATGCGGGAAGAAGCTTATATTCAGCAAGAAGCTAATCGTCTCATTGAAAAGGGCATACAGGAAGGTCAAATAAAGCAAGAAGAAGTGGATCGAAGCTTCATGCAACGACTTTTAGATTCCATTAAAGGACGCCCTGCTTTTTCTTCAGGTGACCCAGACGGTGGTTCCGTACAGGAATATGCTTACGGTGGTCAGGTAAACTACATGCAAGAAGGCGGCATGGCTCCGGTCAACCCGATGGTCGGGATGCCTGTACCGCAAGATGCGGCAATGCCCCCGATGGCGCAAGCTGCGGGGGTAGATCCGGCGATCATGGAACAGATGCTGATGCAGGCTAGTCAGGGCATAACTTCTTTGGACGAAGCACAAACTTCAGAAGAAGTGATGAATGCAATGCGCGGTGACGAAGCTACTGTTGAAGAGCGACGGATGGAGCTGGCAAGTGTTGTCGGTGATCAGGATGCACAACAAACACCAGAGTCTGTTTTGACTTTGGTTCAGCCGGTCATGATGATGGCACAGGTTGATCAAGGGATTGGCGGACTAGCACAAGAGCAGATGGGACAACCGGTCTCAGGAGACATGGCACAAGGCATTATGTCTACGGTTGACATGGGCGCTGAGGAGGGCCCTGCTCCTGTAAATTTTAAATATGGCGGTGTAGTTGGAATGCAAGCGGGAGGAAACCCGTTAGCTGCGCCGCCTGTTGACGTGTTAGGTCCGCCTCAAGCCGCGGATCCTTTAACACTTGACAATATTTATACGGAACGCAAAAAATATTATACGGATATTTTTGGAGATCCCTCGGCAGGTCTTCAAAAACAAAAAGAACTAAATCAGGCTCAAACTCTTTTTGATCTTGCTAAAGTTGGTTTAGCCATAGTAAGTAAGCCCCCTGTGAGCATGAGCCCCGCCGAAAAATTAGCTTATTCACTACAGAGCACAGACTTTTTTGGTAGGTTAGGACAAAGATCTCAAGATCAGCTTCAGCGCGAGCAGGACGTTAAGAGACAGGGTCAACAGATACAATTAGCTGCGCTGCAATCCGCAGAAGAAGAAATGGGTCGTGAGGCAGAAAGACAGTTCAAAGCTGGTGAACGTGTTTTAGATCGCGCCTTAGAACTTACAAAACAATCAAATCAATTAAAGTTTAATCGTGAAGAGCGTTTAGACGCTCAAGGTTTCCAGCAAAAACTGCAAGACGAAAGTAACGATCTTCAAAGAACTATGCAAGCCCTTAAAGGAGATCAGAGTAAAGAAAGTATTCGTTTGCAGGGGGAGATGAGCCAGCGGTTAGCTGAATTAAACAGCGAACTACGCATTAACGAAAACCAGCTCCAGTTTGAAAATCGTTTAGAAGAAATAGGAGTTTTGAATCTGAACGAACTGAGCAGGATGGAAAAAGGTCAGGAGTTTAATTTAGAGCTCAAGAAGTATCAGAGTGAACTTGCCGAAGAGTCTAATAGAAATCAAAGGACTTGGCAGGCTGCACAAAATGCTCTTAACATGCTTCATGACCGTAACATGGCGTTTGATGAGCGTGAGTTCAGGAAGCTTATGCAAGAAGATCTTCAGGAGTTTGAGGGGGATCAGCGTAATATTGACCGTGAGATTAACAAAGCTCAAACTGCTGTAGAGAATGGGTTTAAGGAAAGAGGATTAGACCTTCAGTCTGAGAGGCTAGACATGGACGCAGCCGCGATGGTTCTTGACGATGAGTACAAGAAGGCTACGTTAAGGCTAGAAGAAGAGGCTCGTTTAGCAGAAAAGCTAGATAAGACTTCGGGTGTAATTGAATACATAACGGACAAAGATCGCTTAGATAAATATGCGAATGACAAGCTAGGTGATGAAACTGCTAAGTTTGAGCAGACTATTCTAAATTACGCTAGAGAACCCGACTATCAATGGAATGGTAAAGAGTATGCTCCAACGGTTCCTCAGTTGGCCCCTGCTATTCTTGCGGCTATGGATGCTAGAAGGAAAGCGGGCCTATCTGTTCCCGCCATAGAATATGCTCAAGACGGGGTTATCCGCCCATTAGAGGAGGGGGAACAAGCTGCTTTTGACAGCGTTCAATTTAGTCAAAATTTATATACGCCGGAAACGGGGGTAAATTTTGATTCTCCAGACTGGGATAGAGTGCCAACCTACCTTTCAGATACCTCTGACTTAAGCTTCACAGATGCTACGGGTTTGAGGTCTCTTGGTTCTCGTATCTCAGGGTGGTTTAAAGAAAAGTTGAGAGAGCCTTTAGGAACTGAAGGCCTTACTAAGGAACAACGTAACAACCTGATGGTTGACAAAGTGTTTGAACAGTTACGTATTAATGTTGAGCAAGCAACACTTTCTGGATATGACGATAGGGTTTTAAAGGGTCAAGTTGAACGTATTGATAAAGCTTTAAAGGATTTAGCGGGCGGAGCGTTTAATACGGACGAGGCGGCTTTAGCAACCCTTAGTGCTGTAAGAAGATCCTTAAGTCAATTATTTGCTAATTCAGCTAGGATAGATCCTAAATACAATCCAAGGGCGGCAAGAGAATATAAGGCAGATACGATACAAAAATATCGAAAAATGGCTCAGGATATCAGAGATCCTCTGGCAGACGTTATACGACTTGAAAAAGCTTATCAGACGTATATTGACAGTCTATCCCTTACCGAAGGTCCGGGAAGTTTTAATATGCAGAAGTCACGGGATCGTCTTTCAGGTTTAAAATCTAACGCGGCAGACTAATTATGGAACCTCTTGTAAAAGTATCTAGGCAGGAATTTGATTCCTTAATGCGAGAAAAAGGTTTAGATGGAACCGCTGAATACATGGTTGACCGTGCTAAACAGAACATTGTTCAAGACGCACCTGATTTCAGTTTCCAAACTTTGCGAGATGGTACTGCGCCGCTGATAGATTTTCTTTCGGGAGATGATGAATTAGACCCCGACAAAAGAAAATTAAATAGTGAGCAAATTATTCGCTTATTTTCTAACGTAGAAGATTATGGAAAATATGACGAAAATTTAACTTTAGAGGAAAGAGAAGGAGCTGGCACACGTGCGTTTACGTCAGCTATAGGTCGGGCTGCCCCCGAAGCGGCGGCGGGCAGTTACGGTTTTGTAAAAGGTGTTCGGCTGGCTGCTCCAATAGCAAACTTAATTCCTCCGGTTGGACCTGCTGGGATTGGGGCAAGAGGTTTGGTGTATTTACTTGGAGGTTTAGGAGGAAGTATTGCATCAGCCCTTGTAGCGGAAGAGGCAGAAAAGGCTGTAATTGGGGAGCAAGATCCAGTTATTCCTTCTTTGGAATCGAATAGACGAATGGGCGAAACTCTGACTTTTGGAGTCTCCATGCTTGCTTCTCCGTGGTTGCTTGCGCCTAAAACAGCGTCCAAATCCGCTACGGGAGCAATTGAGTTTTTAGACAACTTTAGAAATGTAGCTACTGGAAAATTTGCCGCAAGGGCTGACGATGCTATTAAGCTAACCGCAAAAAATGCAGGTTTGTCTGAAAAAGCTTTTGAAAGTGCTAAGAAAGCAGCGGAGGCCGCGGCAACCCGTGGACCAGCTTTTGGGAAAAACATTCGTCAAGGAACGGACTTAGGCTTTACAAGGTTTGATCCGAGAGGTTATTTGATTGATCCAACTAAAGGACCCTTAAGCACTAGAATTTTAGGAGCTACCGAGAAGGGGATACAAAGTTCTCTGGGAATGGCTAAACAAAAACCAAGTCGTTTTTTAGCTTTAGAAAGTGCCGCTGGCGTTGGTGGTGCAGGTGGTTCTTATATAGCACAAGAATTTGCTCCCTATTCAGAGGGAGCTCGATTTGTTGGAGAAGTAGTAGGCGCTGGAATTGTTCCAGTTGTTCCAAGTCTAGTTATAGACAAAGGCCCTGAAGCCGTAAAAGGCGTTATAAATACCGTCAAACGGTGGTATAGCTCAAAAGGTCAGACGGAAACTATGGCCGGAACTAAACTACAAAAAGACAGTGCTAGAAGGCTTTTTGCCGCATTAGAGCGATCTCAAGAGTACGGCAGAGACGGCGAAGAGAAAATGCAAGCTTTGGTGGATGCGCTCATGCGAGAAGCTGAGTTTGTTGGGCCGAAACAACCCGGCCAGTCTTTAGTAGTTGCCGACTTAGCGGAGTCTTTAGATCTTCCTTTTTCTAAAACATTAAGAGCCATATCTAATGAATTAGAAAATACCAGTAAAGAGCTTGCCGTAGCAACTACTAAGGGTAGAGAAAATATGATGGCTGGCTCTAAAAACGCTTTAATGGCGTTGGTTGCAGAAGGAAGCCCTGATTCATTAGCCGTTGCTGCCCGTATTCAACAACAGTTATTTGAACAGAACATCATAGATAATTTGGAAGGATCTTTAGACGACTTATACAAAGCGGCTGAACGAGTTTTAAAAAGAGATCCTGATGCGGCGTCAGATGCAGTAGACTTGTCTGAAAAGTTATACGAAGTTTTACAGCAAAATATCAGCGTCAGTAAGTTTAGAGAAAAAGATCTTTGGGATCAGGTTCGTGATTTTGAAATAACTGATTTCCGTTCGGTGAATGGTCGTAAGCTACGTTTACCAAACTCCTTAAGAATTTTCAGTATAGATCAAAGAGACGGTGGTTTAAAGTTTCGATCTGTTGGTTCAGAATCCGAATTCAAGGCAGCTTTAGGTAAGTATAAAGATGATGTCGAGCTTATGGCTAAATACTTTGCAGACGGGGAACAAGGAGAAAATCCTGTTACTGTCGGTCGGCTATGGGATTTGAGAAGCTATTTAGCAGACCAGGCTAATGTACAAAAACGCGCTGGAAATAGGTCTCTTGCAAATCAGTTAAATAAATACTCTAACACCGTTTTACAGGATTTGATTGGATCAAAGCAAGATCAAAATGTGCCTTATAACACCGCAAGAGCTTATACAATAGCTAGAAATGATGTTTTCTCTCGGTCATTTTTACAAGAACTTCAAGATGTTTCTAAGGAACGTGGTCTTGTTTTAGACCCTAGCGAACTTTTAGACAGAGTTTTTCGGGGCAAAGGAGGAGCATTAGGTAGCGCGTCTTCTCGTAGAATCAATGAGATGTTGGAAGCAGAATCCTTCTTGTTAGAAAGAGCTGGCGATAAGTATGCGGACGTTTTAAGAAGGTCTGTTAGAGATTCAGACGATCTAACTACCCAAGATCTCATTGAGCGTGGAGTTAGGGATTCGTTGAGTAATAGTGTGGTGAAAAGAAAAACAAAATACGCCCTTGGACAGGAAAGAGAAATCCTTGATATTGATATAAAAGCTCTCGACAAGTATAGAAAAAGTGCTGGCGCTAACAAGATATTTAAAGTGTTTCCTAACTTGAGAACTGACTTGGATAGTGTAGAAAGTGCTAGAAATTTACTAACCCAAACTTTAAACAACGGGTCTTTGTTGGCTAAGGCCCCAGAAACCCAAGCTTTTCAAGCCGTTATAGAACACGCTAATAAACCTAGCAAGATCATAGCGGACGCAATGAATTCAGATGATCCGGTAAAGGCGTTAGATCATTATGTGGATCTAATCAAAAAGCAACCAGAAAAGTTTGTAGATCCGTTAACCGGTAATGAGCACACCAGAGAGGAAGCTTTATCTGGGTTACGTACCGCTATGCTCGATTATGCGGTTAATCAGTCAGGCGGTAGCGGAACAGGGTTTAGTGTTAATCGATTCCAAGACGCTATTTTTGGTCGTCCAAAAGGTATGGACCCGACTAAAAAGTTTAGCTTTGCCGATTACATGCGAGACAAGGGCATGTTATCTAATAGGCATTACAATCTTATCGAAGAAAATATCAAACAAATGAAAGGCATCGAACAAGCCTTTATGACAGGTAAGGTCGAAGAGATTTTGTTTAAGAACCCTAGTTTAAGTAAAGCTTTTACTCTTAGGATTATAGGTGCTACAGCCGGTCAAAAATTTCAAGAAAACTTAAACAACCTATTTCGTAAGTTTGGCCTAGGCACTCAAGGTGGTGGATTAGGTGGCGGCATTGTTGCGGCAGAAATGGGATCAAAAGCTGTAGTAGATTTACTATTGCGAGGTCCTGAAACAGCACGAGCTAAAGCGTTAACACAGATCATGTCCGACCCTAAGTTATTAGGTCCGATGCTAAACGAAATCAAGACAAAGAAAGATGCTGATAACGCTATGAAGATGTTAGAAACAGCTCTTAGCGGTATCTCAAGGCAAGCTGGACGAAGACTCCCATACGCAACACAGTATCTAATTAACTTGCTACAAGAAGAAGACTACCAACAGCTAGAAGAACAGCAAAAGCTAGTTCCTGAAGGTTTCAGTGCTTCTCTCGACAGAACACCCGCCATTCCCACGCGGAGTGCCGCTGCACCTAGACCGAGTCCAACTGTAGTCGCGCAGGCGCCCGTGGCCGCAACGCCACCGGCACCACAAGCACGACCCGCGGACCGGTCTAGATTTGCAGCAATGTTCCCAAGTGACATAACGTCACCTTTGATTAAATCTCAAGGTATAGAAAGCTTGTTAAGTTAATGGCTATCCCACGTTTTAGTTTTGGTTCTGGCGCAAGTGGTTTATACAACCCTAACCAGATACTGGTCCCAACTACTTTAACGTCTGCGGACAAAGCACAGCTATTAGACTACGACAAAAAGATAGCCGACTACAAGGCAGAGGTTGACGCATATAACAAAGCTGTTGAAGCGCACAATGCCAGTGGTAAAGGTACTTTTAGCGAGAAAGAACCGGTAGACCCTGGAATAACGCAGGCAACCTTAGATGCTTTTGGAGCGGCGTCCGCGGCTCGCGCACAACAGTTGCAGGCTGCTCGTCAAAACGCTTTTAACATTATTCAAAATCCAGAGGGCTTTTCCCGTCAATATGGCGTGGGTTCGTTGGCTTTTGAAGAAGGTGGTGCTGTAGGTGAGACAATGCCTAGAGGTGGGATAGTTGATTTAGGTGCCGCCGGATTTACCATAACACCCGACATCTTTATGGAATACGGTTCTGGTTCCTCAAAGATACCTACAGACGTAGACGGGAAACAATTGTATCTCGGTGAAAAATGGAAAGAGGGGTACGGTCAGTTAGGGTTTGACGTAGAAACACCTAATAGACATCGTTTCGGAGCTAGAGCTTCTGGTAATTATTACAAGGGTGAAATTAACTTTCCAGAAGAGTTACAACGTTTTGGTGCTCCTGCAAAAGAAACGTTTGGAACCAGAGGAATACGCCCCGAACAATACAGTGCTTACTATCAAACCCCCGAAGGGACTAGAGTATCTGGTAGATACCAAGAAGAAACTCCAGAACGAGAACGAGGGTTTGAAGTAATGTTGTCTAAACAGTTTGGCACGGATGATTTAATCAAACGTATATCTAGATTCCTAGAAAAAAACCGCCCCTAGCACACCGCCAATAAAAATACACACGGCGACATAAAACCACTCTTCGTTCTCCGATTTAAAGTCAGACGACTTTAAGTCATACCCGATAGCGTCACGGGATGTTCGGTTAAATCGTAATGTCCAATTGCTGTTGTCTCTCATAACTCCTCCTTAAAGTAACCAATCACGGGCATCTTCACCTAGAACTTGACCCGCTATGTCGATTTTGTTTTTCAATGCACCTAGAATTTTTTCGTCTATTGTCTGTGGTGACACAAGATCAATGTACGTCACCTTGTTAGTTTGGCCTATACGATGCGCTCTATCCTCAGACTGCAAACGGATCTCCAAGTCATAACTGTTGCTGTAATAGATCACGGTATTAGCCGCAGTCAAAGTAATACCGTAGCCTCCGGTCCGTGGTTGACCCACAAAGAACCGTAACGGACTATCTTTATCTTGAAACCTCTCAACGATCTCCTGACG
>Ga0181591_10003064_pt1 | contig 14465 bp, 15 predicted proteins | sample 071ome_33_FD_133757 | JGI IMG/M metagenome (GOLD analysis project Ga0181591, IMG submission 133757) | Coastal salt marsh microbial communities from the Groves Creek Marsh, Skidaway Island, Georgia - 071412AT metaG (megahit assembly) | ecosystem: Environmental > Aquatic > Marine > Intertidal...
ACCATAAATGATGTCTAATTTCTTATACCCATCGAGCCCCGTCTGATTCAGGTAGGTCGTATCGTACGTTGCATTTTTTTCAAATTGAGGGAGAGAGTTCAACCACAAATCATTCTTAAACTCGCCTCCCTTCGTTCCAACCAAATGTCGTCCATCTGTTGTCAGAATCTGAAGCGACAAATCCGCCCCACTGTCTGGATTAAATGCGAGTGTAATCTCTGACTGGCCAGCTGGTATCTCAGTGACTGGCATAGACATTGACGGCTGTATAACCACGGGTCTTGGGGTCGTTAAATCCTCTAACTTGATCTGTGTCTGAGAAGTCATAGCGGGCGCCAGATACGAAACATCAGGGTTTTGAATCCCATTATTTCCTGACCCAGGTGTGACCCTAAACAATGAAGAGGTGGCAATTTGATCTGCTCTATCAAGTGCTAGCGTTAGCCCGCGAGCCGCACCCACGTCAGGTGTTATGACAAATCGATCACCGACACTTGAACTGCCGCTTACCTGAACAAGAATCTCACCGAAGTCTAAAACACCAGACTCTGAGGCAAAAGTGGTCTGGCCTGAGTCGGTCGTTCCGTACCATCGATTTTGGCTGCCATCGAACGCGACGATAATGGATTCGGGTTGGTAATTATCGATATCGAGAACATCAACAGCCACTTGAAAATCACCGGAGGAAGCACCTCGATTTACATCAAACGCTGGAACAATCTCAAAAAAATTAGTCCCCAAGTTTCCTTGTGAATCCAAGCCAGTCGTCTGTACCTGGTTCACTTCGTCAACAAATACTCGAGCCAACTGATTCAAAGCGCCTGTGACGCCTGTCAGGGTTCGTCCATAAAAACCGGCATAACCCGAGATACTTCCGCTCTGAAGACCAGTCAACGTTTCGTTTGTTAGTTCACCCTGAAGCTTGTACTCCAGCTGACTCGGATCACGTTCCATTGGATTAACACTAAGCGCCGAAAACTTCGTCCCCGACAGAATGACTCCCTTCGTCGGCGAATTGGTCACCGAGACTGTTACAGAGCCCCGTGAATCAAATGAAGTTTTGATCTGTACGTATTCTGAAAGATCGCGTAACAGCTGATCTCGACGATCCAATAATTCCGGCGCCTGCGCAGACTCAGAACTCTGGCGAAGCATCTGTCTGTTAATTTCAGCCAGCTGGGTGGCAAGAGCGTTAGCGGCGCGGACATCGGCCTCCATTGCTGACAACGACTGATCACCCAGATCCTTTAACTGAGAAGCGAGTGCGTTGAATCGAGTGCCCAACGCATCTGCATCCCGCAACATAGCCCCTCGAAGTGCCGTCGAAGCAGGATCAGTCGACAAGTTTTTTGCTGACGCAAAAAACTTTGTCAATGCGCTGGTTAACCCAATATCTTCATCACCCAATATATCAAGCAACCGACTGGCATATTCTACAGACGAATTTTGAGAACCTAAGTCAGCAGTCGCCTGCTGTAGCGATGACTCGAGAAAACCATCATATTGACGCGATACTCGATCAAAGTATGCGCCAGTACCGATGTAACCATTACCCGCTTCAGTGGGCTGATTTTGTCTGATTTCTGTCGTTTGACGGCTGTAACCCTCAGTATTTAAATTAGCGATATTATTGGATACCGTCGCGAGAGCGCGCTGATAAACATTAATACCACTGGATCCAATCGATAATAGGTCAGCCATCAGCGACCACCCAATTTCATGTTGCGCTGATTAAGAAGATATTTTTCAGTCGTCTCTTCAGAAATTTTGAATTTGACCGATTCATCTACTAGGGGGAGAGGATTTCTCGAACTACCCTCGAGAGAAAATTTTTTCGCTCCATCAGTCTCATCCGACGAACGGTGCGCTCTACTAATAAATTCTTCAATCATTTGAGAGATGCCGGTGGAACGACGATTCGACATCGTCATTGCAAACTGCTGATCAAGCAACTGTTCGAATGTCTCTGTCTGGCTGGAATCAATCAAACCACCGTCGGGTATGGTGGCCCTCATTGACTTCATCATCATCTGTAAGAACATCGCCTCAAACTGCTGGGCGGTCTTTTGAATGGCCTCCTTATCCTCTCGATCACGAGAGGCCTTAGCCTTCAACGTACCCAGACCTGAAAAGTCATAAACCATCGATGTATCTGGTAGCGAATTCATCAAATCACCACCAACTCGGCACGCAGACTGCCAGACGATTTCAAGGCCTCAAGAATAGCGATCAATGACGAAGGGGTTGCCCCAGTTTCATTGACTGCATCTACGATATCTCTGAGATCAACACCCGGTTGAAACAAAAACATCTTATTGTTAGGTTCTTGGATCTCAACATCCGCATTTTGAATCTGTGCGGTCACGCCCTGATCAGCAAAAGGATTTGGCTGACTTACCTCGTTGGTTGCAGACACAGTTACTGTTATCGGACCATGGGTCACAGCCGCAGCTGTCACTTTAACGTTACGATTAATCACTACTGTCCCAGTCCGACTATTGATGACGACCTTCGCCGAAGGCTCACCAGGATTAACGTCTAAGTTCTCTAACAAAGACACGAAGGACACTCTCGCATTTGGATCTGCAGGGGCGCGCACCGCAACCGAGACGCCATCAACAGCCGAAGCCGTCCCATCACCAAAAACAGTATTAATTTTATCGACGATTTCTTTTGCCGTTGTGAAGTCCCCAGTGGATACGTTAAAAACTACGTATTCAGATTGGTTGAATGGGGTTTCTACTATCCGTTCAACTGTCGCACCGCTCGGGATTCGTCCGGACGTCGGGACACCAATAGTAATTTCATCACCCGCAGCGTTCACCTCAACACCAGTCGAAGTTAGCGGGCCCTGCGCTAACGCATAGACTTCCCCATCAACCCCTCTCAGTCGCGTGAGAATCAACGTACCACCTCTCAGCGATGTTGCACCGCCGATAGTCGAAACATTCACGTCAATGGTTTGTCCTGGTTTTGCAAATGCTGGGAGACTCGCTGTTACCATGACTGCGGCCACATTATCAGCTGGAATACTGTTGGCCTGAGTCCCTGCAACATCAAAATCTGACAACACCCCGTCAACATTCACGCCAAGTCGTCCCAAGATTGAGCGCAGAGATTGACCAGTAAAAGGAACTGCGCCGCCGTCTCCACTTCCATTCAATCCGACCACCAATCCATAGCCAATCAGTTGATTGCTCCGAACCCCAGCGACATTCGTCAAATCCTTAATCCGATCAGCAAATAGGGGACCAGAAAAGATGATGCTCATGAGAACGATCAGGACTTTCATCGTCAAATGCCTCAAAACGGCCACAAACTTAAAATGAGATTAGTTCCCCAAGGAACTTTCGTTGCATTAGCACCGGAACCCACTCCCTTATAGGTAATCTGAGCGGATGCGAGTCTTTTTGACTGTACGGTATTATCAGGCTGTATATCTTGTGGTCGGATGATTCCTTTCACTTGCACAACCTCCGAGCCAGATGAAAAATTTACAATTTTCTCACCCCGAATCAGTAAATTTCCATTCGGATAGACATCAACAACTTGTGCCGTCATCGTGCCGGTAAAGTTTGCACTTTGATCAGCAGTGCTTGAGCCGTCAGATGTAATTTCGCTTTCTTCTTGAAGATCGGATGATAATAATCCGCCAGGACTCCCCCACTTAGCGATTTGTAAAGGAGACAGCACATCAGTTTTGTTCTTTCTGGATGCTATCGCGGAATTTGATGTCCCCGCATCGAGTGCCTCATCAAGAATCACAGTGACAACATCACCTACACGGTAAGCTTTTTTCTCTCCAAACCAACTATCAGAGTGGCCTACGTTGTATAGCGATCCAGTCGGAATAGTCTGAAGATCAGATGCCGCAGGAATAATCGGAGCAAATTCAGGCGTCGGTCCGGCTATTTTTTGAGTCGCACATCCAGTAATGGAGGCGGCCAAGATTATGAGTGTTAAAACCTTCATCGATTTACCTTATAAATTCTGATTCAAGAAGCGAAGCATCGAGTCGACTGATGAAATTGCCTTAGAGTTAATCTCATAAGCACGCTGCGTCTCGATCATGTTAACCATCTCTTCGACTACATTAACGTTGGCTGCCTCTAGCGCTCCCTGTGCCAATCGGCCTGCCCCATCAGTGTCCGGTGCACCAGTCACGGGAGCCCCAGATGCCGATGTTTCTCGGTACAGGTTTTTACCCATGGGTTCCAGTCCGGCGTAATTTACAAACCGAGTGAGTAGCATCTGACCGATGACCTGCTCTTCTGCATTTCCATAGGGTTGAATGGATACAGTTCCGTCCTCCCCGATGCTGATTGATTCGGCATTCTGAGGAATTGTAATCACGGGTTGTAACTGCATTCCGTTAGAAGTAACGAGTTCGCGATCAACTGAAAGTTTAAATGAGCCGTCTCGCGTGTAGGCAAATGTCCCATCGGGCTGAAGCACCTGAAACATTCCTTCACCCTGGATCGCCAGATCAAGTGCGTTTTTGGTCTGTATGAGTGACCCTTGCGTGTGCGTTTTTTCAGTCGCAACGATACGAACGCCAGTACCGAGCATCAGACCTGTTGGTGACTGATTATCGCCTCCGGTTGAACCGCCAGCTTGTCTGATATTCTGATACAACAAGTCTTCAAAAACAGCTCGATCTCTTTTGAATCCAACCGTATTGACATTGGCTAGGTTATTCGAAATCACAGTCATTCGAGTTTGCTGCGCGTCCAAACCTGTTTTTGATACCCAGAGTGAGGATTCCATCTAATTTCTCCTAGCCTAGACGCATCATGGCAGCGCCAGATGAATCATTGTCTTTCGTTTCACTGATAATCTTGGTCTGCATTTCGAATGACCGCATATGGTCGATAAATTTCACCAACGTATGGACAGGGCTTACATTCGATCCTTCGAGCGCTCCTGTCGTTAGGAACGCAGGCAATGGTCCATTCTCAAAGTCAAATCCATCTTCCGTATTTTCCAACGGCATAAAAAGACCATCCTCTCGACGTCCCATCGCGGTTTCCGAAGCATCTTTGATCCCCAATCTTGAGAGTTCTTGTGATCCTGCTGCAGGATTGTTGGGGTCTATGAACGATACAGTCCCATCTTCATCAATTAATGCTTTAGATCCGTCCATGGGGAGCTGAATCGGTTCACCTACTTCATCCAGGACCAAAAACCCTTCACCGGTCCGAAGAAAACCTTCGACGTCGGGTGACAAATCTCCACGACGCGTCCAAGCCAATTCACCGTTTTCAGATTGCACTGACAAAACCGTTTTCCCATTCAAGGCAATATCGAGTGGCCGTCCTGTGACCATTCGCGCACCCTCAGACAGATCAATCTGAGGAGACGAATGAGCACGAGGGAGGAACCGCGTATCAAAACCTTCGCCTTCGACTCTTACCGATCGGTTCGCAACCTCGTAAGCCTTCTTAAACCCAACCGTGGAGACGTTTGCTAATTCATGCGTAAGTACCTGCCGATCCAATCGATGTTCGGTCATCGCTGTGTGTGCTGTGTAAACTAAACGATCCATGATTTGTTAATACTTAATCCAGTTAGCTTCGAATATTAATGATCGTAGACGTCAGCGTTGAAGAGGTCTCAATCGCTTTTGCGTTAGCTTGGAAATTTCGCTGCGCAGTGATCAAGTCAACCAACTCAGACGTCAAATCAACGTTCGCTCTTTCTCTAGCACCAGCACGGATTGTGCCAAACCCAGCTCCACCCGGCTCACCTAGCGTTGGAGACCCGGATTCATTGGACTCGAGGAATGTTGAGTCGCCCAATTGACGTAACCCGTTGGGTGTCGAAAAAGTGGCAAGTACAATTTTTCCTTTTAAGTCCTGGGTACCATTCGAATAAGAAGCCGTGACCAATCCGTCATCTGCTATATCAACTGAAACCAGTGAACCATTCGGTTGTCCATTCTGACCCTGAGAGTTGACTGAGAAATCTCCCGAGAATTGAGTCGACCCTTGGTAATCAATGTCGATGTTAAGCGTATTACCCGAACCACCGATTACAACGTTATTTAGCGCGATACCATCGATCGGAGAGATAAGATTCCCGGCCGTATCAAAAGTTAATTCGCCTTTGTCCAAAAATAATGGTCGATACTCTGGATCCTGCTCAAAGTCGGGATACTCATCAGGAAGTGACGGAAGTGTTGTTCCCGACTCCGTGAACTCCCGATACACGCCATCAATTTTTGCGACAAGGATTGGATCACCGTTTTCAGCTCGATCAACGACTGGACTCCGATAGGTGACTGTTTGTCCGGCGTTCGAATCAATACCCTCCAGGCCATACCTAGCTGGCCCGGATATCTGCAAAAAGGCTGAGTTACCAGTTGTTCCGGTCGTAAAGGTAAAAATTTCATTTACCTGATCAAAGGTAACACTGATACCCGAAATCGAGTTGCCTCTCGCATCTTCCATTGCGTTAATCCGATTCTCTAGTGCTTCTCGGAATCTCGGCAAACTATAGGTCCCGACAGGGAGCTTGAATGTCTCTGTAACGTTATCAACGGTTACTGTGAACTCATTGGTAAATTCGTCAACAAAGAAGGTCTCGTCGGGATTAATTCCGACCTGGCGTCCAAACACGACCGCCGGAGTTGATTCAACACCACGCTCGGCAATTGGTTTATCAACAGCGACCACCTCAAGGTTTGCCGACTCATCGCCGGTGGGATTAAATCCAAACAATGTCGCCGCAGCCTCTGAGATATTATCAATCCGGATCGCAGAGCTATCTCCTGTCTTACCACTGGCGATTGTAAATCGACCCCCAGTATCGTCAGAGTCGAATTCGACTTTGATCCCATATCGCTGTTGCGCGGCATCAAGTATCTCCGTCCCGTTTGGAATCACCTCGGATGGGTAACGTCCCCTAGAGTCTAGAGTATAATCTGCTGATAAATTATTCAGTCCGAACAATACATTGGGTACCGCACTTCCAGTAAGTGACGCCGTCTCCGGAACATTGGTTATCGTCATTCGACTGACGTCTTTTTCTGGTAAAAATACAAAACCTTTTGATGATCGGTTGTACGATACGCTGATATTAGTTCCCGTTGCTTCCCTCAACTGCCTTTGAATCTCAGCAGATAAAGAGCTCTCGGTATAGAACGAATTTTGTGGGACAAATACATCAATTACCTGTGCCGGATCATCAGTAGACGAATCCTGCTTAAATGTCATCCGAAACTGACGATCAGCGTCCGAACTCAAATCAAAATATTTCTGATCACCGAGCTGACGATTGATTTCTTTTGTCATAATTTCAGCGATATCGGAACCATGAATTGAATCATTATCCGGTATGGCAAGACTGGATAAGTCGATTGTAATCGACTCAGTCTCGAGCGGCTCGTTTGGATCCTCATCGATCGTCAAATCAAATGCCGCCGAGAGATCTGATGCCCTTTCGCCGGTCGTGGTTTCAGTGGTCTCAACACCTTCAGTTAAGTCAACCCCGGCAACGTTCAACAAGCCAGTAGTCTCGTTTGGAAGACGGGTAACGCCGAGCTTGAAATTTGCGCCATCGGCTCTCGATAGAACGATTGTATTGGAGGCCTCCGTCGACACGCCAACGGAGTAATTTGATCCTACAGCACCCGATGCAAGAACACTTGCCAGGGTTGTAACAGAAGGAGCGGATCCAAGAGTTACGCCGTTTTGTGTCAGCTCACTAGCCGTTGACCCCAGCTGCTCGCTGGATGCAGAAATATTCTCATGAACTACAGATTCGCCTGAAAGCGAATGATCCGCGCCCTCAGCAATTGAGAAATTCTTACCATCTGCGCGGCTAATTACGATCCGAGAATCCAAAGGAATCTCGCCATTGATATCTGTCAAAGCGCTAAAGGTATATTTTCCGAGGCCCGCGTCGGAGTCAATCGTCAATCCAACTGGCGCGGCACTATCATTCAAGGCAATGATAGGCGTTCCTGCAATAGCTGCAGCATAAGTCTCGGCTAAGCTGAAAGAATTGGCATCAGCGCCCTCGATGACAAAAAAGGTTTGGCCTTCGATGAGCCCAGTTCCATGAGCGGCATCACCATGCGCGTTGAACTGAACTTTGTCGCCTGTAGTAAAACCATGCGCATTCGATGTAATTTCGTTATTGAGAATACTCGCGATAATTGTGGTAGAGGCCTCAGCCGCTCTGTTTAACCCAGCAATAATATCAGTAACCGAGGTATCAGCACTTAATCCTGCGGTTGTGATGGTTGTTTCCACACCATCCTCATCCGTTAGCAACAGGGAAACTCTGTCATTTGCTTCGATATCATTGACTTGCAGAATATCTATCGATGTTGAAGCCTCGCGGATCGATGAAATCGATTCCTCACCACCGTCTTCATCGGTCAGGGTAATTGATACAACCTCCTCATACTGAAGAGTTTGAGCTGTGGTCCCGCCGAAAAAAGTAATGGTAACTGGATCCTCAGCGATAGCGTCTGCATAAGTAGCGGCCAGTTTAATGGAATCGTCAAAAACTCCATCCGTATCACTGATGCCGTCCAAATCATTAATAACGTCGTCGCCCTCACTGTCAGCTCGTACGACGAAATAAGTAGCGCCATCGATTAAGCCTGTTGCAACGTCACCGCCTTGAGCGTTATAAACAACACGGTCTCCTGTTTTGAGACCATCATCGTCTATCGCAAATCTTGAATTTCCAGCAACCGGCATGACGACGCTGTGACTACCAATTCCTGCCAATTCGTCGTCATTGATCGATAGATTGATCTCAGGCGCTACGGCAGCAAAGTTCACCCCCTCGTTCCCGTCAAGGTAGGCGGCGCCTAATTTTTCACCACTAGCTTTTGCTGGTGTTGAAACAGTCGCGCTAGCCAAATCATCCAGGATATATTTTTGTGATATCTGCCTCTCATTAATCACCGGAAGCTCATTTTCAGGAATGATGGTGCCGTACTTATCAACGAACAGTGGGGTACCATCCGCAGACGTTGCCTGCCCAAGACCTGGCTCAATCTCCTGACCATCTAAAACAATATGTGTTTGCCATTTATTAAATGGATCATCAGCTGACGCCACTCCAACCCGTCTGTAGTAAAACGTTAATAGGAAATCATTCCCGTTTTCGTCGAAGATTGTAACGGCCGCAGATTTTGCATAGGTTGTTGAATCGTCGGGATTAAAGGGCTTTATCGTCTCAATATTCGCGTCGTTTAGCTGAGTGGCTGGCAGTGACTCGGCCGGAAAATTAATTGCTAATCCAATCTCGGACGTCGCAATCGCCTGACCGACTGTGTTCGGTGCTATTGACAGCGGAATTAAGTCTGCCTGGAAGTCAGCTTTACCCAAGGAGTCAACGTTGGCAACTCGCAAAAACTGTCCCGCTGAGTTGACGACCGTATTCTGTTCATCGAGGAGAAATGAGCCATTCCGAGTGAATAAATCTTGGCCATCAGATGATTTGATTGGGAAAAAACCTTCCCCCGTCACAGCAAGATCAAGAGAATTTCCTGACAGCTCAATATTTCCCTGAGAAAACTCCTGGGTGACTTGCTTAAGAGCGGTACCCTGACCGACAACGGTAGAAGCTTTCTGCAACGGCGATGTCGCGAAAATATCACCAAAATCTGAGCGAGATCTCTTAAATCCTGTCGTTCCCGCGTTGGCAATGTTATTTGAAGTCACTGAGAGCTGCGTGGTCGCAGCGTTCAATCCGGTTAACGAGGTAAAAAATGACATCTCTTATTCTCCAGTTTGTTCGGTCTGCGTATTGACGGCTTGCTTGTCAAGACTGTCTCCAATCCTGCTCACGGCAGAGATTGGTAACTGTGCTCCCCCAGACAAATTTAAAAGTAAATCGTTTGATCGTGGATCCCATGAGACGGTCTCGACTTTCGAAAACGTGCTCGGAGACATCGTTGTCGCTGATCCGTTGACTGTCGCAGTGGCCCTGATTAGATAATCGCCCGATGCGGCCACAGAACCGTCTCCGTAACGGCCATCCCATTGAAACTTGGCAATTCCAGAGGTCTGGGGACCAGCAACTATCGATCTAACCAGCGCCCCACTGGTTGGATCATAGATACCTAAATCAACCTGCTCAGCTCCGTAAGGTAAATCCAACTCAATAGCGGACGAGTTCAACCCATCCGTGATGATCCGTCCGGTTTGAGCGAACACTGATTTACCAACAAGGTTTGCGCCACTCATGATTCGATCAGACCGAATGACATCAGCAACATCATTTAAAGACGTTGACATATTCGTGATGCCCTCTAACTGCGAAAACTGAGCGAGCTGCGCAACAAACGCCTCATTCTTCATTGGATCTAAGGGATTCTGGTTTTGAAGTTGCGTTGTCAGCAGCGTCAAGAAGGCACTTCTATCCAACTCATCTTCTGAAGACTTCAATAACTGAGACTCATCGTATTCCCGTTTAGTCAGAGTTCCAGTACTAGCTAACGATATTTCTGTATCCATCTACTATGCCTTCGCTATCTCAAGAGTTCGCATCATCAACTGACGCGCAGTGGTAACTACCTCAACGTTGTTCTGAAACGAACGAGACGCTGCAACCATCTCGATCATTTCTGTGACTTCGTTAACGTTTGACAAAAATACGTATCCATCCTCGTTAGCTTCTGGATTTCCAGGATCTAGGACTTTCCGAACCGGCTCTGTGCTATCCACAACTTCTTTGACCTTGACCCCACCCAGCGTATCGAAACCTTGGTTTAAATCTGCCTGCTCTACCAGAGCCCTAAAAATAGGACGCTTGGCTCGAAATGCTTCTTCTTCAGTAGGCGAAACACTGCTGGCGTTCGCGAGGTTGGATGCCGTAGTGTTCATCCGGATCGTTTGAGCGTTTAGAGCAGTTCCTGCAATTTCAAAAATATTCTTCAGCATAATAAAATCTCTTAATCGCCCCTGAGTGACTTACGAATTCCAGAAATTCTGTTCTCTAAAAACTGAAGAGTTGCCTGGTACTGACTCGCAGCCTCACCATACTTCGCCTGCTCGACATCCATCTCGACAGTATTTCCGTCAACAGATGTGTTGTACGGAATGCGAAATAAAATCGCGTTCGGCGATTCGACTTCACCAGTCCCAAAATGGCGATGATGCGTCGAGGCCATTGGACTTGGATTTACTCCCGATAACACTTTTTTAAAATCAAGATCACGAGCTTTAAAATGAGGCGTGTCAGCGTTAGCTATATTTGATGAAATAAGTTCTAAACGCTGATTCCTTAATGGCAACGCTTGTTCATGGATCCCGAAAGGATTTGCCAATAATTTCATTTTTACTCCTAAAGCTCTGCTAGCTTGTGTCGATAACTTGACTACCAAGAGTTTCTCCCCACGTGAGGTCAGCAAATGACGTGCCAACAACGGCAAGCGCTGCAGATCAACGTTGTTTCCAAGGCTTCATGCTCATTGGCGACCAAAAGTGGCAACAAGCTGCCGGCCGTGATTGGCAATTGATTGAAATGCCCGCATACTCCTCACGATGAGGCTATGTTATTTAGTTATCGCCCTACTGACTTTCGCTGCCGCTTGGGCAAATCCTTTCCCTGGCGGACACGAGCTTCTTGTCCAAGTTGCAACACAATGGATCTCCGCGGAGACCGGCTCACCGATTTCAAGCATCAGTGTCAAACCGCCTGACAAGCGGATTCCAATAAAACGATGTGACCGCGAAATCCGTGTTCGGTTTCCATTTATCGACAACAACAAGACGATCGAAGTTTTCTGCCCAGATCCTCGATGGAAGAGATACCTAAGAGTCAGCTACGAACATCAAAACGTCGCATGGGCTTTTACAAGCGATTTTAGGGTTGGGACAAGAATTGAAGAATCAGACATTGAACGAACCTGGCCGGAGAGCAAACTGGGTGATGCAATGTCTGCGAAAGAAAACATCGTTGGGCAAATTCTTAGTCAAGATGTTGAAGCCGGTACTCTGGTTACGCGGCATTTAATCGCTGAGTCAACGATGGCGGTTTTCTCTGCAGCACGCGCATACGAGGCCGGAGAAATGATTGACTTTAATGACTTAATCGTCGAGAACCGACCCATTGGGCCAAATGCAGCGTGGGTGCATAGTTGGCCAGATTCGATAGTTACTGCTAACAATCCGATAGCTGCTGGGGCAGTGATTCGTGATGCCGACATCGCGGTATCTGAATTTGTCATCGTTGCTAAGACAACGATCGTTAACGGTCAAGTTGTGACAACTGATTTGGTCGAACGTCGTTTGGAACCGATCAAGGAACTAGGAGCATCATACCTCGGGAGCTTGGAAGAAATCGCCGGGCTTGAGGCAACGCGAACGATTCGATCAGGTCAACGAATAGTTGCCAGTGACTTGGTGGCGGCAGATCTCGTTCGCAAAGATGAAACTGTTCGCTTAATCATAACTCGCGGTGCGCTTGAAATCTCCGTCGAAACAATTGCTCTGGAAAATGGTAAGATTGGTCAACAAGTTTTGTTGAAAAATCCTGAATCTGGAAAGACCATCAAAGGCATTGTCTCTGGTCGTAACGAGGCTCGGGGGCTTTAATATTTTTTTAAAAAAATATTAAAGTTTTTTGAAAAGGTGCCGATTACATGATCGGATAGTAATTTTTTGGGTGAGGAATACAAAATGACAGAATCTATATCTAATGTTGCGGGGAAAGCGATATCCGCATTGAAGCCAGAGCAGAGAAGAGATGAGATTGGCAATAATAGCGATGTAGTGGATAACACTTCAAAAACTTCTGCAAAGGAAAACAGCGTCGATACAGTGGAATTAAGCGCTAGCACTTTGACTGAATTAGATCGGGCTGGCTTTGATGAAGCTAAGGTGACGCAAATTAAACAGGAGCTAGAAAACGGAAATTATCCACTCGACCCCAAACGCATCGCTGAGGGCTTTGCGGAGATGGAAAAGTTACTGTAACGTCGCGAGATGAGTGATGAGATTCTTGTTTCTACCCTAAATTTAGTTAAGCGCCTCGAGTCCCTTCTCACCGAGGAATTCGAGGCGTTAAAATCACAAAAACTAGACCTTTTTGAATTACTCCAGACCGAAAAAGTTGATCTTCTCCAAAAATTAGCAGCATTGGATATCTTGCAAGGTAGTTCAGTTACCGTAGCAGTCAAAGAAATAGCAAATCATCCAAGATGGAATGAAATCATAACGACTCTAGAAAGTTGTAAACGTTCTCACCAACGAAATGAGTTGTTGATTTCAAAACAGCTAGATGCAATTCGTGGTGCGTTATCCGCGCTCCAAGATCAAGATCCATCTAGTACCATCGAACTATACACAAAACTGGGAAAGACCAGAGCCACGCGACGGTCTATTCTATCCGGTGATGCGTAAAGCTAGCGAAGCGAACAACCACCCAGACCCAGGGCTCATCCGATTGAGCATCGTGATCTCCTGTATCTTTTTAGCCGTCGCTGTGTTGAATTTGGGTAAGACATCACTTTCTCAATGGCAACCGCGGCCTACTGTGGCTTGTGACAACGGTGACCAGGTTCATCGCTTCGCGCGCGTCAATGCCAATCGAGTCAATATCAGAGATCTACCCACTGTGTTTTCCAACGTGTTGGATCAGAAGGATCGAGATGATGCGATCACTGTTGTTTGTGAGTTCGGTGTTTGGTCAAGGATCGATGCGCCATATATTGGTGCGGACACCTGGATTTCGTCTGGATTAATCACCCTAGAACAAGTACAACCACTGTCTATCCGAATGAAAGGCGCGTTATTATTCATGTTAATTCTGGGTTCATCTGGACTCATCATCAGTCGTTGGTATCCGTCTTGGATTGAGCGCTTTGTTGATTTGTTACTCCAAACTCAACAACTGCCTCCCCATGCAAGACCATTGATCTCCGTCCACCCGCAATACCATCCAGCTCGAGATCGCCAAGCATAAGTCGCATTTAGTTTTCTGAAGGCGACAATCCTTTCAACCAATAGGCCCAAGCAAGCATGACGGCCACTGCCTGATACAACTCTTCAGGAATCTCTTCTGACAAACCTACCTGCGACAAGGCAGCAACCAACTGCGGATCTTCCGCGATAAAAATGCCATGTTTTTTAGCTTCAGCGATGATCTCAAGAGCAAGCTCATCATCACCCTTAGCGATCACACTGGGCGACTCTTGCTGACCATATTCCAAGGCGACGGCTTTTTTCGATTTCAATCTCATGCCTCTAAATCCAAGTTGGAATGCGTTGGAATGGAACGTTCTGGAAAATTCGTACGTTCTGAATTCAATATCTGAAACGACTGCATCGTCAATCCAAGCTCTGAAAAGGCCTCTTGCAAATCTAGACTGCCTTCTTTGGCAAGTTCAGCGGTTTTCTTCTCCACAGCCCACATGACCAGCTACACATTCGATTGCGAGAATGTGGACTTCAGCCAGATCTCGCCAAGATGCTCAAGCGAGGTATGTAAATTAATCACCC
>Ga0181591_10003070_pt1 | contig 14452 bp, 13 predicted proteins | sample 071ome_33_FD_133757 | JGI IMG/M metagenome (GOLD analysis project Ga0181591, IMG submission 133757) | Coastal salt marsh microbial communities from the Groves Creek Marsh, Skidaway Island, Georgia - 071412AT metaG (megahit assembly) | ecosystem: Environmental > Aquatic > Marine > Intertidal...
GTAAGTTCTGCTTACACTTTAGGAAATTTAACTGTGCCAATTACAACTTCAGGAATAAGATCCGTACAAACAATCCAAGCCAGAAGCAAAAATGCAAATGGCACAGGATCTTATTCTGAAACATCAACAAAAATTCAAGTATACACTGCATCATTGCTAACATTAGACAATGAAGCAGGAGGTATTACTGTATCAGATTCTCTCGGCGCCGGCTTTGATGACGACGCTGTAAGAATTGCAGGGTTTGGTTCCCTGTCAGGTGACACACCAGCACTATTTGATTCATCCAATGCCAATTACTACACTGATTCAGCATGGTCGGGTGCTGTCACTGTGGCGGGAACCAACGAAGCAATTTCAAGATTTGGAACAATAAAACATTTTACAACTGATCTAAGTTCAGGCTATCTTCCTGAAGGTCCAGACCTTAACACAGGTAGATCAGGTGCACAATACTACAACTTTGCATTTAGAAGAACCACAATGAGTAACTTCACTGTGAGACTTTCAGGCACAGTGTCAGGTTTCTTTATAGCGGCGCCAGGCACTGCTATTGACTCAGCATCATCGCTGAACGGATGGTTGGATGCAGGAATCACTTATGGTGGATCAGGTGTTCCGGGAGCAAACACAGGATCAGGCGGAAATGGTTCCAACGGTTGTGCATTTACATCAGGTGATAGAATTCAAGACGGTGTATCATATTCAAATTCAACATTTACACTGACACTTGGAAGTGAAAATGCAACAAATTCAACAGGCAACAATGTGTTGATAAGAATAAAATTAGAATCAGGAGACAGTATTACAGCACTGAGTATAGAATAATGGCAATAACAGACGCAAAAAAAGTAGACTATCTTTGGAAGAAAATTGGTTATGGTGCAACCAAAACAGACACCAATGCGGCCAAGAAAGCACCCAACGAAGCCATTGCATCTCCGTTACTATTAAGAGGTGACAAAACTTGGAACCAAGCATCTAGTATTGCAACAACCTTGCCTGCTAGTAGCACAGGCGTGGTCACAGTTTATCCAACTTCTAATCCAATTGAAACCACAGCGGACGGAACAGCGGCCGCCAACAGGACATGGAAAACAGGCACAACAGATTGGATTCCACCTGAATTTGGTTCCACGTACCAAGTGAAAGTTTATATTCACACAGCCAGTGATGCTGGCAATGCCGCGGCTTCAGGTGATCAAGTGTTTGCCACAGGATCCGGCAACGACGACGAATGGTTCTTTGATTATCAATCAGGTGTTCTTCATTTTATTGGATCAAACTTGCCCAATGGCATAAGTTTTACAGGCAAATCAGTTTACATCTCTGGTGGTAGATACACAGGACAACTGGGTTTACAAAATATCAGCAGTGCGGCTGAAACAGGCAACACAGAATTTGTTGGCAACAACATCAACAACATAGTGACCAACGGTGACATGACTTTTGGCACACAAGGCACCGGTGAATTTATTTTCAACTCAACCACAAGTTTGGTTGTACCATCAGGTACCACAGCACAAAGACCAACTGCACAAACAGGTCTAATTCGATACAACACAGACACTGGCAAATATGAAGTGTCAGAAGACGGATCAACGTTCACAGCACTGCGAACAGAACACACTGCACAAGAAGTCAAAAAAGATGTGTTTACTGGTGATGGAAGCACACAGACTTTTGCATCAACTAATGTTGCCACAGATGAAAAAAATCTAATTGTGTACGTGGATGGAGTGATGCAAGAACCAAGCGAAAACTACACCACTGATGGTTCAACCAGCACAATCACTTTCAGTGGAGAAGCGCCACACTCAGGTGCAAGAATAGTTGTTATGAGTGGATTTGCTGAAGCACAGACCTAGTCAATTGTGACACCTGTTGGTGTATAGACCACATTCCATTTTCTCAATTCACCTGTCAATGCATTTACAGTGGATATTTCTGGAACAATTTCCCAATCAAATTCTGGTTGCCTGATTATAAAGTCATACACATCCTGTCCTGACTCTATCCAAAGTTTTACACCAAGCATACTGTAATTGTTGTCAATTCTGTAAGATTTTCTAAAAATTAATTTGGCCACATTGTCAAGTTTTTGTCTAAAGTTGTTCATTTTTTCCACAAGGTCGCCTCTTTCATTTAAAACTTCTAGACTTCTGTTACGACACAGAGCTGGCCATCTCACAGTCATATGATATTTTAAAAAAGGTTTATCTTGTGCCATGTTTGTCCACTATTTTTTGATATTGGATATAGTCCATGACATTTATGTTATCGTATGTGTCAAACAAAAATATCTTGGATGGATTGGGTTTTCTCACATAATAAATGTTGGAATGTGGGTAACTTATGCCCACTGTGATCAATCGAGATCTTTCTGTGAGATTTTCTATGTCATAGCCAAAAAGATAGATGTTTTTGATTTCCATCCAACAGGCCAACATCAATGACAACATCTGTTCTGAACACTTGTCATCGTCTATGTCAAGAGTTTTCATGGCAGGAAAATTGGGCAAACAATCCACATTGCTGAAAAATATGTATTTTTTGTACAGACTGTCTGGCACCAAAATACGACTGTTGACAAAATTCTTTGAATTCAGCATGTCCTGCAGATGCTGTTCTGTGTTGGCTGTGGCATAGCGAAATTCAGTAATTTTATAGGTGTTTCCGCTGGCTATGATGTCACCCAACCTACTGCATTCGTCAAAATCGTATTTTATGGGCACATTTCCTACTACTGCTACATTAGACATTTATATTATTTAATGTGTTTAAATTGCGGTTTTTAATAAATATTATCTAGTTATAACGCACTAAACCAAATTTGGAGTAAAAACAATGGCAATAGGTAGAATATCGGGACAGATGTTGAAAGCCAACCTATTAAGGTCAGGCACAGATTTAGCATTTGAAACAAATCTTTTAGCTCTAGACGTAACAAATTCTAGAGTGGGTGTAGGTACAGCCTCACCAGCAACAACTTTACACGTATCAGCAACAGACGCATTGAGACTTCCGTCAGGAAACACATCACAGAGACCTGGTTCACCAGCAAACGGTGACATCAGATACAACTCGCAGACCAACCAATTGGAAGGTTACGCGAACAGTGCATGGGCCAACTTGGCATCAGGTACAAAAATTACAGACGCTGATGCAGACACATCAGTAGACGTTGAACACACATCAGATGTTGACGAAGTACACGTCAAGACAGGTGGTGATCAAACTGCAATCTTTAGATCTGCAACAACTCAATTGGGTGTGACACAAATTTCAAACACAGCATCAACCATAACAGGACTTGTAACCAATGGCGATATAACTTTGACTCCAAACGGAACTGGTCAGGTTGCTATTAGTTCAAATATGGAAGTTACTGGAAACTTAACAGTAAACGGTACAACAACAACTATCGATTCTACAACATTAGTAATTGAAGATCCGCTAATTCAATTAGCGAAAAATAACTCAGGTGGAGCGGCTAACACGTTTGACCAAGGTCTATTCTTCAACAGAGGATCTGATGACAACGTATCATTTATATGGGACGAATCAGAAGACCAATTTGCGTTTGCAGTGACGTCAGGTGAGGATGGAACCACAGCAGGTAACATCACAATTGACAGTTACGCAAACTTGAGAGCAGGTAATATTACTGCTGTAGACTTAGACGGTATATTAGGATCAAACACAGCGGCGGCGGCCACAGTTACAACTTTAACAGCATCAGGTGCTGTTGAGTTAGACGGTGGTAATGTCACAATCAATGAAAGTTCAGCAAGTGTTGACTTTAGAGTTGAATCAAACGGTGACACACACGCTTTATTTGTTGACGGTTCTGAGGATCATGTGGGTATAAGAACAAGTGCACCAGCATATGATTTAGACGTAGGTTCGTCAACTGACGCAGTTAGACTTCCTAATGGAACAACAGCACAGAGACCAACAGCGGCCACAGGTATCATTAGATACAACTCAACCACTGCGGCTTATGAAGGTTGTACAGACGGTTCAACTTTTGTATCATTTGCAACAACAGGTGACACACCAGTTATTTCAAAAGTTTCAGCAACAGGTGATGGTTCATCAACAACTTTCACAGGTTTCTTTGGCTCTTCACCAGCAGGTGTTGCCAACGTGTTAATTTTTATTGACAACGTTTACCAAGAACCAACTGAAAACTATTCAGTGTCAGGTACAAACATAACATTTACTAGTGCTCCTCACTCGGGTGCTAGAATATTTGGTATTGTTGGATTTGACAACACAGCATTGGCATCAGGTGGTGTAGTTAGAACTGAAACTTCAGCAACTAACTTTACATCTACTGCCACAACAATTATGAGTTTCAATGCTACAAGTTACAGATCAGCAGAAGCGTTTATTACAACAACAGACTCTTCAAACTCTGAATACGAAGTAGCCAAAGCATTGCTTGTACATGATGGCACGACTGCATACGTCACAATATACGGTCAGACGTCATCAACTGGTTCAGACTTGTCAACTTACAGTGCAACACTATCAGGTGGTTCTGTACTGTTGCAGGCAGTATCAGCAGGCGGACAACAGTCAGCCAAAGTACAATACTCATTGTCAGGCGTATAAGCAGGATAATACTATAACACTAGTTTTAACCCCTTACGGTAAATACACATGCTGTAAGGGGTTTTTCTTTTACAGTTTAACATTAACAATCATGCGGGAGACATGGAACCATGACAACACGTAACTTTAGAGTAAACAATGGTTTATCAGTTGGTGATATTGTAATATCAGCAAGTGCTAACACAATTACAGGCGGAGCAGTCGGCGCACCAACAAGTGACGGTGACTTTGCCAATAAAAAATATGTTGATGATGAAATCAACGCGATTTCCACAACGGCAATTACGTCTGGTACAACCAACGTAACAGTAAACTCTACATCTGCAATCACAACAATTGGTGGTAACACTGAAATGACAATCACAGATGACGGAGTAAGAGTACACGGAAACTTAACAGTAGATGGTACACAAACAATAATCAACACAAGCACACTATCAGTTGAAGACAACATCATTGAAGTAAACAGAAACGTTTCTTCAAATGCTGGCACACCTACAGTATCTGGCTTACAGATCAACAGAGGTGAAGGATCAACTGCTACTGAACAAGCACTTTTATGGGCTTGGGACGAATCATTTGCAGACGACGGAACAACAATTTTTGGAAATTCCGGCGGTGCTTTTACTGCTTTCAAAAGAGAAAGAGCAGGCACACAGGCACCAACATCAAGTGATCTAGTAGACATAAGAGCGAATGTGGTACACGCGACTTCAACATCAGCCCAATACGCGGACGTTGCGGAGCGATTTGCGGCAGATGCTCCTATGGCCGAAGGTGCAGTGGTAATGCTAGGTGGTGCACAAGAAATCACTGAAGTTACTTCAGACCTAAGTGATCAAGTGTTTGGTGTTATATCTACACAACCAGCGTATGCTATGAACGCATTAGCAGGTAATTCAGAATCACATCCTTATGTGGCAATGACTGGTAGAACTCCAGTGAGAGTTACAGGAACAGTTGCAAAAGGACAAAGATTGGTAACATCAAGTGTAAAAGGTACTGCAAGAGCAGTGTCAAACACAGACTCAATTAACCCATTCCACGTAATTGGTAGAGCATTAGAAGACAAAACTGATGCTGGTATTGGAACGGTAAATTGTGTGGTGAGAACCAACAACTAATAAGTATCTACACTTCCTAAGTAGTATAAAGGGCGGCACTTGTTGTCGCCCTTTTTTTATGCACCGATAAATACAGATACTGCTGTCAGCCGGCAATGATATCGAGGCTGTGTGAGTGTATTGCTCACTAACAGAATTATAAAAGAGGAGACCACTGACTATGGCTATTGGCCGTATTACAGGTTCAGTGTTGAAGTCTAACCTTACACGTAATGGTGTGGACTTGGCATTTGAAACAAATTTATTATACCTAGACGTCACCAACTCAAGAATAGGTATTGGTACCTCTGAACCATCCACAGCACTACACGTAAACGGCACAATTACAGCATCAGGTTTGACTGGCATTAGTTCATTGTCAATCAACAATACATCCACTGACGACAGTCTTTTGATAACATCAACAGAAGATTCAAGCACAGCGGCTCCAGTAATAACATTAAAACGTAATTCAAGTTCGCCAGCAGATGCTGATTACCTAGGACAATTAAAATTCAAAGGTGAGAATGATGCGGATCAGGAAGTTGTGTATGCCAAGATAACAGGTAAGATACAGGACGCCAGCGATGGCACAGAAGACGGACTCATAGAATTTGCAAATAAAAAAGCAGGGTCTAATGTTATCACAGCAAGACTAAGATCAGATTCACTACAACTGCTTAACAGCACAAATTTAAGTGTAGCAGGTGATACAACACTGACAGGAAGCCTAAGTGCGGCTGGTCTGACATATCCTTCTGCAGATGGCAGTAACGGACAGGTGTTACAGACAAATGGTTCAGGCACACTCAGTTTTGCAGATGCATCAGGTGGTGGCGGTGGAAACAACACAGCAATCAAACAGTTTAATTATTTTAAATTAAGCACAGCAACAGCGGTAATAGATCAATTTGACATAACAGAATTCAGAGGTGCAGTCTACGACATTGAATTAGAAGACACAGACAACAACATGAATGGACATTTAAAAGTGTCAATAGTTCATGACGACACAACACCTTACATATCAGTGTATGACATAAATGAAGATTCCACACGTATAGCAGATTTCAGTGTGGCAATAACAGGAACCACAGTGCAGTTGAGTGCTGTCACAAACAGTTCCACACACACAAATTTAAGAATTTACAGAATAGCACTTGGTGATCATCATGACACAGTTGCAAACAGCAACACAAAAATAATCAAAACTACTACAAACATTGGCTCAACTGCAACGACACTTGATCAATTTACAAAAACTGATATTCAAGGAGCAAAATATATCATATTGATCAAAGATGATACCAACAGTGATTATCAAATTTCAGAAATGAGTTTGACTCACGATGGTACAACAGTGTATTTTAATGATTATGCTAAAGTAAGCAGTAGAACAGCATTCACTCACACTTTCAGTGCGGCAATATCTAGTGCCACGTTGACATTGAGTTCAACATCAACAGGAAATACCACAGGTACTGCAATACTGTATAGAACGGATTTGGGTAGTGCAACACAACTAGGTGAGTATGACAACGTACACTACGGTGCAGTCAGTGACATTGACACAGCAGTAAAAACACTAGACACATTTGATGTTTTCAAATATAGATCTGCCAAGTATTTCATTAACATTGGCAACAGTGGTGACACAGCATATCAAAATTCTGAAATAACTCTTACAGTTAACAGTGCAGGCACAGATGCCACTATATCAGAATCTGTTGTAAGATCAGGCACCAGTGATCTTGCCACATTCACAGCGGATGTTTCAAGCGGTAAAGCAAGATTAAGGATATCAGGAACAAGTGCCAACAACACTGTGTATTATGCAAGAAAAGCAGTCGAAGCACAGTCAGTGTACAGAGCCACTGACAGCACAGCAAACAATTTATATATAACCAGCAACAATATTGAAGCCACTGACACACAATTGATTCTGTCAGGCATGACAGGTGCGTTGACTCTGCCATCTGGCAGTTCAGGACAACAACCAACTGGCGTTGGCGGTATGATAAGATACAACAGTGGCACAGGAGCCTATGAAAAATATGACACTGCCACTAGTGCTTTTGTAGATATTACAACCACAGCATCAACAGCATCCACTGATGACGCAGGAGTACCATCACCAACTACTGCCTTGGGAACCAGTCAAGGAACTATTGATCAATTCACAACAAGCAGTGCAGACAGTGCTTTCTATTACGCAGTGACCAGAGATGAAATAAATGGTGAAGTTTCCACAGCAAGATACAGTGTGGTTCACAACAACACCAGTGCTTTTGCAACACAATCTCACATGGTGGAATCTGGAGATGGTACCAATGATCACATCAGTGTTGATGCTGACATCAACAGTGGTAATGTAAGATTATTAGCAACAGGAGCAAGTGTTGTAAACAGTGTAAGTTTATACAAAATATCATTAGGTGACAACACAACAGCGGCCACATCTGGAAACGTATCAACCATTATAAACACAGATGTTGATAGTTCAGCAGAAAATTTAGACACATGGGCTCATGCAAGTTACAGAGGTGCAAAATATTTTATCAGCGTCAACTCAAATGACAACACAGAACTTTCAAATTTAGAAGCAGTTGTTGTGCATAACGGCACTGATGCATTTATCAGTGTGTACAATGAACAGTTTACTGGCAACAACAGTTTAATCACATTGACTGCTGACATTAGTGGATCAAATGTGAGACTACGAGGAGCAGGTGTAACACCAAATCTAAGAGTCACTATGTATAGAATACTGTTGAGTGACAGTGAAAGTGCAAGTACTGGTGACAATGTTAATGTTGTTGCCGCAACCACAGTCAGTTCAACTGCAACCACTGTTGACTCATTTAGCACTGACAGTTACACAGGTGCTTTTTATGTTTTAGTAGGCAATAATTCTTCTGAAGGTGCCGCGTCTATACAGGAGGTCATGGTGGTCACAGACGGTTCTGATGCTTATGTGGGAGCGGGGCCTATAGTCAGCACCAAAGGCACCGATCAATTGGCATTTACTGCTTCATTGTCTGGTACAACTGTATCATTGAAGGCCAGTTCAACATCAGGATCAAGCACCACAGTAAACGCATACAGGGTGCACCTACTGAGAGGTGAGGCAGGTGCGGCCACGAGCAACACAGTGTTAGTTTCAACAACACAAACAATTACTGGTGCTAAAACATTTACAAATCCAATTGCGTTGACTGTGGGAAGTGATCCATCTGGAGTTGCCAACAATGCTCACATTTATGCCAAAGACGAGGCATCAAGTGCTGAAGTATATGTGAGGGACGAAGCAGGCAACGTCACTAAAATATCACCGCACAACGAACAAGGTGAATGGGAATATTATTCTAGAAACACAAAAACAGGCAAAGTTGTAAGAGTCAATATGGAAGAAATGATCAGAGATATTGAAAGACTTACAGGTAAAACTTATATCAAAAACAACTAAACAATTAGATCCAATATAGTCTGTAACTTACCCTTGATACTTTTGTTGTTCAAGGTGTTTCTTAATCCAGCATGTAAATTTTTTGGCCAACATTCAAATGCAGTCCAACAGTAACCTGAATGTTCACCATTTAATTTTGGCAAAAATTCATTTTCAATAGCAATCACATAGGTATGAAAATAAAATTTTTGATCATTGGAAGTGAACAATTCCAATGGGATAGTTTTTTTGAAAGTTGGAGTTGACCCCACTTCCTCAGTTATTTCTCTTTTTAAACCTTCAAATGCACTTTCTGTGTATCTTGCACGTCCACCAACTAACCCCCAACTGCCTTTTGTTTTTGGGTCATTTCTCTGCAAAAATAGAAATCTTTTCGTGCTGGTAGCATAGAACAATGCTCCAGAGCATATGATATTTTTATCCATCAATGTTAATTATTTGGATATGTTCCGTCAGCGCCTGAACCTGATTGATTGACGTCTTCGTCTACGTTGTATTGTGTTGATCCACCTGGTAATACCATGGTCCATCTTCCAGCAAGGTATATGCCTTCATAACTTTTTACCCAACTACTGCCATTGAATCTATATTGAATTCCTGTATTGCTGTTTGTAACATAGTGTTGAGTTGAATCTGGATTCGATGCATCAAAAACCACACCCCATTTGCCTGTGGTTGAATTGTACTGGATTATATCGTTTACACTTGCTCTAAGATTGCCCCATGTCACAGCATCAAAAGTGTTGGTAGAATCTCCAATTGCATCTGTTATCAAATATCTATCTCCATTGTTTGGTGTGCCAGGATCAAAAGTCAAAGGATTGATTACTTTTAAAACATTACTCAAAGTGTTGCCAGGTATAGTATCAGTGTCTATGTTAAACAATAAAATTGTTTCATCTAACGGTGTTGTAGATATTGTTCCCACAATTTCATTTCCACCTTCTTGTGTAAGTTTAATTTGGCTAGTGCCGTTTGTTATTTTACCGTACTGGTTCAATAACACATTCCAGTTGACTGGAGGACCAAACGGTTCCAATGGATCAAATGTGCTTGGTTCTTTGCCTCCGGTGTAAAATCCGTCACCACCTGTTTTTACGTTTGTACCTGTTGATCCAATCAATCTCAATTGATTGCCTGTTAATAAAAGGTTAAAATTGTTTGGTGTAATATAACTTCTACTGATTAAATCACCATCAATTAATCCTTTTGTTATGCCTCCGTCGTCGTCATAGATACTCATAATAATTTTTTGTACCACACCAAGTTTAGAAATTTTAACAGGTGGACTCAACCAAATTGGCATGCTAAATCTCAAACTTGCCACATCTATTTCTGATTCTGCTCCTACCGGAATTGTTCTTGAACTGAATGTAATGTCTGTTAATTCAACATAACTTAAACTTGTCCAGTCAATGTAATTGTCTGATTTTTGTATTTCAAAATCTGGATTGAATAGATAAAGTATTTGTTCCATTATTTGTAATTTTTGATCTGTGTTTGTTGTGTAGATATCACAAGCAACATTGAGTCTAAAAGGACTAGGCATAACTTTTTCTACTGTGTAACCAGCACCTAATTTGTCTGTATATTCTCCAGTGGCTTCGTCATACTGCCTTTCTTTTAAATGTTGTTTTTCAATATGATATGGATTTTGCATTCTTTCTCTGTCATAATCTAAAGAAGTCACATACGCACTCATTCTTGGAGCATACTGAAGTGCATTTTCTGAATTGTTTCTAATAATGTTGGCAACTTGCCTAGTCATGTCTCCGTACATCACTGGCACTGCTCTTAATTTTATCTCACCGGTAGCGTCTTTGCCTGTTTCAACATTAAAATTACTTAAAATTCTTATAAACTGTGTGAGAAATTTTCTAATCTGTCCTTCGTAAAAATGTAACATTAATTGTCAGCCTTTGGTTTTAGTGCATCAGTCAATGCCTGTCTCTGTTCAACTGTCAAGCCATTAATGGTTGTTGAATTTGACTGATTGATAAATCTTGTTTTGTATGTATTTCTAGTGTCAGTATTGGTTTTGGTTAATCTCACATTGTCTTCAACTTTAACCCATCTTAAACCATCATATCTAAATAATCTGTTAGGTAAGAAGTCTGTTCTCAAGAAATAGTCACCCTTGTCAACGTTGCTGTTAGGAAAACTTGTGCCAAAACCTGCAGGATAACCATTTGGTGGTATACCGTCGCCATCAACATAAAAACCATAATGCGATGCCGCTGGTGTATCTATTACAGAGTTAATGGTTTGGTCTCCACTGACACTACTTTCACGGTCATTTACAGTGTCGTGTCTAATTAAACCTCTTTCGTCAATTGGAGCCACATAGTACTGTTTGTAATTAAATCCTGATTTAGGTGCATCTTGTTCAGCCTGTGCAACAACTTGATCATTAATTTCTTTTTCTTTGTTAAATGTACTCATGTAACTTGCTAGAGATCCTGTAGTTTCAGCATCACCTATGATGTCTCTGAATTCTTGTGAGTCAACTAGTGTTTTCATTTTCAATCTAAGTAAATGTGGCCACCATGTTTGCGAAAATCCTTCTGCGGCTCTGTTTACATCTTCCACAACATAGTATCTTTTCAGTGCAATTGGTATGCTGGCATCCAAACTGTAATCCTCTTTCATGTGAGGGAATTCAATTACATCTCCAGCCATGATTTTTCTGCCTATTCTTTCCACAGAATCATTCAAATGCACTGTCAAAAACAAAGTGTCATTTTGTAAAAACATACCAAACTGACTCAAATTAAAATCAACATCTTGAACATTATAAATGCCTCTGATTGTATAGACATCACTTGCGTATTTTCTGTCTCTGTTTTCTAAAAACAGTAGATCCTGTATAGTTCTTTCTGTAGATTCGCTTGGAGCATAATTTGGCTGTGTTGGAGATGCATCACCATCCTTGTTAGTATCACCCTGTCTGTGCGGGCCAAGGTATTTGTGTAGGTGCAAATCCGTTCCTCCAACCGTAAACATCTCTTTGATATTACGATCAAAAAACTTGTAATCATTGCCTTTTTCTGGCTTAAAAATTGATAGTCGTGGCATCGTGTACATATTTATTGTTAGCCTAAAGTCAATAAATATCACTATGTCAGAACTACAAACCATGCAACAAGAAGTGTTTGATTATGTAAAAAACAACCTTGGTGAGGGTATGATTGAGGTTGAATTAGACCCAAAACACTACGAAACTGCACTTGAAAGAGCAATTAATAGATATAGACAGCGTTCGTCAAATGCTGTGGAAGAATCATATGCGTTTTTAACACTAAAACAGAATCAAAACAAATATATTTTGCCCGATGAAGTAATAAACGTAAGAAAACTTTTTAGAAGAACAGTGGGATCAAGGACAGAAGGTGGTGAAGGTGGTACATTGTTTGAACCATTTAATTTGGCCTACACAAACACATATCTTTTGAGAGCAGGTGCCACAGGCGGGTTAGCAACTTATTATGCTTTTGCAAGTTATCAAGAATTAGTAGGAAAACTGTTTGGAAGTTTTATACAGTTTCATTATGACAATGCTACTAAACAACTTACAATCACACAGAGACCAAGAGCAGACGACGAAACTATCTTAATGCATACTGACAATTTTAGACCAGACATTACACTGTTAAAAGATCTTTACAGCAAACCATGGATCAGAGATTACACACTTGCAGTGTGTAAAACTATGCTGGGCGAAGCCAGAGGTAAATTTAATACCATAGCAGGTCCACAAGGTGGAACCACTTTGAATGGTGCAGAACTAAAACAGGCAGGTATGGCTGAAATGGAAAGACTTGATCAAGAAATTGGCAACTTTGCAGAAGGTGGCACACCACACAGTTTTGTTATAGGATAATTCATCCATAAAAATCATTAAATATTATTGTTAAACAGGCAAAAGAAAGGCTCTAATTATGGCACAAAAAAAATATTTTACATCCTTGTCCAAATTATCTTACAGACAACTTAAACAATTAACAATAGGACTTGAAATACTGCTAAAAGCAGGACCCAATTGGCGTATCACTTTCCATATGTTAAATGCTGTAAGAGAAATCAAGAAAGAACTTGAAAAAAGAATAAAGAACTGTTAAAATACTAAAACTTATGTTGATAGGTTTGGTAGGATTAATTGGTTCTGGTAAAGATACAGTCGCAAATAGACTTGTGTCTCACCACGGCTTTGTGAGAGATAGTTTTGCAAAAAGTCTCAAAGACGCAACTGCCAGTATTTTTGGTTGGGACAGAGAAATGTTGGAAGGAAAAACAGATTCCAGCAGGCATTGGAGAGAACAACCCGATAAATTTTGGAGTGAACGTTTTGGCAAACCTGTAACTCCACGTTGGGTTTTGCAATATTTTGGTACTGAAGTGTGTCGAGGCAACATGTTAGACAGCATCTGGGTAGACTCCTGCATGGCTAGATACAAAGGTACAAATACAGTGATTTCAGACACAAGATTTGTTAATGAAATACAGCAGATTAGAGCCAAAGGCGGCAAAATTGTGTTAGTTAAAAGAACCGAAATACCCAACAAACAAACCATGATAGACCAAGGTGCACATCAAAGCGAATGGGACTGGATTGGCACTGACTATGATTACATTTTAGAAAACACACATACCATAGAATCTTTAAACAAGCAGATTTATGATATGACTACCCATCTACTTCCAGATCCCCAAGTTGCCATCCCAAATCCTGAGTACTTTTAAGCCTTTGACAATTTGCACAAATTGTTTTCAAGTTGTAACTTACAGTGTTGTTTCTGTTTCCATCAACATGATATACGTCCATTTGTACTGAACTAGCCTGCTTGAATCCACACAACTCACAACGTTTTTTTTTACGATATCCTGCCTTATACCATTTGGCTACATGACCTGTTTTTTGCTTATTTGCTATTCTAATACAGGTATCGCATTGAGAACGATAATATATCACATTTCCTTTTTTATAGGCATATGCTCTAGGTTTACTTCTACATGTTTTGCACAAAGGTCTTTTCATACAGTGTATTTACGTGCCCTATATAGGCACCAAAATTAGCCACAGTTTGGTGGTATTTTACCTTATTCGCTATAAATAGCAATAACGAACCTTGCAAGGAGAAATTAAACATGGCAACATTAACAAGTCCAGGAGTAAACGTTTCAGTAATAGATGAAAGTTTTTACGTACCATCAGATGCAGGTACAACTCCATTAATAATAGTAGCATCTGGACAAGACAAATCAA
>Ga0181591_10003077_pt1 | contig 14434 bp, 8 predicted proteins | sample 071ome_33_FD_133757 | JGI IMG/M metagenome (GOLD analysis project Ga0181591, IMG submission 133757) | Coastal salt marsh microbial communities from the Groves Creek Marsh, Skidaway Island, Georgia - 071412AT metaG (megahit assembly) | ecosystem: Environmental > Aquatic > Marine > Intertidal zone...
GCGATTCCGGCGTCGAGGCTCGGTCACAAACCGTCCTCTCCCAGCTCGTGGACAAAATTCTTCGTTCGATGCGTCTCACTCGCATCGCCAGCGTCTCCGCGTCCTAGTTTGTTTCATTTCACAATCTGTCAATAAAACGACCCAAAGTAATCACTGTCGATTCATGACTCAAGTTTTGATGAGGGACTCAAAAGTTCCTTATCCAAAGTTCGAACGTCGACGGGCGCCGTCAGTTTGACGCGCGCGCATCGCACGCACGGCCGACGGAACGCGCGACGGAACGCGCGCACACGACGACGACGACGGCGACGACGGGAAACACGGCGACGCGCTCGATGATTCGCGGCGCGTTTGCGACGACGACGAAGAAGATGACGGCGACCTCGGCGTCGTCAACAGTGAACGTTCGACGCGTGACGTTGACGACGCGTGGAACGAAGACGGCTCGTCGCGTCGGCGCGGCGGTGGTTCCGCGATCGACGGCGGATGCGATGTCGTCGCCGGCGTACGATGCGTCGGCGCACGAACCGCTTCGATCTGGGTTGGAGGGTAAGGCGTTGAACGCGAAGACGCGGACGTTTCCGAGCATGCAAGAGGTGCTCAAGAATATCCCGCAAGAGTGCTTCGTGAGAGACACGGGTAAGTCTATGGCGTACGCTGTGGTGTCGACGGCGTTGACGCTCGGATGCGGGGCGTTGGCGTACGCGTTTCTTCCGTTGCAGGCGGCGTACTGGCCGCTTTGGGTGGCGTACGCGTTTGTCACCGGTACCGTCGCCACGGGGTGCTGGGTCGTGGCGCACGAGTGTGGTCACGGCGCGTTCAGCGATAACAAGACGCTTCAAGACACGGTCGGGTACATTCTTCACTCTTTGTTGTTGGTGCCGTACTTTTCCTGGCAGAGATCGCACGCGGTGCATCACTCTCGTACCAACCACGTGCTCGAAGGCGAGACGCACGTCCCGGCGCGACTCGGTACGGAGGACGCCAACGTCGTCTTTAAGCTTCGCAGCCTCCTCGGCGAAGGGCCGTTCACCGCTTTGAATCTTCTCGGTGTCTTTGCTTTTGGCTGGCCCGTCTATCTTCTCACCGGTGCGAGCGGCGGACCGGTGCGGGGTACGACGAACCACTTTTTGCCCTTCATGGGTGAGCAAGGCAAGAACGCCCTCTTCCCGGGTAAGTGGGCCAAAAAGGTGTGGCAGTCCGACATTGGCGTCGTAGCCGTGCTCGGTGCTCTCGCGGCTTGGGCTGCACACAGCGGCATCGCCACTGTCATGGCGCTTTACGTCGGCCCGTACATGATTACCAACTTTTGGCTCGTCTTGTACACGTGGTTGCAACACACCGACGTGGATGTTCCGCACTTTGAAGGCGACGAATGGAACTTGGTCAAGGGGGCGTTCATGACCATCGATCGCCCGTATGGGCCGGTGTTTGATTTCTTGCACCACCGCATCGGAAGCACGCACGTCGCGCATCACGTGAACCACACCATTCCGCACTACCACGCCAAAAAGGCGACGGAGGCGTTGGCGTCGGCGTACCCGGATCTCTACCTCTACGATCCAACCCCGATCGCCACCGCCACCTGGCGCGTCGGCAGCAAGTGCATCGCCGTCGTTAAGAAGGGCGACGAGTGGGTGTTTACCGATCACGAGCTCACCCCGGCGACGGCGTAATATAATGCGAGAGGTTCGTCGTCAAAATTTTACAGTTAGCGTTTAGTAGCGAGAGGCAAGAATAATGTGTGATGAAAGATATATCCGGACATGTTTGGTACTTATTAATCTTAATAATTTACGTACACGCTTAAGCCACGGTGAGCGGCGGGAGCGCGGAGGATACTTGAGCGGCGACGAGAGACGCCTTCTTGCCCTTCTTTGCCGGCGCCGCGTTCTTCGCCTCGGCGCGCTTGTTGAGCTCCTCTTCGATAGCCTTCCAGGCGACGGAGAAGACCATTGCTTGCAAGACGTTGGTCGCGATGCGCGTTTGCAAACCGCGGCCAAAGAGACCCTTGAGACCGTCCTTCTCGACGACACCCTTGATGGCGCCCATGTAACCGAGGTTGGCGTCGCCAGAGGTTTGCTTGACCGTCTTGACAACGCGGAGAGAGTTGGAGATGCAATCCGAGACGATGGAAGCAGCCATACCGATGAGCGCGTTGCGCGCGTTGTTCTTCAACTTGGTGTCTTGCTTCGGGATCGTCTTTTGCAAGTAGTTAAAGGTGGCAAACCACGGGTAGTTACCCACCCAGTTGGCTGCGAAATTCGCCGCCGCGCCATTGTACAAGACACCGACGCCGCCCACCTTCACCTTGTCCTTCAACAACGCGAACGCAGCGTTACCTTGCACTTGCAGCGTCGTCTTAAACGTATCAACCGGCGTCAAAAAGATGCGCCAGGTGGCACCACCGACCGACGCGAATCCCGTAGCCACGCCCACCGGCATTTGCGGGTAGTACGCGTCGAGCACCGCCAACACGCCCGTGTTCGCCGCCGTATCCCCGAATCGGCTCAACGGCGCCTGCACGATCGCGAACGACATCCCCTTATACAATCTCGGGACACCGCCGTCCTTATACAGCGCCTTGATGCTTCCAAGCATCGTTCCACCGTTCGCGTATTGGTAATTCATCGCCGTGCGCATCCACATGAACGTACCCACTTGGATCACGCCCGCGGCGAAACCCGCGACGCCCCCGCGGAACGCCCGCGCCGACGCCTTGCGCATCACTTCGTTGAAGTCAACCTTCTTCTTCGTTTCCGTCGTCGTTTTCTTCGCCGCCGACAGTTCAGGAAGCGCCGGTCCACGACGCGCGCGCGATCCGATCATGATCGGGGCGTTGACGATTGTTGATTTTCTTTCTTCTCTCGCGACGACGCGCATGGTTCGTGCGTTCGGCGGTGACAGTTCGGCGGGAGAGATGTTCGCTCGCTCGCTCGCGCGCTCGGGGATCGTTCGAACCGACGGTGGGTGCGTCGCGCTCTGGGTGCGTCGCGCCGAACGCGGATGGATCTGACGTGGATTGCGCAATGCGAGAACATATGGGCAAACAGTATGATTTAGTGAAAAACGCGCCTCTCATCGGCGTGACCTTTGGCGTCTTTTCGCGCGGACGGACGGACGACGTCGCGCCAGGGCGACGCGCGGACGGACGGACGACGCCGCGCGAGAGCGCGGGCGCGTGGAGTCTCTGGGTGCGCGGACGACGGACGACGGATTACGACGACGGACGACGACGACGACGACGATTGGTTTGAAAAGTTGCAAAATCCCGTCTGTTCGTCTCCTCGAAAGGATTGGTTTTTTGGACTTTGACGATGGTGCGCGTCGTGGACGCGGATGAAGCGCGCGGGACGTTCGGTCGTCGACGACCGTCGGTACCGGCATGTGGTGATGCGGAGGTGACGCGACAGCGCGGGGATTGGGACTGCGGACCGGCGTGCGCGACGACGCTCGCGCGTTTGGTCTTGGGAGAGCGAAACGCGCCGAATTTGGACGACGTGCGAAGAGCGGTCGGACGGCGGAAGAGCGTGTGGACGATTGATTTGGCGTTTGCGCTGAAAAAGTGTGGAGTGGAACGGGTGGTGATGTGCACGACGTGCGCGGGGACGAACGCGGGGTTGTGCGAGGAGGCGTTTTATAGAGAGGATTTGTTGGACGACGCGAGGCGCGTCAACGGGTTGTTCAGTCGGTGTAAACGACGCGTGGAAGGCGACGGTTCCGATGTTGGTGACGGTGGCGAGGCGGTGCCTGAATTGCGCGTGCAAAGTCTGACGAGCGAAGCTTTGGTGGAGGTGATCAAGGCGGGATGGTTCGCGATGGCGCTCGTGGACAAGTACGCGATGTTCTCAGACGAAGACGCCGTCGCCGCGATAGGTTTCATCGGACACTACGTCGTGATCGTTGGCGTCGACGACTCTATCGCGGGTCGCTCGCCAGTGTTCACGGTGCTCGACCCATCGGGCGAGCAATCTTTCAAGTTGCGCGTGCCGAGCGACAGGATGGACAAGGCGCGACGGACGTTGGGCACGGATGAAGACTTAATTTTTGTTTCTCCGCAAACCCAGTAGAGGATGTTTAGCTAATGAATGTGCAATACTGCTAGCGTTGTAATCTATTTGGACGACGGTACGACGTCTAGGTGTTCAAAGAAGGAGAGCCACTGCGGAGACTTGTGCTTGCCAAACGGCGCGGTCCATCGCGGCAACGCCTTGTCAATGGCTGCGAGTGAGGGCGTTCTCACCGTGTAATCAACGCGCACGCGTACACCGGACGCGCACGCGTGCCTCGCGACGTCAGCTCTCGAGCCAAAGTATTTCATTCGTTCCTCTTCGTCTCGAAGTGTGTACCAGACGACGTACTCCATCGGCGCGGATACGCCGCCGATGCCGTTGACGTGCGCGCGTTGTCCGTGTCCGGGACGGTACGTCTCGATGTTGACCCAGTTCAACGGGTTCGGTTCGACGAATGACGACGCGTCAGCGTCGTGCTTGGCGGAAACGGCGATTCGAGATACGCATCGCTTGTCGATGGCGAGAACCCACCGAAGGCTTTCGCCGACGTGCATCGTAGTTGCGTACGCGTCTGCGCCGATGGCTTCAATCTGGCTGAAACTAGGGGCGGAAGCGCCAGAGTTTCGAACTTCTTCGGCGAGCGCGTCTTTGTCATTCTTCCTCGTGACGACGCACGCGCCCTGAATCTTGCTGCTCACGAAATCCACCGTCTTGTTCCGAGCGCAATCGAAATCGTATGCGCCGTCGATTTCCGGGTTAGATTTCAAGGCATTGACGACGTGTCGCATTCGCCCGACGCCCGCTCGAGCGATGATGATTTCGCCGTCACCGCGACTACTACGCGCTAAATGCGTCAGAATGACCGGTTGCGGGGATAATACTGTCCAATTCACGCCTCGATTGATCGTCATAAAGACAAAGGTGTAAGCCGCCGCCGAAGCGAGCGTTCCGGCGCCAATTTTCATCGCTGAACGCCATCGCGCCGATTCGCCACCAGCGATTGTCGGAGCGAAGAATCCAACCACAGCGATCGTCATGAGCCCGACGATGGCGCCCGATATCGCGTCGTACAAGAAGATCATGTCATTACCGACGGGAGAGCGCGCACCGACGCCTTGCAACACGTGAAGTAACACGAGCGCATTTGGAAAGGTGATCCAAAGCGGAAAGACGAGCGTGGCGACGAGACGCGCCGGAGATGGCGGCTTTGGAACGCGCTCGAGTTTCGACGTAAACATCGGCAGCAGCGGTGGTACGATCGCGACCGTCATCGGAAGCATCATCCAGATTAGAGGAATGTACGAAGAACCGACGCTCGCGCGAACGGCGCGCGAAGCGACGCCGCCCCAAACGAGAGTTTGCCCGAAGAGAAGAGACCACTCCACCGTGCGTTCTGCATCTACGCCCGATGTGAGTTTCACGTGCATCGGAAGCACGCTAAAGACGGCTCTACGCATCGCACGCGCGAAAATCATCATCGCGATGAACGCCGCCGATCCGGACAACGCCAATAGAGCCACGGGTCTCGCCACGTAGAGATCCGGCGCGTCGAAAACATAGCTCATGACGACGGGCGCCATTGCCGCCGCCGTCACGGCGCTGAACCACTGAATCACAGATCCGACGGTGATCACCAGGATTGTAATCATGAGTCTAAACATGTTTTCAGATCTATCTCTGGCGGCTTCTGCGGATGCTCGAAGCGACACCGGACCGACGCAAATTTGGTGCAACACCGCGGCGCAAAACGCGAGCGGAATGCCGACGAATGCGAGATGGTTTTCGGGATCTGGGGCGTCGTGAACAACCATGCCGTAACCCGGAATCGTGTACCAAGACGTCGGTCGACGAGAATGAGCGCTCCCGTCGTCGTCATCGCCGAAACCGCCGAGTGCGCAAAACGCCGACATGAATTCGAGCAGGTTGTCGCCCGAACTGCGCAGCGATCCCGGTCGAACAAACTTCATGCGATCACGCGGTGTGTGATACACGGTCGTCTTTTCGACAAAGGCGAAATCAAACATGACGCGTGCGTCGCTGTAGTCTCGAAACACGGCGTAGTCGGTGCCGCTGTTGATGAGACCAGAATTGAAAATATCCTCGGCGAGGACGTTTCCGCTCGCGCGCGGAGACACCCGCGCCCACATCTTCAACGCCGATCTCCCGACCGACGTATCCGTTTTCACCTGAAACAACCTGTGTGGACCACCCGCTCCCATTGATTCGAGGTTGAGAATCGCTTGCACGGGCACGTTGACGTCGTTGAACCACTCGTGAGTTCGCGTCAATCCGTACGCGCCGACCAGTCCTTCCTCTTCAGCCGCACTAAAAATGACAATCACCGCCGCGCACCGCCGCGCGTTTTCGTCGCACAAACCAGGCGCGGGCATGCCATCGCGCGTGAATGTTTGATCATTCTCGCGAATCCGCGCCAAGAGCGCCCGCGTCGTCTCGAGCGCGATGGCGATGTTCGCCCCGTTGTCGCACCCGCCCGGGCTCGAATGCACCGTGTCCACGTGCGCGCTCAACACGATCGCGCGCTCTGCGTAGCCATTCTCCCGACCGCGAACATCTCGAACCCGTAGCCCCAATGACGTTAGATTCGCATACGTCGTCGTCCACTCGTCACCGGCGTCGCCCGAATGCGTCCTCCCCACGATTTCCACGCGCGTCGTCTCTTCGCGTCGTCCGTCTCGCACCGCCTCCCCGACGAAATCCCTGCGCAAATCATCCAACGCCGTCTCTAAAAACCCAAACGCCGACCGCTCCGCGAGCGATCCCGTCGGACGGGCACCACCAGATTCGAGCGCGCGTCCGATCGCCCGCGCCCGCGCTTCATCAAAGAAAGTTTTTCCGTCGTCGCTCTCGTTCGCCGTCGCGTTTCCTGCGCCACCCCCGCCTCTCCCTCGCATTGACAGCGTTCGGTCCACCACCGTCCCGATCACACACGTCATCAACACCGTCATCACAGCGTGCATCGTCGTCCATCGGTACCGCGCGCGTCGTCGGCGGTGTGCGTCGTCATCCGTCATCGTTTAACCGTTTCAAACACTCTCGTCGTCGTTCCACCGTCGCCGAGAACACACACGCACGAAAGAAAACCTCCCGCGTCGCCGTCGCGCGCACCGAGCCCGTCAAAAACTGAGCGCCTCAGCGGTGGGCGCGCGTCTCCCGGCGTCTCCCGGCGTCGTCGCGCGTCGTCGCGCGTCGCGCACTGCCGATGTGGAGCGTCACATACTCTGCCACATTTCTGTCTAAAAACAAACCAATGTATGTACTCATATAGAGTTTTAGTTAGTATAATATGCAAGGAGACGAACCGCCGCGAAACGGGTCAACGTCAAACGCCATTTTTTGACTCACTTTGGCGCGACGACGACGACGACGAAACCGACGACGACGATGGCGACGACGGACGACGGACTCGAAGACGCCTTCACCGCGGATGGGTTCTTGACGCTCATCGATTCCCGGACGGATGATGACGACGACGACGACGATGACGACGACGAGGTGGGTCACCTCGTGATGGCGTCGCGAGCACAGCGAGACAAGTGTACAGATGTCGACCGAACCCCGACGACGACGACGACGACGAGGGGGACGTTCCACCTCGGGCGGTCCCTGGCGCTCGAAGCACGAACGACGCGCGACGCGGTGGCGGCGGTGGAGGCGAAACGCGCGGAACGCGACGCGAGGATGGAGGCGTGCGACGCGCGGGAACGGGCGCTGACGCTCGCGCAGGCGCAGACGCGCGCGGATGTCGGACGGTTCGCGGCGTTCGCGCGGGAGAATGAGGTGAAGCGACGAGCGGCGACACGTCGAGCGGAAGAAGAGCGCGCGGCGAACGTCGAGAGGGACGCGAGGTTGGCGGAGATGATTGTGGAGTTGCGAGAACGGAGGGCGATGTCGAGCCGAGCGGATGGAGATTTGGCGCGAGTGCGTCGGTTCGAGGAGTACTTGACATCCGTCGTGCGCGACGTCGCGGGTGGGAACGCGTTCGAGGACATCACGGATGTCTTGGGACGACACGAAACGCTTCGGTTGGCGCAGGATGATTTGGAGTCATCGGTGTCGAACGCGAACGCGTCGTTGGAAGCCGCGTCGGCGTCTCGCGAGGAGGACGCGCGCAAACACGAAGATGCGCGGTTGATGCTCTCGGCGTCGATCGCCGAGTTGCGACAACGCGACGAGGATTTACGCCGGGAAAATGCACGATTGAAAGAGATGGCGGCGTACAAGGCGCAGCATTCCGTCAACTTTACTCGAGAGCTCGCCGAGGCGCGAATGTCGGTGAAGAATCTCACTAGGCGGTGTTCGCGGCAATGTTGTTCCCGCGCGCCGGTTGAAACCGAAGACGACGCGTTTGCCCAACTCGATTTCATCGCAGAGCGCGTGCAAGTTATTCGGGAACTCGTCGTGAGCGGTGCAGTCGGTTTGTCACCTAAATTCTAAAATCTAAAGTCTACGAGCTCGAGCTCGTTTCTCTGCGGTAAACCGTTGTCGTCGAGCGTTGGAAATCTGAGCTGAAACGTCATCGGGGCGTTACGCGCGCCGGCTGCCAACGCGTTGAGCGCGCACATGACGACTCTTTTATACGCATCGTGCACGTACGTGTAATTTGTATCATCGCTGTCGTTGTCGTCATCGCACGACGCGTCGCCATTGTTTGGCACGATTTGTCCCGCCGAGACGTGGAGCAAAAGTCGCTCGGCGACGCCGTCGCGCGCTCGCACCAAAACGACGTCATCGTCTTCATCCGTAGATTTTAATCCCAACACGAGGTCTCGCCACATGAATCCGTATCGAGGTATCTCCGTCGTCGAGCACGCGCACGCGGCGTACACCTCGTTGTGATCCGCTTTGAGTTCGCGACGACATCTCAGGCATCCAAAGAAAATCATCGCATCCGTCGACGCTATGTCCGACTCGTGACAAAGCATCGGTGGAACTTTTCGTCTCGTTCGACGCACGGGTGTCGATATCCACACCCAAGCGACGCGCGCCTGCGTCGTGATGAGCGCCGCGTCGCGTCGTCGGAAACCGAAGGAGCGCATCGCCGACGAGAGCTCGCGAAACGTCATCCGGTAATCAAACGCGTACCCGCGTGGCGCTCGAACCTCGAGATCGATCGCGCGCGGATCATCGCCGTCCAACTTTCGCCACGTCGAAAATCTCGCGTCGCACACCAAATCGTACGCGCCCAACGGACCGACTGGACGCACGCGCGCGTTCCGGACGTCCACGCACTCGCCCACGATCGCCTCTTCATCCAAAGTCGCCGATCGCGACGGAGGCAAGTGCACTTCAATCGCTCTCCCTCCCGCGACTTGCACCAGCCACACCACCAGCCTACTAAACGGCTCACCCTCGTACCCAACGGTCGGTTTCCATGAACTCTTCGCCGCCGACGCCTTGACGACCCGACCGACGACGTGCGCCGTCTCTCGCTCGCCGACGCGCTCAATCTCGCAATACGTCGCCCCGGCACCGTAACTCTCCCGTCGCGCCGCGTCCGCGACGTCCGCCGCGTCGCGAAGCAATCGTCGATGGCATCGTTTGGCGTGCGCGACGACGCGAACGACTCGATCGATCGTCGCGCGCGCGTCGAGCGGAAACCCAAACCACGCCGACGCGAACCTGGCACTGGTGCCTAGTTTTGTACACCACGCCGCGACGCTCGTCCCGCGCGGTCCCAGCGCGTCCTCCGCCGCGGCGATCCTGCGCATCGCCCCGTCCGACGCGACGACGAACGACCGCGCGCGGTGCCCGCGCTGTCCGTTTCGTCGTCGCTCCCGCGCGCACGACGAGATCAAAACGACGTCGCCGGTTTTCAGATCGCTCGCGGACGACGCCAAGGCGTTCCACAGCGTCAGCGTCGCCCTGGGCGCGGAATCGTCCGCGATTCGCACCGTCCGCTTGACGTACGTCGCGTTCGCGCGCGACGAGTACGCGGACGCGAGCGGGCCGGCGGTGAGAACCAACGCGACGGTCGGGGACGGGGCGGTGATCTCGGAGAGCGGGACCGGGCGACGCATGGGACCGGGCGATCTCTGCGGGACGCGCTCGCAAAAGTCGGCACTCTTGGGCGCGTCATCGCGACGCGCATCGCTCTTCTCCATGTCGCAATCTTCACCGCCGACGCCGTACTCGCAACCTTCCCCGACGCAAATCGCGAACGACAGGGCGGCGGCGCGCGCGCGGGAAGAGATCGCCCGTCGGACGTCGTTGGGGGAGTTCGGGCACCCCCCAGACCTGGACCAGCGAGACCGCGCGTGGATGCAAATCTTCGAGCAAGAAATCTTGACGCGACAACCAAAGTCTTACTACCATCAAGTCACGGCGGTTTGGAACGACAGAGGGTTTTACAACGATTCCAACAAGGTGCTGTACTCGGGACAGACGAGGGAGCAGGTGACCATTCCCAAAGGTGTGAAGGTGCTCGTGTTAAAAAACACGCCACAACCAGGCACCCGACAACCGAACGCGAACATCGTGTACGTCACGATTGGTGATGAGACGGAATGAGTGAAAATCGTACGCGGCGGAATGAATGCGTAGTCTATAATAATAAGTATTTGAAACTCGCTACCGATAGTAGTTTTTATAAGTGACAGTTTCGTAAGAATCGTCTCGAGTCTAGACGCGCGCACCGCTCGAACGCGCGCGAACGTGGACGGTTTAACGGTAACTCGTGCCCCACGGGGTTTGACAGAGCGGACACGTGGATTTGCTCGAAGTTCGGAACCAGGTGTATAGACACGTGGCGTGGAATTTGTTTGAGCACTGTCTGCACCTAAGGCGCGGTTTTTGCTGATCGACGGGTTGAATGACGGCGTAGCAAATTGGACAAGGCTCAATGCCGGCGAATTCGGCGTCAATGTTCCTGTGCCACTGGAGTAAACCCTGCGCGACAGCGCCATTTTGGTGCTTGAGGATGACAGAAATACCGAGCATCCATCGGCGAAGGCTAGCTTCGGTGATACCGACGAGTCTCGTGCAGGAGAGTTCCGCCGGAGCGAGCGGGTAAGACGCCGGAAGCTTGACGGAGAGCTCGAGCGAGGATTCGTCGATCTCGTAACACGCCAAAAACTCGCGGCTTTCCACGTTCGGTTTGACGTTCATCGAACCTGCACCTTCACCCGCGAACGTCATGGCTGAGACGGCTTTGAACTCTGCCTCGACGAGCGTCGGTGATATAGCCGCGGCGGTGGCTGCTTCGAGACGCTTGGCGTCGCGCTGAGGCTTCATGTCGCTGACAAATGTCCGCACGATCGCGGGTAAAGCGTGAAGAAGAGCGGCGTAAATCAACACCTCGCGCGATAACTTAGCGTTGAACATTTGCGAAGGGGCCGTGGCGTCGTTCCAATCGACATTCTTCCAGCGGGAGGGGAGTTTGAAGTCGTCCGTTGTCGTGTTCTCCGGCAACGGCATGGCGCCAGCGAGACGCTTCATGAGCGTCGGTACCGCCTTCGTTTCTCTCGTGTAGTTGACGAGACGTTCGCGGCACGATGAATTCATCGGTAAGGTGAGCAGGTAACGCAAAGTGAGCGCCCATCCCAAGTCCCCGTCGGTCGAAGGAGCCGCGAGGAGCCTCGCTAACTCTTCTCTCAAACCGGCGCTCGTCGCGGGCGAACCGATGCTATCGATCGCTGCGTCTTCGTCTCGCTCATCCGCTTCAGCGAGTGCGGCATCAAGCGCCTTTTCGACCGCGGGAACATCAGCGATGCGGGCGTCCAAGCCGACGACAGCTGCTTGCAAGAGAGTCGGTGCAGCGAGGATTCCGTACGCCGCGCGGTGGAGCGCCGCGAATGCTGCGCTACATTCTTCAGAGCAAACACGCCCTTTTTCGCACGTGAGAAGCGTGTAAAGCGCACTGATAGCTTCACACGGTGCATCCTCGAAATCATCGACGTAGAGCCCCGCCGCTCTGGCGCTCTGCGCTGTTCGCACCGAGCTACACGCGAGGTTTGCAATCTGCTCCCACACGAATGTCTCTCGCTGGCATCTCGCCCGAAACTCATCCGCGTGCGCCTCATCGTCTTCCTCTAAAATGTCGTAGAGTTCGCAACCAGCAAAGACGACGCAACGGTACAAACGTTCGACGATGACTGCGCGCTCGCGCGGCCACGTCGCGAGTGCGAGACCCTTTGCAATCTTCATGGCGCGCTCGCCGTGCGACGCATAAGGCACCACGTCGCCAGCGCTTGACCCTTCTGGTTCGAGCAGTTCCATGGGAAGCGCATCGACGAGGCTTAATATTTTCGCGGCGTGTAACGTAGTGACCGCTGCATCTTGTCGCGAATCTTCGTCGAATTCACCGCCGGCGTATTCCTCAGCTTTCATCGCACGCGTCGCAGTCCAGGCGTCCAAACGACCGATGATCGATCCCCAATCTCGCGTATCGAGCGACGCGGGTGTACGACGGATGATAGCCTGAATGACCGCAGCAATCCCGACCTCTGCTTCCGACGAGCTCTTTGGTCGCGACGTGCCCGATTGGTCGCCGTAGCCGAAGCGCGCCGCTGCCGCTTCAGCCGCCGCTTCGGCCGCTTCTCTCTTCGAGATGTCATGAAAGACATCCATCAACGGAGAACACGCATCGTCGCCGAGTGTCTTGACGACGTCGCTTTCGATAACATCGTCGCCTCGGCTGAAACACGCGGCGACGAGTTGCAATTTCGAACCGTCCAATGGCGCGCGTCGGTTACCCACTGCTCGCAAAGTGTCTTCAACAACGCGCGAGATGAACTCCTTGGTGTATCCCTCGGCAGACGTGTCGGCTGGGAGTATCCACGGAATGATCGACGCCGCACGCAGCGCGAACGCATCCAAGTTTTCTCCGACGACGCGAAGAATCTCTTCCGTCACCTTGACTTCTTCTGTGCCCTCCATCCAACGCGCATCCGTCTGGTGAGCGCATCGTAAAAAGTGCACGAGCGCGGCATCAAAGGATAAATCTTCTGCATCGCTCAACGCCGACTGCGCGAGCGATTTGAAGACGGACAGGCGGACATCTTTCGACGCAGACAGCGTAGTCATGAAGCGTCGCGTGACGGATCGTGGAAGCGTCGACACGTCGATCGTACATTGGACTTGCGCGTCGGCGGGCATGGAGCGGAGCAACGTTTCCCAGCCGAGCGTGTGAGACGCGGCGTCCAGCCAGTAGAAACTATCATCGCTCGCGACGATTATTTCGGACACTCGGTCGTCATCAAATCTTAGCAGTCTCAACACGTGAACCGTCGTCGTCGCCCAGAGCCGAAGCGCTAATGTGGCATCCTCTTCCCGCTGTGTCGCGGCGGTGGAAGCGGCTGCGGACGCGACCGTCGTCGCCAAAGTCATTCTCGTCTTCTCAGACAACGTGTCGTGTTGTTGCATCTTCTTTTCAATCTCTCTCCACTCGCGCGTGACGTCGCCGATTTCTGATTCGATGTACTCTACGTCGGCTTCGCCGTCTTCGTCGTCGCTCTCCGCTTCGTGCACGACGCACTCCACGACGTCTGCGCTCTCAAGCAAATACTCTACAAAGAGACCGCTGACTGCTGTCGACCAGGCGAGCATCGTTGCTTCGTTCGCTGGAGGCGGCCACATCCAAGCGTGCATGGCTTGTCTCGAGTGGCCCCGTCCCTCGCCAGCGGTGAGATGTTCGTACGCTTCCATCGCCGCCGAAGGCGAAACAGTCGACGCGATCCCAGCGTGCGCCACCGCGACGAGCAGCTTTGAACATGATTCCAGGGACGCGTGCGCCGCACACCGCATGACTATCGCATCTAATGCGTCACACGTCAAACTATTACCTGGAGGCATTGCCTGGATTGCTTCTGCGAGCGTGACGAGGCTTGACGACCGCTCGAGAGCTTGTTCGTCGTCGTCGAGTGTGCGTCGCAACACGGCGTCCCACCAACTCTGATCGTGCTTCAAAACTGCAGCGACGAGAGAACCCGCGCGCGGCGGCGCGGGTGATTCTAAGCTAAACTTCATCAATGTCTCTGCACCACCGTCAAACGGCGTGAGACCTAGGCTAGCGACTAAATCTGCCAAGCGTTCAACCGAACTCTCTGTCGGCGTCTGAATTGCCCGCGCAAGGACGGCTCTTGCGAACGGTTCACTCGCCCGTGAAGATGGCGAATCGCGACCCGATCGAGAGAGGCGCGCAAACATTGCGTTCGCGTGTTCGCTCATCACCGGGTCCGCCAGCGCTTCTTCGGTGATTTCGCCGATTCGCGCCCACGCCTCCTGAGTTGCGGTTTTGGCGTGCGGCTTGGAACTGAGCGTATCGAGCACGCCGCACATCAAATCGAGCGCGTCCGTGTTACCAACCTTGAGAAACTCTCGCATCCACACGTCTGCGACGCGCGTCATCAACACATGCGACGCACACTCGCCGGGGTGATCAGTCTGTGGAGCGAGCTTCAAGA
>Ga0181591_10003079_pt1 | contig 14431 bp, 12 predicted proteins | sample 071ome_33_FD_133757 | JGI IMG/M metagenome (GOLD analysis project Ga0181591, IMG submission 133757) | Coastal salt marsh microbial communities from the Groves Creek Marsh, Skidaway Island, Georgia - 071412AT metaG (megahit assembly) | ecosystem: Environmental > Aquatic > Marine > Intertidal...
GGGTGGTGCCGTCTACGGCAAGTCCGACGATCGGGGCCACTTTGTTGACGAAGACCCGGTTGGTCTCACCGACTTTAACAGCACCATCACCGTGGCCTGTGGGCTTGACCCATTCAAGCAGCACCATGCCCCCAATGGACGCCCTTTCAAGATTGGTGGCGGTGGCGACCCGATTTACGACATCCTCACGGTTTCCTGAGGAAGCCCCTCAAGGGCCCGGCGGGCTCAACACCTTGCTTTTCCCGGGGGTGGAGCATCTCTTGCTCCACCCCCGCGTTGTTTCTACAGTCCCGCCGGATGCATCAGCATCACCCTAATTCTGACCTCCTTGTCTCACGAGGACTTCCTTGATGGCCCACCACAAACAGACCTTTTCCCAGCAGATCATCGGCCTTGTGACCTACGGCATGCCTGCACCCGTCCGACAGGTGCTCACCTCACGGTGGGTTTCCTTGCTGATTGTGGTTGTCGTGCCAATTCTGATTGCCAGCGGAGTTGTCTCCCTTTCTTGGAACGGTAGCCGTCCCGGGTTTAGTCTCAATGAACGCCGGGCCGAGCAGGTTGAGCGAGAAGCTGAGCAGGAGACCCTGCGGGCGGCCCAGGAACTTCGCAGCCTGCAGGATGCCCGGCGGCGGTAACGCCGGGAGCGGCCGCAACTGTCCCCCCACCAAGAAAAAAGCTGATGCGACACGCGGCCATCGAGTCCGACCTGTTTTGTGCCCACCGCAGCCGCCTGGCGGCTGAGCTTCCGGCAAAAAGCCTCGCCCTGGTTCATGCCGCCGATGTCTTCCCGACCAATGGAGACGGTGTCCTTCGGTTGGTGCCGGCGGCTGATCTCTTCTGGCTGACCGGCATTGAACAGGTTGAGACTGTCCTGCTGCTTGCCCCCGATGCTGTCGAGCCGAGCCACCGGGAGATCCTCTTTCTCCGAGAGCCAAGCCCCCACCTGGCCACCTGGGAAGGGGCCAGCCTCTCCCGGGAGGATGCCCAACGGATTTCGGGAATCAAAACCGTGCGGTGGATTACCGATCTGCCAGCGGTGCTTCATGGACTGATGGCAGCAAGCGAACAGATCTTCCTCAATGCCAATGAACACGAACGGGCCAGCCTTGATGTTGAAACCCGTGATCTGCGGATGGCTCGGCAGCTGATCACTCGCTATCCGCTCCATCAGTTTCGTCGCCTCGCCCCTCTGCTGCGGACGTTGCGTGCGGTAAGGGATCAAGCCGAAGTTGATCTCCTTCGGCAGGCGATATCGATCACGCGGAAAGGGTTTGACCGGGTTGTGGCTACCCTCAAGCCGGGCGTGATGGAGTATGAACTCGAGGCTGAATTGATCGGTGAATTCACCCGCAACCGTGCTGGCATGGGGTATGAGCCAATCGTGGCTTCTGGAAAAAATGCCTGCACGTTGCATTACGTCGCCAACGATCAGGCCTGTCAGGATGGTGATCTTGTGCTGCTCGATGTCGGGGCCAGCTATGCCAACTATTCCGCAGACCTGACTCGGGTTTTTCCAGTCGGGGGTCGATTTACGCCTCGTCAGCGGGATCTCTACAACGCTGTCCTCCGTGTCTTGAAAAGTTCGATTGAACGAACCGTGGTCGGCACCTCGCTGCGTGCCTGGAAACGGGCCGCCCAGGTCCAAATGGCCGAAGAACTGGTCGGCCTTGGACTCCTTGAACCTGAGGCGTTGGCAGCCGATACGGCCAGCAGTCCAGCCTGCCAACGCTACTTCATGCATGGCTTGGGGCATTCTCTGGGGCTCGGTGTTCACGACCTGGCTCCAGCCGATGGCCCACTGGAACCAGGCTGGGTCATGACGGTCGAGCCTGGGCTTTACTTGCCCGAGGAAGGAATCGGTATTCGGCTGGAAAATGACATCCTGGTCACCGCCGATGGGCCTGTCGACCTCTGTGCCGACGTCCCGCTCGAGCCGGACGATATTGAAGCTTGGATGGCAGGCTAGCCCACCTCCAGTATGGGTACCTCCGGCACCACAAACACCAGAATCTGGTATGATCTGCGAAAACTTTTCCCAGGAGGCTCCTCATGCGTGCTGTCGTCACTGTTTTCGCGGCCCTACTTGTCTCCCTCGCCTTTGTGAGTTCCCCGATCATGGCCGATACCCCCGCTGCTGATATTCCCCTTCCCGAATTGCCCAAGGGCTCTGGCCCGGTTGATGCCAGTCCGCCCATGCAATTCACCAAGACTGCCACCGGTCTTGAGTACCGAGGTCTAAGAGCCGGTGCTGGCGGAAAGCCAACGGCTGCCAGCACGGTGTCGGTTCACTACCACGGCTGGCTCGACAACGGCACTGTCTTTGACAGTTCCTACAAGCGTGGTGAATCGATCGAGTTCCCGCTCAACCGTGTCATTCCTGGCTGGACTGAGGGCATGCAACTGGTTGGCAAGGGCGGCATGATTGAACTGCAGATTCCCAGTGCAATTGGCTACGGTGCTCGTGGAGCCCCTCCGGTCATTCCCCCCAATGCCACCCTGCACTTTGTCGTCGAACTCCTCGACGTCCGCTAACAGCTCACCCCACAGGGCGAGCGGAGCGTCGTGAATGATGGCCAGCCGAGAAATCTACCTCGATCATGCCGCCACGACACCGCTCGACCCGGAGGTGGCCGACCTGGTTGCCCAGGTCCAGGCTGACTGCTTTGCCAATCCATCAAGCCCCCATGCCGCAGGCAGGCGGGCTCGGCGGATTGTCGACGACACTCGTGAGCAGATTCTGGCGGATCTCGGGGCTCCCCATGCTCAGCTTGTCTTCACGTCAGGTGCTACCGAAGCCAACGCCCTGGCAGTCCACAGCCTGACGGTGTCAGACCCACGGTTTCCTGCGGCTTTTGCCTGTAGTCCCCGCGACCACGAAAGCCTGCGTGGATTGGCAAGTGTCGCCAAATCGACGGACTGCCACAGCACACTGCTGCCCCTCGACTGCACCGGCCGACTGAGCCAGTCTGCGGTCAAGCAATGGCTTGCGAGCAGCCTCGATTCAGCCGTGGCTACCTCACCCCAAACCGACAAACCGAGGCCTGAGAAAACTGCCGGCTCTTTCCGGCGGTTGCTGACTGCAACTCTTGTCTGCGGCCAAACAGGCACCATTGAAGATGTCGCTGGCTTGGTCGACCTGATCTCGCAGACGCAGGCAGCCTGCCGGCTCCATACCGATGCCACCCAGGCGATCGGACGGCTGCCAATCAATCTGGCCACGATGGGAACGACCAGTCTTGCCTTTGCGGCCCATAAAATCGGGGGCCCCCGGGGCATCGGCTGCCTGATTCTTCATCCCGATGAGACCCTGGTGCCACTCTTGCCTGGCAGCCAACAACAACAGCGACGCGGCGGTACTGAACCGGTCGCCCTGATCGCCGGTTGCGGACTCGCTCTCAAGAAGGCCATCCGTTGCCAACAGGCCGAGTCTGAGCGGCTCCTCGCACTCCGCAAGCAACTGGAAACCAGACTCCTGGAGGTATCCCAGACGCTGGGTTTGACGCTACAGATTATTGGGAACGAAACTCCTCGCAGCCCTCACCTGACCACCATTGCCTTCCCCGGTATTGACCGGCAGGCCTTTGTCTTGGCGGCAGATTTTGCTGGCCTGGCATTGGCCACCGGGACCGCCTGTGCCAGCGGCTCACGTGAACCGTCGGCGGCACTGGTAGCAATGGGTCTTGATCGCGAACTGGTGGAATCTGCGGTGCGATTCAGCATTGGCCAGACCACAACACAGGCTGACATCGATGAGGCCGTTTCCCGGCTGGGCGAGTTATTGCGAGAGTTCGCCACACGCACCAAGAAAGCCTGACTTTCATTGCCTTCGCGAACTCAATCCCGTAGGCTCTTGCTCGTCTGGGACGGGCCGGCGGAACTCGGCTCGCATAGTAGCGGCACGGACCTGCCCTCGTCTCTCCCGGCTGAACGTCCCACTCGTGCCATGTCAGTCGTCACGACAACGCGATTCAGCCGACACGCCGCGAGCCCCGCAAACTCATCCAAAACGAGTGGGCCTTCAAACTGGCTGGAGGGTCTTCCTGCTTCAGCTAGCACGTGGGCCATTGATCAGATTGCGTCATGTGCCACTGACGAGTCTGGAAATGGAAGTGGACGCCTGCTTGTTGGTATCAGTCAAGATCGCCGCTGTCGTCAAGCCTGGCTTTCCGAGACCGCCTCGCTCTGGCAGGAGTGGGCTGGTGGAAACCTCATCAAAATGCTTCCACCCGTTCAACCGCTCGATGGAAAAGGAATTGCCAAGGAACTCCGCCGAGCCCGCGCCAGCGGTTCCCTTGAGGCACTCCGAAAATCGCTCACCCTCGAACTACTCCCTGCCCGCGCACGCAATTCCAAAACTCGCCAGACTGCCTTGCCGCAGTGCGTGCTCATTGATCGCCTTGATACAGCAGGGACCCGTGAGGATGACCAACTTCTGCTCTGCCAGTTGATTGATGCCATCCTCAACCAGCCAACACTCCTGGCGGTGACCCTCCCCGGGCATCCAGCCACCCTCAGTCTCCATCCAGCAGTCGAATCCCGGCTGGAAGCTGGCCTGATCATTCCCTTGGGGCATGGGCAAAGACCAGTGCCCGCCCGCTCTCATGCTTCCTCAAAGAGCAGTCCCCTTCACGGACGCCATGCTTCGCCAAAAGGAGATTCGTCTGTCAAAAAACGGACGCCCCGAGGGATAAAACCATCTCTCAGACCACCAACCATTCGTCGCATCATTTCTGCAGTTGCTCGCTACTACGACCTGGAAGCTGACGATATTGTGGGGAGTTCCCAACGTCGGTGTCACGTTCGGCCACGTGGTTTGGCAATCCACTGTGCCCATCTCCTCACCGGAAAAAGCAGCCATGCAATCGGCAGAGCCATTGGCGGGAGGGATCACACCACCATCCTGCACAGCCTGAAGGTGAGCACCAACCTCATGCAGCATGATTCTGGCTATGCCGGTGATTTCGCTGCCATGATCGAACACCTGACTGGACAACCGCAGCGACGCTCATGAGCGGGTGAGATCATGTCAGTCCAGCTGTCGCCAGAATGTCGGTTCTGTCGATGCTGACACGTCCGACGGACGAGAGGCAGATCGTTGTCGCCCTCCCTGCCCCGATTCTTCATCCAAGCCACATGCCAGCAACAGCCATCCCAGCGGCCAGCTCACCTCGCAGGGACAGAATTCAGAACCTTTCACGGCAGGCTTTCCACTGGGGAAATGACAAACGACAAACAACTTTCCCAACCATGAACTGGCATTTCTTCCACCAGTCACAAATGCAGTGACGATAGCCCCAGAGAGGCTTTTGAATGCTGATAAATGCTTTTTGAAAACTTCCAAGCTTTTTCTGGACACGCCTTTCTGAACCAAATCTGGCGAAACGTCCCTGATCTACTGTTACTGGTACGGATACGAATATTCCTGCTTCCTACTACTCTTTTTCTTTTCTTTTATTCAGCACTATCAGAAAAGAAACGGCAGCCTTTCGTGCCGGCGAGTCGAGCGATCTCGCCCGGTGGGGTGGGCTGCGAATTCCCTGAAAAAATCGTGTTCTGAGGCACCCTGCGGAGGGCTCCAAAATCGGGTAGATTGAGGGGTCTCCAGATGGCAGTCGTCAGACGCTCACCAGCTCGTGGTCGAGCGTCAGCGGCAGGCCTCGGGAGCAAACGTTTTTCCGGTTTTTTATCCTCGTGGAAATCGCGATTACATGAATCTGCGTTGCACACGTGAACCGCTTTTGGCGGCACTGCAAACGGCGGCAGCCGTTGTTCCTGCCCGATCACCGAAGCCTGTTCTTGCGAATGTGAAACTTGAGGTTGATGGGACTGCCGCCGTGCTTTCAGCGACCGATCTCGAGATTGGCGTCCGCACAGAGGTGGAAGGGGTTGAGACCTCAGCGGCCGGAAGCGTGCTGCTTCCGAGTGCCCGCCTCATGGCGATCGTCCGAGAGAGCCCCCCCGGAACCCAGTTCGAAATTGAGTCCGATGGGAATGCCACTGTCGTGAAAGCGGCGCGAAGCCAGTTCCGGCTGCCAGCAGAGGATCCCCTAGAGTTTCCATCAGTCGCCAGTTTTCCTGCCGATGCCTGTTTCGAACTGGCAACGCCACTGGTTCGAGAATTGGTCAAGCGAACGGTTTTTGCAACTGACAACGAGTCAAGCCGGTATGCCCTCGGTGGCGTTCTGGTGGAGCTGACTGACAGCAGCGTGATTGCCGTGGGGACTGATGGCCGGCGGCTGGCCAAGATGGAAGGGCCAGCAACTGTTCAAGGGGGCGAGCCACCGGCGACCCAGCCAATTGTGCCGGCCCGCGCCATGCAACTCATTGAACGGAGCCTGGGTGATGCCGAAAGCTCTGTCAAACTCGCGTTGCAGGGAAGTGACATTCTGATTCAGACCGGGCAGACCACCATTTCAGCCAGGCTTGTTGAGGGGCGGTTTCCACGGTGGCGAGATGTTTTTCCTGATCGTCCCGAAGCAGTCACGGTGAAGCTGGTTGCAGGCCCCCTGCTCTCCGCTGTTCGGCAGGCTGCCATTGTCACCAGTGAACAGTCGAAGGGGGTCGATTTCTCCTTCGAGGCAGGGCAGCTCGTGTTGTCGGGGCAATCGGCTGAAAGTGGCCAGAGTCGCGTAGAGATGCCGATTGAACACGCTGGTGAAACCGTGCAGATCAAACTTGATCCACGGTTTGTCAATGAGTTTTTGCGGGTACTCGATCCAGCAACCACCATCGCCGTTGAATTGACTGACGGTCAGAGCGCCTGCGTCTGCCGCACCGAGGATGGATACGCCTACTGCGTCATGCCCTTGGCGGCTGACTGAACAACGGCGGTCCTCACTATGCCTTTTTCCTTCCCGATCGCCATGCTGGGAAACCGGTCTGATGAACGATCCCCGCTCACTTGGCAGCCTGATTACCCGGCTCATGGCCCGGACGGGCTACGACCGACAGCAGGGCAGCGATGCCCTGCGGAGTGCCTGGAGCGAGGTCGCCCCCGCCAGCCTGCAGGGAAGTTCTCAGCCAGGGACCGTACGGCGAGGTGTGCTCGAGGTTTTTGTCAGCCACTCAGCCCTGATTCAAGAAATGGGATTTCACAAGCGCGAACTCCTGAAAAAACTGCAGACAAAAGTGCCTGCCGAAGGAATTACCGATATTCGTTGTCGTCTGTTGATCGATGCCGGACAAGACTGAATCTGTTCTTGGCTGCTTCTTTTCATTCCCACCCTCCCCTCTGCTGAAAGATGACCATGGCCGACGCCACCCCCACGCCTGCCGATGACTCAAGCACATCTGGCTATGACAGCAAAGATTTGAAGCATCTCTCAGACCGCGAACATGTGCGAGAACGGTTCGGGATGTACATCGGTGACAACACCGCTCGAGGCCTTCATCACCTCGTCTATGAGGTTGTTGATAATTCAATCGATGAATGCATGGCAGAGTATGCGAAGCGGGTCACCGTGACGGTGAATGTCGATGGCAGTGTGACCGTTGAGGATGATGGCCGGGGTATTCCCACCGACATTCACGAGCAGCTGTCAGAGGAGATGGACCGGGAGGTCTCAACCCTTGAAGGGGTGATGACCGTGCTCAAGTTCGGTGGGAAGTTCGAAAAAGGGGCCTATCAGACTTCCGGAGGCCTGCACGGTGTCGGTGTCACGGTGGTCAACTTCCTCTCCGAGTGGTGTGAGGTTGAGGTTTCCCGCGAAGGCCATGTCTGGCAGCAGGAATACCAGCGGGGTGAGCCCACTGGACCAGTCCGGAAAATGGGGACCGCGACTGGGACGGGAACAAAGACGACCTTCAAGCCGGACCCACAGATTTTTCCACAGACGAAATTCTCGTGGGATATTCTCTCGCGGCGACTACAGGAACTTGCCTTCCTTAACTCCGGTGTGAAGATCGTCTTCACGGAAGCTGCCAGTGGGCAAACGGAGGAGTATTACTACGAACGGGGCGTCGAAGAATTCATTGAGTGGCTGAATCGATCCAGTGATGCAATCCATCCCGATGTCATTTCCCTGCAAGGTGAGAACGAAGGAGTTTCCTGGGATATCGCCCTGCAGTACACCGGGGAGTTCACAGAAAATGTCCACAGTTACGTGAACAATATCTCAACCAATGAGGGGGGAACTCACGTTTCCGGTTTCCGGTCGGCCCTCACGCGAAGCATCAACGCCTATGGGAAGAAGGCCGGCATTTATAAGGACCTGATTCCGACGGGTGACGATATTCGCGAGGGGCTGACGGCCGTGGTGAGTGTCCGCGTCCCTCACCCGCAGTTCGAAGGTCAGACCAAGACAAAACTCGGCAATAGCGAAGTCGAAAGCATCATCAACTCGGCTGTTGGCGAATTTCTCGGGAAGTATCTGGAAGAACATCCCAAGAGCGCGAAGGCGATTGTTCAAAAGGGTGTGCTTGCCGCCGAAGCGAGAACAGCGGCCCAAAAGGCAAAGGCCCTGCTGCGGGAACGAAAGGGGGCCCTGTCGGGTGGCGGCCTCCCCGGCAAACTCCGAGACTGCACCAGTAAAGATGTTGAGAACTGCGAACTTTATCTGGTCGAGGGTGACTCGGCCGGCGGAAGTGCCGAAGGTGGCCGACTGCGTGAATATCAGGCGATCCTTCCGCTACGCGGAAAAATCATCAATGCCTATAAGAGCCGTGAGGACAAGGTGTTGGCCAACGAAGAGGTTCGCAGCGTGATCTCAGCAATCGGTGCCGGCATTGGACCGGAGGCCGATCTGGGGAAGCGGCGGTACAACAAGATTGTCATCATGACTGACGCCGACGTCGATGGCTCACACATTCGTACGCTGCTGCTCACCTTCTTTTACCGGCAGATGTACCAACTGGTGGCGGCAGGGCATGTCTACGTTGCCCAACCGCCCCTCTTCCGGGTCCGCAGCAGGAAGCAGACCTATTACGTGCAGACTGAAGAAGAGATGAAAAACCAGTTGCTCGATCAGGGTCTTGGCGAAGGTATTTTTCTGCCCGGCGATGGCCGGGAGATTGCTGGCGAACAGATGCAGAAGCTCTGTCGCACGCTCGCCGGCCTGGAAGACGCTCTGCTGGCACTCGAACGCCGGGGAATTAGCCTGCGGGATCATGCCGGACGCCGTGAGGAGAGCAGTGGGAAGTTGCCGATGTACCATGTCTTCTTCGGCGCCGAAGAGCACTGGTTTATCAGTCGCGATGAACTGGAAGCCTTCGTTGAAAGCAAGGAAGCAGCTACTGGAGGCGAACTCCAGGCTGGCAAGGCTGACGAAAACAAGGCGGGTGGGGGTGGAGCCGCTGACCCAGCTGCGGCAGAACAACAATTGATCGTGATCGATCTCCACGAGGTTCGCAGCATCAATGCCGGGCTAAAAGAGCTCGAATCGATGGGATTTGGCGTTGACAGCCTGTTACCAGAGGATCGAACTGGTACGGAAGAGCCACGTTACCTGCTCCGCCGTGGGGAGAACGAGATCGGCATCGAGGATCTCCGCGGCCTGCTCACGGCAGTCAGGCGTGCTGGTGAGAAGGGCCTCTCCATCACCCGCTTCAAAGGCCTTGGTGAGATGAACGCGGAAGAACTCCGGGAGACAACACTCGACCCAGCCAATCGCACGCTCTTACGGGTGACAATGGAAGATGCGGCAGCGGCCGACGATCTCTTCCGGGTGCTGATGGGCGAAAAGGTTGAGCCCCGGCGAGAATTCATTGAACGGCATGCCCTAGACGTCAAGAATCTTGACGTCTAGTCGCTGACTCACCTCTCCACGGAAGGTGCGTTCATCGTGTTGGTCGACCCCAAAAATGAGTCGATCTGCACGGGCCTTTTTCATGCGTCTGGTTCAGGGAGTCGCTGGAATCGGCTCATGAGCCTCGGTGAAGATTTGCTTGATGCGGCTGACGATGGCGGGCTTTTTGCTGGCGAGGTCAGTTTTTTCAAACGGATCGGCCGCCAGATCAAAAAGCTGAAGCGGCTTGCCGGTTTCCTGGTAAGCCTTCCACTGGCCAAGGCGAACCGCCTGGGAGAAGGGCTTGCTGCCCTTGTGAAACTCCCAGTAGAGATAGTCGTGTTCTGGCTGCTCTGGGGCACCCCGTAGTGTCGGCAGAAAGGAAATGCCGTCACAGGGTTTAGGGATCGGCTGGCCAACCAGTTCGGCCATCGTTGGCAGCATATCCCAGAAGCCGCTGAGGTGGTCGCTGGTGGAGCCGGGCCTGATGGTACCAGGCCAGCGGGCCAGCAGGGGTGAGCGGATGCCCCCCTCATGCATGTCCCGTTTGTAACCACGGAGCCCGCCGGTTGAGTTCCAAAACGCCGGATCGTGGCCACCTTCTCGATGGGCACCATTGTCACTGGCGAACATGACGAGAGTGTTGTCATCGATACCGAGTTCAGCCAGCAGGTCGAGGATTTGACCGACCTCGTTGTCGAGGTGTTCCATCATTGCGGCAAAGCCTGCAATCGGGTTGATCACATCAGGGCAGAATTCGCCGGGGCCAGCTTTGTACTTCCCAACCTTTTTATCGAATTGAGGAAACTTCTTTCGCCATTTTTCATGCAGGGCCTTCGGCGCATGCATGGCAGCATGTGGAACGGCGGTGGGGATATAGCAGAAGAACGGCCTTTTCGCTTCAGCCTGCCGCCGGATGAACTCGCGGGCCTGGCCCATGATCAGGTTATGGACATAGGTGCCTTTTTCAAGCGGCAACTCCTTGCCGTTGTGGACAACACTGCTTGGGTAATAGGTATGAGCAATCGACTGGCTCTTCCAGCCGAAGAACTCATCAAAGCCATGGTTGAGCGGATTACCACGGCCTTCGGCGGTTGTGATGCCCAGCCCCCACTTGCCGAAGGCGCCAGTGGCATATCCGGCCGCCTTGAAAAGTTCAGGTAGCACAACATCCTCCAGTTGCAGCCTGACGTTTTTCTCTTCTGAGCCGTTGCCGCGGATAGCACAGTGGCCAGCATGCAGGCCGGTCATGAGGACGGCTCGGGAGGGGCTGCAGACCGTGTTGCCGGAATAGTGGCCGGTAAATTTCATGCCCTCACTGGCCAGGCGGTCGATGGCAGGCGTCGTGATCTTTTCCTGGCCATAGCAAGAGAGATCACCGTAGCCGAGGTCATCAGCCAAGATGTAGATGACGTTGGGTGGCGTGGCAGACGTTGCGGCGGCGACAGACGAAACAGCTGGCCCTGCGACGAACACGAACACGAACAGGAATATGGCAAGAAACATGCGAGTCATGAATGCACCTGGGTCAGGATGGTCTGGGAGGAGAAAGCGTTTTTCTGGTTTGCTGGATGGACAGATGTGCTGTCCCGTAAGATCCTTACGAATCGAGCGGTGTCCAAGAATCGAACCAGGCAGCCTGGCCACGGCGGCTGCCAGTGGAGTCGGTAAGGTTCCAGACAATCGCCTGTTCGATTAGGAAGCGGCGGCCACTTTTCGTGACCCGAATACCGGAATAATCATCTACATAGCCATTCTCAGAGGTCCGTGCCAGCAAAGCAGCCCGTTCCTCTCGGTGAACCGGCTCAGCGGTGAGTCGGGAGGGGGTCTGAGTAAAGGCTTCCCACGACATCTCCCAGAGGGCGAGTGCGGCAGCATTGCCGTAATTGAGAATCGGGTCGGCCTCGGTGCCGTGGGAGACAACCACGAAGGGAGCCTGAAAGAGTTGCTCAGCCTGCTCAGCCTCCGAACCCTCGCGAGGAATCAACTCTCGGCCGAGCAACTGGGCAAAGGAGTCGAGTAGCAGCTGGACGTGTGAAGGGATGGTGGGCATAGCAGGCGACCAGTTGGAAGACGGGAACGGTGAGGAACGCCTCGCACGTTGCCTGTCACGGTTTGCTAGGATCTTGCCAAAGATGAGCCGTTTCAACACAGCAGGACATCATTGGGACACACTCAAGAGATCTCGCTCTATTGTTCCAGTAGGTGTCCCGGCACGCCCAACTTTTTTTACCATACTTGAAGGACTCAAATGATTGACCGACATCGATTGCGTGTGTGGCTTCTGTGCATGGTGGTTTGTGGTGGCCTTGCAGTGGACCATGGGCTTGCTGAGGATCAGGATCACCAGCCTGATCGGCCCGTTTTTTTGGAAACCTTTGCTGGGGGAGCCGACCGCTGGGAGCCAACCGATCCGGCCGCCTGGACGCTCTCCCGTGACGGTGACCGTGCGGTCTGGGGGCTCAATCGCCGCAAGAGTGACTATCAGCCCGCCGTCCGCAGCCCCCACAATATTGCACTGGTGAAAGATCTGGAACTCACCGACACGGTTATTAGCTTCGAGGTTAGAAGTACCCGTGATACTGGAAATCACCGCGACTGTTGTGTGTTCTTCAACTATCGCGACCCGGAGCATTTCTACTATGTTCACCTCGGGGCCAGACCCGATCCCAACAGCGGCCAGATCATGATCGTTGATGGAGCCCCGCGGCGGCCGCTCACGCAGAACACCAGACGTGTCCCCTGGGACGATGGCTGGCACCACGTGAAACTCGAACGAGACACAGCCAGTGGTCGGATTGCGGTCTATTTTGATGACATGGCACAGCCGCTGATGGAGGCAACCGATCGGACGTTCACTGCCGGACGAATTGGCATCGGCTCATTCGACGACATGAACGACTTCACGAATGTGAAGGTCTACGGGAAACGCGTGGGTGCTGACTGATGCCGGAGGAACGGCATGAGCCTTGCGGTGTGACGCTGGCTGTTGTGAAATACGGGTGAAGTTCGAGACAAGCCCCCGTTTTTCACCAGGAGCCGTATCCGATGGCCAAGCAGTCGATCGCCGATTTTGATCCCGCCGGTAAGACCATTCTCGTCCGTGTCGACTTCAATGTGCCGCAGGACGACAGCGGAGCGATCACTGATGACCGACGAATTCGCATGGCCCTGCCGACGATCACCTCCATCATTGATCGCGGTGGCAAGGCGGTGCTGATGAGCCACCTGGGCCGGCCGAAGGGGGCCGCCGACCCGTCTCTCTCGCTGGCCCCAGTTGCTGCCCGGCTAGGTGAACTGCTGGGCAAGCCAGTGGCCTTGGCAGCTGATACCGGTGGGCCGGACTCAGCGGCCAAGGCGGCTGCCCTGCCGGAGGGTGGCGTGCTGGTGCTGGAGAACGTGCGGTTCAACCCGGGTGAGAAAAAAGGAGACGATTCGGACTACGTTGCCGGCCTGGCTGGTCTCGCTGACGCCTACGTCAATGATGCGTTTGGCACCTGCCACCGTGCTGAGGCAAGCATGTATGCCGTGCCCAAGGCCATGAAGGCGGCTGGCAAGGCGGCCGTGGTCGGCTTTTTGGTCGATAAGGAAATCAAATACCTCGCTGAGGCTATCGGCCAGCCGAAGCGGCCCTTTGTGGCAATCCTGGGTGGCAAGAAGGTCAGCGATAAGATTGCCGTGATCACCAATCTGCTGTCGATCTGTGACCACGTGCTGATCGGAGGCGCCATGGCGTACACCTTCTCACTTGCACAGGGGGGCCAGACTGGGAAGTCCTTGGTTGAACCTGACAAGGTTGAATTGGCGAAGAAACTGCTGGCTCAGGGGGGCGACAAACTTGTGCTGCCGCTGGACACCCACTGTGCCGACGACTTTTCGTCTGATGCCAATAAGCAGATCGTGAAGGCAGGGGAGATTCCGGAGGGTTTTGAGGGCCTCGACATCGGCCCGGAAACGGCTATCAAGTACGCCGAGATCATCCGCGCTGCCGGCACGGTCGTCTGGAATGGACCGATGGGTGTTTTTGAGATGGCTCCTTTCGACGCGGGTACGAAAGCAGTCGCTGCTGCCGTGGCCGACGCTACGGCTGCCGGGGCGATCACCATCATTGGTGGCGGCGATTCCGCTGCAGCGGTTGAGCAGTTAGGGTATGCCGATCGGGTCAGCCATGTTTCAACCGGTGGCGGGGCATCGCTGGAAATGCTCGAGGGCAAGGCCTTCGAAACGGTTGCCCTACTCGATGAAAAATGACCGGCAGCCTGACCGTCACCGCTGGCTGAGTAAGGCAGGGCTCAGTCGCCCCTCAGCAATGACCGCCACATAGCGGCGGTCATGGTCGCTCAGTTGCTGAATTAGCACGTTCGTATATCGGCCATTGGCTTTGAGAATCCGTACCTTTTCGTCATGAATCTGGGAGAGGGTGCCGAGGGTGCTGTGTTTTCCCGAAGCATCGATCCAGAGGCGTTGCGGCTGGTTGTCGAAAGAAACAGGGCCGGTCGGGTCCGCCGGCTGAGAAGACGGGTCAACCGCTCCTGAAGCCCGGTTGGGATTGGCACTGTTTTCTGCCGCGGGATGATGCTGGTCTGGTGGAACTGGCTCTGTAGTGGGCGTGTTGGGCTGCTCAGCCGAGGGCGAAAGTTCGTCAAAGAAATTCGCTGGAGGTGCCGTTGGCTGGGTGGTCGACGCTTCAGGTTCAGCTGATGGGA
>Ga0181591_10003080_pt1 | contig 14429 bp, 7 predicted proteins | sample 071ome_33_FD_133757 | JGI IMG/M metagenome (GOLD analysis project Ga0181591, IMG submission 133757) | Coastal salt marsh microbial communities from the Groves Creek Marsh, Skidaway Island, Georgia - 071412AT metaG (megahit assembly) | ecosystem: Environmental > Aquatic > Marine > Intertidal zone...
AGGCCATGTATCGCGGCAAGGAAGCAGGACGCAATTGCATCATGCTGCAGCAAAACTGAGCGGCTGTCGTTCAAGAGTTGTCGTTCAAGAGTTGTCAGGCAGGTTGTTAAGTCATACAAAAACGGCCCGGGATTGTGAGAATCCCGGGCCGCCTTGTGTTTAGCGATTAGCTGTTTGCTTAGCGATTAGCGGCGATACGGGTGGCTTTCAGGCTTTTGCCTGCGGCCGACTCGTTAACATTCAGGATGTGATCACCAATGCGCTCTAAGCGGTTCAGTACGTCAATAAAGCTGACCCCGGCACGCGGGCTATAGGCCGACTGCTCCAGACGGTCGTAGTGATTGTTGCGGAACTGATCGCGCAGTTCATCGACGGCATTTTCCAGCGCAATGGCGCTGTCGAGGTCGACGTCTTCGGCGTTCAGGGCAACGTTCTTACACATGTTGTTAATGGCGTTTTGTACCGCGGTCATCATGCGATTGAGATCTTCCACCGCTTCCTGTGGCCACTGGGTTTTGGTTTCCAGCATGCGCTCACTCAGTTTGGAGATCTGGAAGTAGATGTCTGCGATGCGCTCCATGTCGTTGATCATGGATTGCATAAAGCGGATGCGCTTGGTCAAGGCCTGTTCCAGATTGCCATCTTCCGTTACCCGTACCAGATAATCGGCAATTTCGATCTCGAGCTGGTCGGTGGTGTCTTCCAGCTGGGCGATTTTGTCGGTCAGCTTCTGGCGCTTGGCCTCCGGATCGAATAACAGCTTGTTCACCTTTTTATGCATCTTGGTGACGATCTCGGCAAACTGCTGCACTTCTTTCTGAGCCTGCTCAATCGACAGTGCCGGTGAGTGCATCAGGCCGGTGCTGATGTAGCGCAGGTGGTAATTATCTTCTTCGCCGTCGTCTGGCAGGATGCGTTCAATAAAGCGCACAATCGCCGGGATAAAGGCAAACAGCAGAATCACGTTAAGGATATTGAAGGACGTGTGGAACAGCGACAGCCCCAGGGTGGCGTTCGGACGGGCTTCCGGATCGCTGCTCAGGATGGAGGCCGGGTTATCGGAGAAGCACAGGATCACAGCATCGATGGCGTGCATCACCGGGTAGATGGCAATCAGCATCCAGCACACGCCGATCAGGTTAAAGATCAGATGGAAGCGTGCCGCCCGTTTGGCGTGAACGTTGCCCACCATGGCCGCCAGGTTGGCGGTGACGGTGGTGCCGATGTTTTCACCCAGTACCATGGCGGCCGCCAGCGGGAAGGAGATCCAGCCTTCAAACAACATCACCAGGGTGACGGCGGTGGCGGCTGAGGATGACTGCATCACCAGCGTCAGGACCGTACCAATAACCACAAACAGCAGCATCGACAGGTAGCCGTGGCCGGCAAACATATCGAGGAAGGCCAGCATTTCCGGGTTGCTGCGAATATCCGGCACGCCGTTTTTAATAAATTCCAGACCAATAAACAAAATACCAAAACCAACCATGGTTTCGGCCAGGTTGCGCAGCCGGCTGTTCTTCGAGAACAGGAACGCAAAGAAGATACCGATCAGCGCCATGGCGATGGGGGTGATTTTCATCTTGAAGCCGAACAGCGCCACAATCCAGGCGGTGACGGTGGTGCCGATGTTGGCGCCCATGATGACACCGGTGGACTCAACGAAGGTCAGCAGACCGGCGTTAACAAAACTGACGGCCATCACCGTGGTGGTGGTGGACGATTGGGTGATCGAGGTGGTGGCGAAACCGGTCAGTACGCCGGTGAAACGGTTGCGGGTCATGCCGCTGAGGATGCTCTTCAGGCGGCTGCCGGCGATCTTCTGCAGGCCTTCACTGAAGATCTTCATGCCAAAGATGAAGACGCCAAGTGCACCAATCAGCTGGAGCAGGTCAAAAAAGGAATAGTTCATGTAACACCGTTTGGGTGGTGGTTTGTTACTGGGTTCCGGAGCCGGTTTGGCCCGGAGCCGACTATCGTACCCTTGGCCGGGGGTGCTGGCGCTGGGCAGCGGCATTATAGCGGCTGGTCTATATGCGGTCTGCCCCTTTGACAGGATTTTTGGGTAGAGAGTGCTGCTGGCTTGATATGAGTCGGTCAGGTGCTGGCGCCTATTGCTTAGCTGGCAGGGCAGGTACACAGCATCTGTTGTTCGTGAAAGGTCGTTCGGTTGCTTAGGGGAGAAAGCCATTGTGAATTACGTTTTTGTTATAAAGCAGTGGCACTGCCAGAATGCGTCTTTTATATATTTAATGAACGGTTGTTATATTATTGGGATATAATCTGTTTATTGAGTTTATTGTTTAGAGGCAGGCTTTCGTATTTGTCTATATTTGGTACCGTCGTTTAAATATGGCCTGGTTCTAATATTCGCATGTGGTGTTGTCCTAATCCGTGAGTTGTTGTCTTTTATTGTGAGGGCGACGTAGGCCATATCGGTAAATTGTATAAATAGGCATAAAAAAGTTACTTTTTTTTAAATAATTCTGTCTTTTTTTATGGTCTCGGATATTACAGCTGAGCTACTATTCGCGCCGGCGCATACGGGCCACAATAATAATAAAAGCAGCCATATTGATTGTCATTGATGACAAGTATGTAAATGGAACCGGTAGTAGGAGTTCCCGGTGGTTGTGATGATAAAGACATTCTCAATCGAAAAACCCTGGCGCACCTTTCTGGTGTTGACAGGTTTGTTATTTTTGTTGGCACTCGGTGCTGGTAATTTACAATTAACAACGGATTTTCGTACTTATTTCAGTGCGGATAACCCACAGCTTCAGGCATTTGAAAAACTCGAAGCCGACTTTAATAAACAAGACACATTGGTGTTGTTATTAAAGCCGGAAAAAGCCGAGGGTTTATTTGCGCCAGAAGCGCTCTCTCAGATTGCTGAGCTGAGCGATCGGGCGTGGCAGTTACCCTATGCCCGCCGGGTTGATTCGCTGACCAATTATCAACGTATCCGCGCCGATCAGGACGATATTCTGGTGGCTGATCTATACGCCGCTGATGCTTCGCCTGAGGAACTCTCCGCGACGGCAGTGCATGCCTCTGAGATCGCGGCGTATGTCTTGCAGCAACCGGCATTGCACGGCCGGCTGGTGAGCAACGACCTGTCGCTGACGCAGATTATTGTCAGCCTGACGTTACCGGATAATGACCCACAAGCGACCGCCGAGCTGGTCAGTGCCGCTAAAGCGATGCTTGCCGATACCCGGACCGATGCCTTTTCGGTGCAGCTGCTGGGCACTGCCGTGATTAATGTGGCGCTGGCCGAAGCGGTTGAGCGCGATATGGCCGCCCTGATTCCTGGTAGTTATCTGCTGATTTTTACCGCTCTGTTTTTACTGACGCGTTCTCTGGCCGGGGCGTTTTTGTCATTAACACTGACCTTATTAACCGTCGCTGCGGTCTTTGGTGCATTGGGTTGGAGCGGTGCCACTCTGACACCGGTGGTGGGTGCGGTACCGTCGATGATTATGATCATCGTCGTGGCCGATTGCCTGCATATATTGGTGTCGTATCAGCATGCGCTGAAACAGGGGCTGGGGAAACGTCAGGCACTGGCAAACGCCCAGGCGTTAAATATAAAGCCGGTGATGATTACCTCGCTGACCACGGCGCTGGGGTTATTGTGCCTCAATTTCAGTGAATCGCCGCCGTACCGCGACCTGGGAAATCTGGTCGCCATGGCGGCGCTGCTGGCGGGTGTACTGAGTCTCAGCTGGTTTATCGCTTTACTGGCATTGCTGCCAGCACCACCGGCGGCACGTGCTGACAGTGGCCTGGGTCAGTGGTTGCTTGGTTTTTATCGGCGCTTTATTGCTCCGGCCCCGAAGCGGGTATTTGCCGTTGCCATGGTCATTACGCTGATGCTGGCGGCGGGCTTATTTAAACTGCAATTTAACGAACAGTGGTATCACTACTACGATGAATCGTTTGCCGTGCGTCAGGCGCTGGAGACTCAGGAACAGCAGCTGTACGGCGTTAATTTTATTCAGTATTCGGTGGCACCGGCCAGCGGCGGGGGGATTTATTCACCGGCTTATATGCAGCAACTGCAGCAACTGACGCAGTGGCTGGAGCAACAGCCGGGTGTTGGTTATGTCGATAGTGTGCATCGCCAGTTGCTTGAAATTTATCAGAAATTAAACCGTGACGATCCCGCTTATTACCGCGTGCCAGACAGTGCTGATGCCATTGCTCAGTCGATGTTGTTATACGAAATGTCGCTGCCGTTTGGCATGGGCCTGGAAGAGCGCATTAATATTGATAAAAGTGCCAGCCGTCTGACCCTGAACTTGCACAAGCACACCTCGCGTGAGCTGGTGGCACTGGATGAAACGCTGCGCCAATGGGCGCAAATTCACACGCCGGAGCTGGTGCTGACGCCGGGTACCGGACTCGATATGGTGTTTGCTCAGATTTCCGATCGCAACAGCATCAGTTTATTCAGTGGCACACTGGTGGCACTGGTGCTGATTTCCATTTCTATGATGGGCTTTTTACGTTCCTGGCGCCTGGGAGCGCTGAGCCTGATTCCCAATATCTTGCCGGCCTTGCTGGCATATGGCATGTGGGGCTATATCAGCGGCCAGGTGGACCTGGGGTTAAGCATTGTTGCCTGTATGAGTCTCGGGCTGGTGGTGGATGACAGCGTGCACTTTCTTACCAAATATCGTTATGCCCGCGAGCAGGGAAAAACCGCCGAGCAGGCGGTGGAATTTGCCTTTGCCACCGTGGGCGTGGCGATGTTGATCACCACCCTGGTGTTAGCCGCCGGATTTGCGCTGTTGGTGTTGTCGCCGTTTTCCCCGACCTGGGGCATGGGCGCACTGATGAGCCTGACCGTGGTACTGGCGTTCATCGCCGACATTATTTTATTGCCGCTGCTGCTGTTGCTGTTTGATCGCCGTGATACGTCAGTGGCGGCCCCTGTCAATAGCAATAAATAGAACTAAAACAACGAATCGAATTAAATCAAGGAGTCGGAGTAATCATGACTGAAGTAACTGTCAGCCAGGCGGAGCCGTTGTGGCGTCGCATCGGAGCATGGATGGATGAGCGATTTCCGCCTGCAAATGCCCTATTGTTTTTTATTTTGTATCTTGCCTGTGCCGTTGTCGCACGTCAGGGAGATGATGCAGAAAACAGCGGCTTGCAATGGCTGGATGTGGTTGCCTGCCTGGTGACCTGGTCGTTGTTTTTATTGATCCGTATTTTTGATGAGCATAAAGATTATGCCATTGACGTGATTAATCATCCTCAGCGTGTGTTACAGAGTGGCCGCATTACACTGACCCATCTGAAAATACTGGGGGCCATCGCCATTGTGGTGCAGATGGTGTTTTCCTGGTTTGTGGCCGCGGAAACCGGTGCCATGGTATGGGCGCTGATGTTTATCTATCTGTGCCTGATGGGCGTTGAGTTTTTCTGTGGTGCCTGGCTGGAAAAGCAATTACTGCTGTACGCGTTAACGCACATGGCCATTATGCCGCTGATCGTCTGGTGGCTGGCGGTACTGGCGAACCCGGAGGTGCAATTCACGCCGGTATTAATCGCCATGATGAGTCTGGCATTCGTCAGTGGTTTTTGTTTTGAAATTACCCGCAAAACCCGCGGTCCGGAAGAAGAACGCGACACGGTTGATTCCTACACCAAAATTCTCGGTTTAAAAGGTGCGACCTGGCTGGTGGCTGCACTGGTATCGGCCATGGTGATCAATCAGATTGTTTTATTGTGGCTGGCCGATGTCGCCTGGCTGGCGATTTATGCGCTGTTGGCGGTATTGGTTTGGGTGTTGGCGATTAAATCACTGAAGACATTCCTGGCGGCGCCGTCACTGGAAGGTCGCGAAGCCAATGAAAAAGCGGTTGCCCTGACAATGTTGCTGGGTTACGTGCTGGTTATTTCTGCTTTATTAATTGGAGGTGGCGCATGAATTCTCTGGTCAGCAATCAACCCCAGGTATTTACCAGTGAAGCGCGTTATGCCTTCGATCAGCAGCACGACACTCATATTCGCCTGATGTGTGGCGAAGACTGGCGTGACGCTCAGGCGGTGGATGTATCGAAAAGCCATATTTGTCTGCTGGCGCAGCCGTGTGATCTGCTGTTCGAAGGTGCAACCTGCCGCCAGGTAGAAGTGTCACTGAATGGCCAGGTTTTTGTGCTGCACAATTTGCGCGTCAGCAAATCTCAGGCAGTCGATGACGGACGAATGCAGCGGGTGTTGTTGCGCAATGATGACGCCGATTCCTCGCTGGGGCAGGAAAATGCCCGCGACTTATGGCAAATCAGTTATCGCTTGCGCCAGTTGCCGGTAAAAGACGCCAGCCAGAGCTACGACGAATTTACCTTGCCTAAAGTTCCTGCGCGTGGCTTGTATACCGAAGAGGCGCGCCAGCAACGGCTGGCGTTTGCGCGCGAAACCACCGGCGCGCAGTTGTCGGAAGTGGAGCAGACTCGCCTCGACCCGAAAGCATTGGTCAGTAATATTGAAGCCTTAGTAGGCTCGGTGGAAATTCCGGTGGGCATTGCCGGGCCGTTGCACATTCTCGGTGATCACGCTGATGGTTTGTATTATGCGCCGATGGCGACCTCGGAAGGGGCTCTGCTTGCATCGGCCACCCGCGGTGCAACCGCTGTTTCCCGTTCCGGTGGTGTACGGGTAAAAGTGCTGGGCCAGCGTATGTTGCGGGTACCGGTGTTTGTGCTGTCGGATCTGTCGTCAGCGCTGTTTTTTGCCGAATGGGTTAAAGATCATCAGGACGAAATTGCCGCTCAAACCCGTAAATATTCCAATTATGCCAATTTAGTGGAAGTAAAAGCAGAACTGATGGGCCGCAGTGTGCATGTGCAGTTCGCTTATGAAACCGGTGATGCGGCTGGCCAGAATATGACCACCACCTGCACTTGGCAGGCGTGTCAGTGGATTCTGGCACAGATGCGTTCTTTTGATGGTATCGAGTTTGAGAATTTCTTAATCGAAGCCAATTTATCCAACGATAAAAAAGTCACCTATAACTCATACCTGCGCGGTCGCGGCGTACGGGTGCTGGCGGAAACGCTGTTAACCGATGCGGTGTGTCAGCGGGTATTAAAAGTCAGTGCACGACAATTATTTACCGCGTACAACCAGTTTGTTGGTGGCAGTATCGCCGCCGGTATGGTGGGCATTAACATCAATATTGCCAATGTGATTGGCGCTATGTTTACCGCTACCGGTCAGGACATTGCGTGTGTGCATGAGTCGGCCATTGGTCATTTGCATATGGAATTAACCGACGACGGTGATGTGTACGCCACCATGCGCCTGCCATCACTGGTGGTTGGCACGGTTGGTGGTGGCACCAGCCTGCCGCAGCAAAAAGAATGTCTGGAATTAATTGGCTGTGCCGGCCCGGGCTGTGCCCATAAATTGGCCGAGGTGATTGCCAGCTTCTGCCTGGCGCTCGACATCTCAACCTTATCCGCCATTGCCAGTGATCAGTTTGCCCGCGCTCATGAAAAGCTCGGTCGTAACCGGCCGGTGGAATGGCTGAAGCTGGGCGACCTGAATGAAGCATTTTTTGAGACGTCACTGGCGGAATCGGGTAACACAGGTGTTGCGGTAACAGAACTGCAGCCACTGAGTCTGTCGTCGAAAGGCAGCTCGATTATTACCGAATTAACCGCGCATAAAATTAATAAACTGGTCGGCCATTTCCCATTCCGGGTGAACACCGATCAGGGTGAAGCACACGACATGATGGTGAAAGTGAAGCCGCTGGATGACGAAGTTATCCTGATGCTGAACTCAATGGCATCAATGTGTGATGCTCGCCTGGCACATGCGTATAACGAGTTTAAAAATCAGCTCGGCTTTAAGCAGTGTCACCGTCGTGAGCTGGCGGTGATGGCGCAGCAGGATGAGCGCTTCACCCGTTATGCGCCAAAAACCTATCGTGCCTGGGAAGACAGCTCGCGCGAAGCTTACGTTATTGTGCAGGAATATCTCGACGGTCTGGAATTAATGGATTCCGCTGACGATACCCGCGGCTGGGGAGCGGAGCACTTCCAGGCGGCGGTCGATGGTATCGCACAGGTTCACAGCATCTGGTATGGCCGCGAAGCCGAGCTGCAACAGTTTGACTGGCTGGTGGATGCACCGACCACCGCCAGCATGACGGAAAAAATGCGTCTGTGGGAAATGTTAGCCGCCCATGCGCAGCAGGAATTCCCGGAGTGGTTCAGTGACGAGGATATGGTGCGCTTCCGCGATCGTATTTACACCATGGAACACTGGTATCCACAACTGGATGGCATGACCAAAACCCTGACGCACAACGATTTTAATCCGCGCAATATTGCCTTCCGTCGTCATGACGGTGAACTGACGCTGTGCGCCTATGACTGGGAACTGGCGACCTTGCAACTGCCACAACACGATTTGGCGGAATTGCTGGTGTTTGCGTTGCAACCAGACTTTGATGAAACGTTTGTGGAGCAATTAATTGAGCGTCATCGTCTGGCCTTGCAAGCGGCCAGTGGTCGCGAGATCGACGCTCATGAATGGCGTTTAGGCTTTACCCTCAGCCTGTGGGATCTGGCGGTGTGTCGTTTACCGATGTACGTGATGGCACACACCTTCCGTCACTATCCGTTTATGGAGCGGGTAGTGATGACGGCACGTGCGTTATTCGATATGGAAAAACGTCGAATGGATACGCTGGCTGAAGCTGTGGCTAAGGCAGAGGGGGAGCAGAGTCATGACTAACGCGATGAACGCCTGGTGCATTGATCAGCAGCAGGCCGCGACCGTTGCGCCAGCGCAATTAGGTGGTAAAGCGCATAATCTGGCATTTTTAAGCCGTTTCGGATTTAACGTACCGCAATGGTGGGTGGTACCGGTGGCGGCGTTTGAATTGCAGTTGCAATTACCCACCGATGGTGATGACGCGCTGGCGGTCTGGATTCAGCAACAGCTGGCGCCGTTTGTTGTTGAGGGGGGGGAGATAGAAGACCCTGAGAAACCCGCAACCGACGTTGATGCCAAGCAATTAGCGGTTGTGGCGGAAGCCATTCAGCAGCGTCTGGCGGCAGCCGGACTGCATCCGGATATTATGGCGGCCATCCGTGAGGCGCTGCCCGCAGAAGATTTAAGCAACGAATTCTGGGCGGTGCGTTCCTCGGTTGTGGGTGAGGATTCGGCCGGTGCCTCGTTTGCCGGACAAATGGACAGTTACCTGTATCAGCGTGGCGAAGCTGCGATTGCTGAGTCGGTATTAAAAGTGATGCAGAGTGCTTTTAATGCCCGCGCTCTGGCATATCGGCTGCAAAAAGGCCTGAGTGTGGTGGATATTCAGGCGGCGGTGTTTATTCAGCGTATGCTGGACGCCGAGGTCTCCGGTGTGATGTTTACCGCAAATCCGGTGAATGGCGATCGTCGTCAGGCGCTGATTTCAGCCACCTGGGGTTGTGGTGAAGGGCTGGTATCCGGCATCTGCAATGCCGACGAAATTACCGTGGGTTTGTACGACAACAGCATCGATGCGCAAACTGCAGATAAAGACATCGCGTTACGCCAGGGCCCGGACGGTGGCACTATTGAGCTGGCCGTTGATGAAACGCTGCGTGAGCAGCTGTGTTTATCTGAGGCACACATTCTGGCGTTACGCGATGCCGGTAAAACCATCGCCGAGCGTTATTGTGCACCGCAGGACATTGAGTGGTGTGTACGCGACGGTCAGATTTATATTCTGCAGGCGCGGCCGGTGACGTCACTGCCGCAACAAAACCCACCATCTGATCGTTTACAGGTGTGGGATAATTCCAATATTCAGGAATCCTATTGTGGTGTCACCACGCCACTGACCTTCAGTTTTGCCAATAAAGCCTACAAAACCGTGTACGAACAAACGCTGCGGTTATTGGGGGTTAAAGAAGATGTGGTTCAGGCGCATCAGGGTATGTTGGAAAATATGCTCGGTCTGGTGCGTGGCCGGGTATATTACAACATCAATAACTGGTATCGCGGTTTATTGTTTTTACCGTCGTTTAAAACCAATAAAGCCGACATGGAACGTATGATGGGTCTGCAGGACCCTGTGGATCTGATTCAGGATCGTGAATTAAGCCGCCGGGAAAAACTGGCACGCGTGCCTCAAATGTTGCGCGCGTTATTTTCGATGCTCAGTCGCTTCCGCAAAATGGATCAGTTGGTGGAAGAATTCCGTGCCATGTTCGCCCGGCAATACGATTCGGTGCCACGCCAGCAATTGCACACCTACAGCATGGATCAGCTGATTGAGCTGAGTCGCTCGCTGGATGAACAGCTGTTGCAGCGCTGGACAACTCCCATCGTCAACGATTTTTACGTCATGATGATGAACGGTAAAGTACATCGCTGGCTGGAGAAAACCGGTATCGATAATATCGAGCTGGTGCAGAATAATTTATTGTCGGGCGAGGAAGGCATTGAAAGTACCGAGCCTACTAAATATCTGCTGCGTCTGTGTGATCAGGCGCGTACCCAGCCGGAATTGCTGCGACTGTTACAGCAGGTTGAAAACGAACAATTGCTGACCGTGCTGCAACAGCAGTTCCCGTCGTTCCATGCTCAGTGCCTGGATTATATTGAGCGTTATGGCGACCGCACCATGGGCGAACTGAAGCTGGAGTCGCGTACTCTGCGCCAGGATGCGTCCTTTATGTTTGCCATTCTGAAAAACTTTTTAACCCGCGATGATTTAACGCTGGAAACGCTGGCGCAGAACGAAGCTAAATTCCGCAGCGATGCCGAACAGCAGGTCTTTCCGCTGCTCAAACAATCTCAGGGTGGCCGCGCACTGGCGAAGTTTAAGAAAGATCTGGCGAAGCTGCGGGATGCCATTCGAAACCGTGAAAATATGCGTCTCGCGCGCACTCGTATGTTTGGTTTATATCGCGATGTGTATCGTCAGCTGGGCGAGCAGCTGGCGTTTTATGGGCAGCTGGACGAAGCGGAGGATATCTTTTATTTAACCGTGGAGGATATTTATGCCTACGCCGATGGCCGCAGTGTCAGTGCATTATTAAAACCGCTGGTTGTTGCCCGTAAAGCCGAGTTTGAGCAGTACGAAAACGAGCAAGAACCGGCGCATCATTTCCATACCCGTGGTGTGGTGTATTGCAATAATCAGTACGACTATCCGTTCCAGCAGGACATTCCACTCAGTGGCAATGAATTACAGGGTACCGGTTGTTACCCGGGCATTGTTGAAAACAATATCCGGCTGATTTTTTCACCCGATGATGAGCTCAATCTCGACGGCCAGATTTTATGCACCGTGCGTACGGATCCGGGCTGGGCGCCGTTATTCCCAACCGCCGGTGGCATCCTGGTGGAGCGTGGTTCCACCCTGAGTCATTCGGCTGTGGTCGCCCGTGAGCTGGGTATTCCGGCGGTGGTGGGAATTCCCGGATTAACCTCGATTGTGAACGATCGTGAGTTGGTGCGGATGGATGGCAGCAGTGGCCGGGTTGTGCGTTTGGATGTGGCCGCTGGTCAGCCGGACGCTGATCAGCAGACTGACGTTGCCCGTAGTGATCAGACAACGACCTCAGAGGAGCAGCGGGATGCAACTGCCTGAGTCGTTTTTCAGAATCAGCCAGTCGGTCTATCAGGACGACCCTGACTGGCTGGGGGAAAACCCGCTGACTGTTGAACAGGCTTTTTCCGCTTCCAGCGATTATCGGAAAAAGGGCGGGCGTGTTTGGGCAGACGTTGTCGAGGTGGTTGCTGATGCTGCCACCGGGTCTGCTCAGGGCGTTCGTTTAGCGGGGTTCTTTGACCCCGATATGCGCATCGATGGTAGGCCGGTGGCGTACTTTGGTTATTGGGAAACCATCGATAACCTGACCATTAATCAGCAGATCTTTCAGCGCTTTGAAGACTGGGCCCGGCAGCAGGGTGCGGCCATGGTGTATGGCCCGATTAATTTTAATACCTATGGTATGAATCGGGTGCGCGTGTCGGCCGAGGGTGATGCCCGAGAGGCGGCAGCCTTTATTGGTGAACCCTACAACCCGGACTATTACGCGCCGTTGCTGGAGCAGCTTGGTTACCGCACGCGTTATCGCTATTTTACCCGCATCAATAATCAGCCTCAGGCACTGGCGGCACAGGTTGCTCCGTTGCTGGAGCAGGGTAAACAGGCACTGGCCGGACAGTTTCATTTCCAGCCATTGACGGCCGACACCTGGCGCCAGCGGTTAGCGGAAATTTACCCGATTACCGATCGCATGTTCCGCAACAATTTTGCTTACTCGGCCATTACCGAAGCGCAGTTTGTCGCTTCCTGTGGCGAACCGTTTGCGAAAAAGCTGTGCCCACATTCGTCGGTACTGGTGACCGATGCCAACGACGCCATTGCCGGTTATTTTTTATCCTTTCCGGACTACAGCCCGCTGATTCGCGATCACATCGCCACTCAGGAAACGGTAAATTTTGCCGAACACTTTGATCTGTTGCCGGAACCACGGATGGCGCTGGCCAAAACCGGTGCGGTGCATCCGGACTACCGTAAGGCCGGGTTGTTCACCCTGATGTCGATGCAATTGACGGTATGGGGGGCGCCGTTCTATCAGCGCTTTGCCGCCTCACTGGTGCGCGAAGATAACCCGTCGCTGAAGTACGCCAGCAATGGTGAGCAGCAGCGGGAATACGGCTTATATATGAAAGTATTGGCTGAATAAGGCGTAGCGGAGGGATTATGAGCGACAATTTTTGCCGACATTTTTTGCAACAGGCGCAGCAGCATCCACAGCGGCTGGCGTTGCGGATTCCTCATATGCAGGGATTGGAGTGTTGCTCCGAGGAGGTTATGACCTACGCGGAGCTGAACCAGCTAGCCGGTGCCCTGCAGCGCCACTGGTTAAAAAACGGCGCCAGTCGGGGTATGGCACGAGGCCAGGGATTACAACCGGGTGATCGGGTGGTGGTGATTGCCAGGCCATCGGCCGCCTTATATGCCGTGGTGTTGAGTCTGCTGGCATCCGGGCTGGTGGCGGTATTTATCGATACCGGTATGGGCAAAGAGAAAATTCGCCAGGCACTGCAGGATGCTGATGCCAAAGCCATTGTCAGTATGAAGTCGTTACTGAAACTGCGTTGGCTGGTGCCAGAGCTGCGCACTCTGAGCAGCTGGTGTATCGATGGTGCCGGGTTGTTTTTGCGCCGTTTACCGATGTCGGTGCGCCCGGATGATGGTTTGACACTGATGCCGGCGGCCAGCGGCGACCATGGTTTGATTTCCTTTACCTCGGGTAGCACCGGGCGCCCGAAGGGCGCAGATCGTACCCATTACAGCCTGGATCAGCAGCACTTTGCCATTCGCCATCACTGGCCGGATAACGACGGTGATGTCGACAGCCCGTGTTTTCCGGTGCTGGTGTTGCACAACCTCAGTTGTGGTATGACCACGGTGATGCCACAGGTCGATCTGGCGACCCCGGGGCGCCCGAACGTGCGCAGCCTGCTGGCACATTGGCAGCAGCATGGGGTGAAACGTATCAGTGGTGCGCCAGCGTATTTCCAGGCTATTTGTGATCACCTGTTGCAGCAACGTCAGTCGCTGGCTCAGATCGACAGTGTCAGTATCGGCGGTGCACCGGTATCACTCGGTCTGGCGCACAAGCTGCGTCAGGCGTTCCCGGCGGCCACGATCCGCATTGCTTATGGCGCTACCGAAGCGGAACCCATTGCGGCGCTGAATATTGATGATTATCTGACGTTACCCGACCCGGCGGCGGGTTTGCTGGTGGGGGATGTGGTGGACGAAGCCGAAGTTATGATTGCGCGACTGGATCATGACGGCCAGCCACAGGCTTGTGTACAGGGAGAGGCGGGGGAGATCCTGGTGGCCGGACCCCATGTGCTACAGGGCTACTATCGCAACCCACTGGCGGATGCGGCGAATAAGATTCCCCGGCCTGAGGGCGACGTTTGGCATCGTACCGGTGATGTTGGCTACTTCGATACGCAGCAACGTTTGTGGCTGACCGGTCGGGTGGCGGACGCCATTCAGTTGATGGGTGGTATCGCTCAACCCTACCCATTAGAGCAGCAACTGGATGCCCTGGCGGGCATTGAGCGCAGCGCGGCGGTGCAGTGTGGTGACCAGTTGTATCTGTTCCTGGTGTGCGACACGGCGCTGGCGCAACTGCGTCCGCTGATTGAATCGTTGTTGCCACAAACCCGTTGGCGCTTGATGCGGCTTGCGGCGATGCCGCTGGACGGCCGTCATAACAGCAAGATTGATCGCCCGGCACTGCGCCAGCAGGTGGCCGATAACAAAGTGATTAACCGACAGGAAGAGCTGGCTCTGGACATTCAGTAGACTGGTTTCCGGTGGTTATTGAGAGAGAAGACGTAAATGAACTCACCTTGGCTGATTCGCTTAAATC